>Ga0307471_100000716_pt1 | contig 17302 bp, 12 predicted proteins | sample atmos_gasesAM3C__2_FD_204566 | JGI IMG/M metagenome (GOLD analysis project Ga0307471, IMG submission 204566) | Hardwood forest soil microbial communities from Morgan-Monroe State Forest, Indiana, United States - atmos_gasesAM3C_515 | ecosystem: Environmental > Terrestrial > Soil > Temperate...
GGATGATGGAAGAGAGCACCAGTCCCAGCAACACGGCATCGCGCACACTCGCAATGGATTCGCGCACAATCGTGGACTGGTCATAAAAAGGCTCGATGTGCACACCCGGAGGCAGCGTGGGACGAATCTCCTCGATTTGCGCGTGGACTTCGTTGGCCACGTCCAGCGTATTGCCATCGGGCTGACGTTTCACGTTGAGCAGAACGGCTGGCTTGCCGTTCGCGGTCACAATGGTGTAAACGGGCGCCACGGACGGCGTGATTTTGGCGATGTCACCCAAACGGATGGGAACCTGAGCTGGGGAAGTCTTCACCACAATCTGGCCAATCTGTTCCGGCGTGCGTACTTGCCCGCTGACCAGGCCTAGCACCAATTGATGTTCGTTTTCGATCAGTCCCGGTGAGTCGATCAGATTCGTCCTGCGAATGGCCTCCAAAATGTCGTTGACGGTGATTCCCGAGGCCAGCAGCCTCGCCGGATCTGGACTCACCTGAAATTCCGGGATGCGCCCGCCTTGCACGATAACGGTAGCAACGCCGTCCAGCCGATTCACACGCGGCTTGATGTCGTAGGTGGCGATTTCCCAGAGGTTGTCCGGAGGAACGGTGTCTGACGTCAGACTATAGCCAATAATGGGAAACTCGGCGAAGGTGAGCCGATGCGTTTGCACTTTGGCTGTGGGCGGCAGTTCGGCTTGCAAACGAGCGACAACAGCGTCCACACGCTGCAGAGTCAGAATCATGTCGCTGTTCCAGTCGAAGAAAAGATCGACCTCCGCAGACCCGCGGCTGGTGACTGAGGTGACCTTTTGAAGACCGGGAACGCTGTTCACGGCTTCTTCGAGCGGCCGGGTGATAGTCACGAGCATTTGGTCAATCGGCATCACGCCATTGTCCACACCGATGACGATGCGTGGAAAATCTGTGGTGGGAAAAACTGCGACCGGGATGCTGAAGGCGAGATACCCGCCCACGAGCGTGAGCGTCACGATTAAGAAAAGAATGGGGCGCGACAGCCGATGGAACCAGGGCACTGATTGTTTGCCGGCATCGCTCTGTGGGCGCGGAGCTTCAGGCCGAAGGTCCATGGGCGTTTTTACTCCTTGCCCTTCTTGGCCGGTTTAGCCTCGGCGGCCTTGTCCGCTTTTTCGTCCTTGGCACTCTTCTCGTCCTTATCCCCTTGTGCGCCAGCTTTTTCCTCCGCGCCAGGAGCTTCGATCTTGATTTGCGTGTTGTCCGGCAAAGCATAGCCACCTGAACTGATGATGGGCTCTCCGGAGTTGACGCCACTTGCCACTTGAGAGAACTCCGCGTTGTGCGCGCCGACCTGAACCGTTTTCACGTGCGCGTGGCCGTCGGAGCCGGCAATCACCACGTAGTTCGCGCCATCGTTGTTCCGGAAGACCGCGGGAGTCGGCACGACCAGCGCGTCTTTCACGGTTTTTGCGGTCATTGAAACTTCCACGGTCATTCCCGGCTTCAACGCGGGATTTGGTTTGGTGGCCTCCACCCAAACTTCGATGGTCGTGCTGCCAGGATCCAGCGCGGGACTTACAAGGGTAACGCGCCCGTTGATAGGCTCGTCGAGGCCGGAGACAGCCAGTTCCGCGGGATTTCCAGTTTTCAACATCGCAGCGTCAGACTGCGCGATGTGGCATTTGGCAATGAGGCGACTCAGATTCATGACCGTGAGGATAGGTTGATTCGCTGTAGCAAGATCGCCGGCATACAACGGGCGATCGGTTACAACGCCATCAATGGGGCTGCGGATTTCGGAATAGCTGAGTTGTGCTTCCGCGGTGCGCATCTGGCCTTCCGCGGTCAATCGCGAACCGTGTGCCGACTTGATAGCTTGCTCTTTGCCCAAACGTTGCAAGTCCGCGAGCTGCTTCTGCGCCACTTCGTAGGCGCCGCGAGCCTGAGCCAGAGCAACGGTGGCCGCGTCCAGGTCACGCTGCGGAAGCGCACCCTGTTGGAACAGTTCCTTTCGGCTGTCGTAGACGCGCTGCTGCGCCTCGAACGCGGCTTTGGCGGAGTCGGCGTCCAGCTGCGCTTTTTGCAGTTGCTGGGGAATAGTGGCGTCCACGGAAGTTTTGAAACCAGCGTCCGCCTGCTCGAAGCTGCCTCGGCTCGCCTCGGCCTGGCCCGCAAGGTCTTTGTTTTCCAAAGTGGCCAGAAGCTGGCCTTTCCTCACGCGGTCGCCGCGCCGCACCTTGAATTCGGTGATCGGTGCGGTGATTTTGGGCGCAATCGTGGCTTGTTCGAGAGGATAAATCACGGCTTCGGCGGAAACGGTTTGTGAGATGGTCGCCCGCTTCGCGGGAGTGACTTGCACCGTAACGACAGGGTCCTTTTCCTTTTCTTCTTTGCTGCAACCGGCCAGCAGGAGAACCGCCGAAGCAGTTGCCAGCAAAGCAGTGGCCCATGCCTTGTATCTCAAAATCCCATGATGCGATGTCAGTTTTGTTCGTTTCTTTGTTGGTTTCATGGAGTTGTCAGCACTCCCGTCAAAGTTTGCAAATTCGCGAGAGCCACGCGATAACGCACCGCCCCGTCCTGGTAGGCAGCGCTGGATTGAGCGTAGGTCGTCTGCGCATCCACCACTTCGAGCACCGTGGCTTCCCCGCCCTTGTAGCGCAGGGTTGTCAATCGCAGGCTTTCTTCCGCTAATTGCGCAGAGCGGTCGAGTCCACCCAATTCGTTCAGGGCCGTCTCGGCTTCGGAGTAGAGTGACTTGATTTCGGCCAGCAGCTTGCGCTGCGCGAGCGAAAGCTCCCGCTTCGCCTGATCGCGCCGCAGCTGCGCTTGCTTGATGCGGCTTTGCGTCGCGCCCCAGTTCCAAATAGGAATGTTCAACGTGGCCGCGGCCGAAGAACCGAGATTGGAGACTCCGCCGGGCCCATTCACCGCAAACTGAGGAGCATCGATTCCGTACCAGTAATCAACAGTGAGGGAAGGCAAATAGCCCGCGCGCGCACCGGTTACATCAAATCCCGAGGCCCGCGCATTTTCGAGGGCCGCGCGAACGTCGGGATTGTCGCGAGCCGCCTGCTGCTGAACTTCTCCGAGCGTCGGTAATGGCGCCGGAGCGTGCAGATCGTCGGTCACTTCGAAGTTTTCGTTGAAGTCCGGAAAAATGAGCACGGCCAGATCGAGCCGCGCGTTAAGCCAGCTCAATTGCGCTTCTTGCAAGCCGCGGCGGCGCTCGTTCGCTTGCAATTCGGCTTTGATGACGTCCGAATGCGCCACTTCCCCGCCGTGCTCCAGGTCCTGTGTCAGTTTCAAGAAGCGGTCACCCTCATCCGCAGCCTTTTGCGCAGAAACCACTTTTTGTTGAGCGGCCGCGACCGAGTAATAGTCCTGAACCAGGGTGACGACCAAGCCGCGCGAGGCAATTTCCGCTCTGGCCTTGGCGGCAGCCGCCAGGGCTGCCGTTCGACGAAAACTTGAGACTCCCGCTAGATCGATTGATTCGTGGATGTTGGCCTGGCTCAAGTATTCATGGGCCGCGTTATTTGCGATGAAGATGGGGCTGCTGGTCTTGTTGAGCTGGGTGTACCACGCTAGATTGTTGTAGGTCACGCTGGGAAGTAATGCGCCAGCCGCCTGAAAACGGTCCTGCCTGGCTATAGCGGAGTCCGTCAGAGCGGATTGAAACGCCACGCTGTTTTTTCGCGCACGCGCGAGCGCGTCTTGCAGCGTCAACTTCAACGCGGGGGCTCCTGCTGAATCACTTTGGGCAGGCTTCTGGGGGGGCGCGGACGCGGCCCCGGTTGCGGGTTCCTGAGCCATACACATCGCCGCCCCGTATAGGCACAGAGCTGCAGCCGCCAGCAAAGTCACTGCAAAACGTGCAAGTGGTCTCATGAATCGCGACTCCTATGCCGGATCTACCGGAGCTGGGTAGGAGAATTCAGGCTATCCATTATGAGATAAACGCAGGATTAACCAGGGGATGCGGAGTGTACCGAATCGGCCGGAAGATACGCACTGAAAGTGCTTCCCGTGGAATCGCAACGGGTCAATTCCAAGCGTCCATGATGTGCTTCGGCGATCCACCGCGAAATCGCTAAGCCGAGTCCCGCGCCGCCACCGTCGTTCTCGGCGTGCGAGCGCGCTTTGTCGGCACGGAAAAATCGCTCGAAGATGCGTGGTCGCAGCTCCGCTGGGATGCCGCATCCCGTATCTGCGATGTTTACGACGTATTCCTTGCCATTGCGCTGGCAAGTTACCGTGACGCGCCCGAAATCCGGCGTGTACTTGATCGCATTATCCAATAAATTCAAGAGCATGCGCCGCACCAGAGACTCGTCCGCATGAATCGGGGATTCCGGCGCTCCTTCGAAGGTCAGCGAAATCTTCTTGGCTTGGGCCAGCGTCCGCGCCGAATGCACGCATTCCGCAACTAATTCATCCAGGTAAAAATCGCTCGGTTGCAAAGGATATTGTCCGGCGTCGGCCCGCGTCAGGGTAAAGAGATCTTCGACAATGCGCGTCAGACGCTCGGCCTCGTGGTGCATCACGCCCAGGGATTCGCGGTACTCTTCGGGCGACCTCGCCTGTTGCGATAGAGCCACTTCCGACTCACCGCGCAAAATCGCGACCGGCGTCCGCAGTTCGTGCGAAGCATCAGCCATGAAACGCCGCTGGCGGTCGAACGACTCACTCAATCTGTTTAGTAAACCGTTGAAAGATCGCGCCAGATGTCCCAGCTCGTCTTTTTCGTTTTGTATCGCCAAACGTTCGTGAAGATTCGCGGCTCCGATGCGTCCCGCCTGGCTGCTCATCGCCACGACCGGCGCGAGGGTCTTGCGCGCCAGGAAATAACCGCCGCCGCTGGCCAGCAATATGGCCAGGGGTATTAACCAAGCGAAAATTGCCCCCGCCTCCTCCATCATCTCTTTCTGCGGGTGAAGCGATTGCACAATGATCAGCGTGTAGGATCTTCCCTTAGCGGAGAAACGCTGCGCAAAAGCTCTGTATCCGGCTTCGGTAACTGGGATGTTGCCGAAGAGTCGATCTGATTGCATAGAAGTGGCTAGGAAAGTTTGAAAAGAAGGGGAAGAAAGAATGGGCTTGTGCGGACGCTTTGTCGTCGCGTTGGGTGATGAGGTTTCTTGCGAACCGAGGATTACCTTGCCTGTTTCGTCGGCAATCACATACACGGTGTCGCGAAAATGGTGCTCATCCACTGCCTCTTGCGCGGCGGTTCGAAACACATCGGGACCCGTTTGATCTTCCAGCTCCGCCCGGAGGGTGACGAGAAAAGAATCCGAAAGTTCCACAAGGTTCAAATCCGTTCGGCGGACGGCGCTTCGCCAGAAAATGAAATACGCAACTCCGCAAAGAACTACGATCACCAGGGCAAGCACGCCCGTGTACCACAGGGTCAGGCGCGTTCGAATCGAATCAAGCATGGCTTTTCCGCGCTGAAGGAGGCGTCTTGATTCGCGCACGCTGAGAATCAGCCTCATCGGCATCTTCCGCGTTGGGCAGGTCAGCGGCTGTTCCTAGAACATAGCCGACCCCACGCCGCGTGTGGACCAACGGCTTTGCCGAATTCGCGTCAATCTTTCGCCGCAAGCGGTTGATGTAAACCTCGATCAAATTCGAAAATGGGTCAAACGTCTCGTCCCAGACGTGCTCCGCGATTTCCGCACGGCGCACCACGCGCCCCGCGTTGCGCGCCATATATTCAAGCAGCGCGTATTCCTTTGCCGTCAGTATTATTTCGCGTCCCGCGCGCTTGGCCGTCTGCGCACCGGTATCGAGCACGAGATCGGCGATGGCAAGTTTTTCCGGGCGCAACTCGCCGGAGCGCCGCAGCAAGGCTCGCAACCGAGCGAGTAATTCGCGAAATTCGAACGGTTTCGTAAGATAGTCGTCCGCGCCGTGATCCAAGCCAGCGATGCGGTCCTCCACGGCGTCCCGTGCGGTCAGCATCAATATCGGCATGCGCTGGCCTGCCCTCCGCAACTCGCGGCACACGGCAAATCCGTCCGGCGCCGGAATCATCACGTCCAAAATCACCAAGTCGTACGTGTTCACTGCCGCCTGATAAAGCGCCTCTTCTCCCGTTCCCGCCACGTCGACGGCGTAAGCCTGCTCGCGCAGGCCTTTCGCAACAAACCGCGCGATCCGCGCATCATCTTCGACGAGGAGAAGCCGCATGAGAGCATCATACGGCAGAAAGAAGGAAAAGAAGCAAGCCGCACTCAACGTGACACGGCGCGTTACACGGACGCTAGCTTCGATTCGCTGCGCGCCGCAATTGTTCAGGCTATACTTTATTCTCTGGATTCTCTGGCGCTCCAATGACGACGACTGAAGATTCCCAACCTAATTCTATCGGCCTTGAATGGGCCCATCCGCTCGTCCGCGATTGGTTTGTTAGCCGCTTTGGAACGCCCACCGAGCCGCAGATCCAGGGCTGGCCGCACATACTTGCTGGGAAGACTGCTCTGATCTCGGCTCCCACTGGGTCGGGAAAAACGCTGGCCGCATTTCTGATTTGCATCGACCGCTTGGTGCGTAAGGCGCTGAGCGGCGAACTAATGGACCGAACAGAAGTCCTTTACGTGTCGCCACTCAAAGCCCTGAGCAACGACATTCAGAAAAACCTTGAAGTTCCGCTTGGCGAAATCCTGCAGCTTGCAGGACAACGCTGCATGCTCATGCCGGAAATTCGGACTGCCGTCCGCACCGGCGACACGCTTGCCCATGAACGCCGCGCTATGCTGGCGCACCCCCCGCACATTCTGGTCACCACTCCTGAATCGCTCTATATTTTGCTGACCGCTGCAAGAAGCCGTGAAATCCTGAGAACCGTCGAGTCCGTCATCGTTGACGAAATCCACGCCGTCGCAGATGACAAGCGCGGCGCGCACCTGGCGCTCTCGCTCGAGCGCCTAGATCATTTAACCGGCAAACACCTTCCGCGCATTGGCCTTTCCGCCACGCAGAAACCTATTGAACTCGTGGCCGATTTTCTGACCGGTGCGGAGCGCTCCTCAGCCCACATCGTTCAAATCGGCCATCGGCGCGAGCTCGATCTGGCCATAGAAGTTCCCGGCAGCGAGTTGGGGCCAGTGGCATCGAACGAAATGTGGGACGAGATTTACGACCGCATCGCCGCTCTGGCCACACAACATCGTTCCACTTTGGTTTTTGTTAACACGCGCCGCTTGTCTGAGCGCATGGCGCATCATCTTGGCGAACGCCTGGGAAAAGATGCTGTCGCCGCTCATCACGGCAGCTTGTCGCGCAAGCTGCGCCTTGCCGCAGAAAAGAAACTGAAGGCCGGAGAAATCCGTGCGCTGGTTGCAACCGCTTCTCTCGAACTCGGAATCGATATCGGTAGCGTTGAACTCGTTTGCCAGATCGGCACTCCGCGCTCGATTTCCGGGGCCCTGCAGCGCATTGGGCGCGCGGGGCATTGGCGCGGCGCGGTGCCCAAAGGCCGCCTGTTTGCCACCACGCGCGACGACCTGCTCGAATGCGCCGCGCTCGTGCGCGCGATTCATCAAGGCGACTTGGACCGCCTCGCTATTCCCGAGGCCCCCATGGACATCCTCGCTCAGCAAATCGTAGCCATGTGCGCTGCGGAAGACAGGCGTGAAGATGAATTATTCGAGTGCGTGCGGCGCGCCTATCCCTATCGCAATCTGGCGCGCGTCGATTTTGACGAAATCATCGACATGCTCTCCGAAGGGATCGCAAGCTCGCGCGGGCGCTATGCCGCGTACCTCCATCGCGACCGCGTGAACAGCATGGTTCGCGCTCGCCGGGGCAGCCGCCTGGCGGCCATCACCAGCGGCGGCGCAATTCCCGAGAATTCTCTTTACACCGTCGTTGCGCATCCGGAAGGCACCATCGTAGGCACAGTGGACGAAGACTTTGCCGTCGAGAGCATCGCTGGCGATATCATGCTGCTGGGAAACACTTCGTGGCGCATCCGGCGCGTGCAAGCAGGAAGAGTCCTCGTGGAGGATGCGCAAGGAGCAGCGCCCAACGTGCCGTTCTGGCGTGGGGAAGCACCTTCGCGCACTGATGAACTTTCGGCGCATGTCTCCGACTTGCGCGAGAGAATCAGCACGTTTATCCCTCGGGTCACTGCGGAAACAGAAACACAAATCACTCCCAAAGTCACCACTGCCGTAAACTGGCTCAACCTCGAGTGTGGCCTCGATCAAGCGGGCGCCGAACAAGCCGTGGAATACATCGTCGCCGGGCGCGCCGTGCTGGGAGCAGTGCCCACACAAACCACGGTCATTGCCGAGCGCTTCTTCGACGAGAGTGGCGGCATGCAACTGATTATTCACGCCCCATTCGGCGCGCGCATCAACAAAGCTTGGGGGCTTGCGCTGCGCAAGCGTTTCTGCCGCTCGTTTAATTTCGAGTTGCAAGCTGCTGCTACCGACAATGGCCTGAATATCTCTCTCAGCGAGCAACACAGTTTTCCACTGGCCGACGTTTTTCATTTTCTGCATCCCAATTCTCTGCGCTCCGTCCTCGAGCAAGCCGTGCTCGCGTCTCCACTCTTCACCGCGCGCTGGCGCTGGGACGCGGGACGCGCGTTGGCCCTGCTGCGTTTTCGCAACGGGAAAAAAGTTCCGCCTCCGATTCAGCGAATGCGCTCTGATGACTTACTGTCCGCGGTTTTTCCCGAAGCGCTCGCTTGCCAGGAAAACCTTCCCGAGGGCGATATCGCGATCTCCAAGCATCCGTTGATTCGTGAAGTAATGAAGGATGTCCTGACCGAGGCACTCGATATCGACGGTCTCGAGCGTGTGATTCGCGACATCGTAGAGGGCCGCATCATTTGCCTGGCGGTCGATACTCCGGTCCCCTCTCAGTTTTCGCACGAAATTCTGAACGCCAATCCCTACGCGTATCTGGATGATGCTCCGCTCGAGGAGCGCCGCGCCCGCGCCGTCGAAATGCGCCGCGTCCTGCCCGAAGCTGTGCTCGGAGAAATCGGCCGGCTCAATCCGGAAGCTATCGCCGAAGTGTGCGATGAAGCGTGGCTGGATGTGCGCGACGCGGAAGAGTTGCACGATGCACTGCTGACGCTCATCGCGCTGCCCGCTCGTCACGACTCAGGCGAACTGCAAAGCAATCGCTTGCACGGCAAACTTCGGGAATCGCTCAACGCCTGGAATCCTTTGTTTGAGCAGCTTGCCGCGGACCGCCGCTCGGGTCTCGCTCACGTGGGGAACGAAACCTACTGGGTTGCCGCCGAACGTGTCCCCGCGTTTACGCAAATTTTCCCCACAGCGCATTTCGAAGTCTTGCCCCCGAGCGTGGGCTCACCCGCTCTCTCGCATGACGAATCTTTGTTGGCCCTCGTCACCGGTTGGATGGCTCATTCCGGTCCGGTTACCGCCAGTCAATTGGCCGGCATCCTCACTGTTCCCGTTTCCGAAATCGAAAAAACTCTGCGGCGTCTTGAATCCAGCGGCGTCGTACTGCGCGGTAAGTTTACGGATCCGCATTCCGATCAAACCGAGTGGTGCGAACGCCGCCTCCTTGCGCGCATTCATCGCCTCACGCTCGGCCAACTCCGAAAAGAAATTCAGTCCGTCACTCCCGCGCAATTCATGAACTGGCAGCTTCGCTGGCAACATGTCGCTCCCGGCACGCAGCTTCTTGGCGAGCGCGGCACTCTGGAAGCGATTCGCCAGGTGCAAGGCTTCGAAGCCCCCGCGAATTCCTGGGAGCGCCAAATCCTCAAACGCCGCATCGCGGATTACGACCCCAAAGTGCTCGACCAGCTTTGCCTGACGGGCGCAGTCGGCTGGGGCAGGCTTTCTCCACACCCGGCCACACTCGAAGCGGTCACGGATGGAAAACGGCGCGTCATCCCCACGAGCGTTGCCCCGATTACTTTTTTTGTGCGCGAGGACGCAGATTGGATGATTGCGCGCGGCGAATACCGCGAAGCCGGCGTTGCGGGGCTGAGCGCGGATGCTACCGCCGTTCTGCATTACTTGCATCAGCGCGGAGCTTCCTTTTTTGCCGACATCGTCCGCGCCACGGGCAAGCTGAAGTCCGAAGTGGAGACCGCGCTCTGGGAGCTTGTTGCCGCGGGTTTGCTGACTGCGGACGGTTTCGATAATTTGCGCGCGCTGATTGATCCCAAACGCCGCTCCGGCCAGGGCAGCGGCCGCAGTTCGCGTCCGCGTCACAGCGCTGGCCGCTGGTCCCTGCTCTATTCCGGCGAGAACCAGGACCGCAACCGCGCGCTCGAAGCGACTTGCAGGATGCTGCTGCGGCGCTACGGAATCGTCTTTCGCGAGCTTCTTACCCGCGAAACTATTCTTCCTAAATGGCGCGAGTTGCTCATCACCCTTCTTCGTCTGGAAGATCGTGGCGAAGTGCGCGGAGGCCGGTTCGTCGGCAACTTCCTGGGCGAGCAATTCGCTTTGCCGGTGGCCGTGGAGTCGCTGCGCGCTATGCGCAACCAACAGCCGTCCGGCGAACTCATAACCGTCTCCGCCGCCGATCCGTTGAATCTTGTGGGGATCATCGTTCCGGGCGAGCGAGTCGCCGCGAATTCCGGCAAAGCTGTGGCCTTCCGCGACGGTGTTGCCGTTCCGCCAAGCGACCTCACGAACGTAGTGGCAATGCCCATCGCGCGTTGAAGAAGAAAGTCAGTTGCAGAAAAAAATCGCTGGCTCTTGTTGGATTTTCAAAGTACTAGCAGTAATGATTTGCTAGGCCCGAACCCGGCAAATGCCGTCTTGACATCTTCGTGCAACGGTGCAGTATGGCGCTTAGGGATCAACCCGCCGGCTTCTATCCCACGGAAGCTAAATGTAAGTCCCGCAGGAGACCAGATATGAATGCCAAGATCGTGACGTTTTCGGCCCAGGGCGATACGACCCTTCTCGAATACGACCCCGCGACCGCCGACATGGAAGAAGTCAACCGGGTGATCGCGGAATACGAAGCGAAAACCGGGGCGCAACCGTTCGATGTCGCCACGGGAGAACGCATCGAGAAAATCACCCGCGCGCAAAACGAAGTCTTGATGGTTCATCCCATCGCGGGCGGCTAGACGCAGTCTCAGAAACGGCCCGGATGTGGCCGCCATTCGTGTGGCTTCGCGCCGATCAGCGCGAATGCCGCAAGAGTCGCATTTCGCGTCCAGGCGCGAGTTATTGCCATGACTTCGGCAATGATTTCCGCGGTTGTACTTGCTCTCTTGGTGGGCGTTATCGTCCTGCTCAAATGGAGATTAGCCCCTGCTGGCTTGCGCCGCAGAGACTTGGCGCAAGCGGGAACGCTGCGAGGACGCGTGGATGAGGCCTTCAATTCCTATGGTCTGCATGTTCTAAGCCCCGGAGGATTGTTTTTATTCGGAGCCAGTCCATTGGGCGGAGTTTCGTCTCATGTTGTCACCAAGGAGCAGCGTGCGGAGGCTTTCCTTCGCCGCATCCTTGCGCTCACCGGAGCCACGAGAGTGGACGGCGCTTACATCTTGAATGTGGGCAAGGTGCAATTTCAAGTGCGCGACCGGTTCATCCGGCGGCTGCAGGATCCCCAAGATCCCAAATCCCCTTACGAAGAAACTTGTTTTTATCTCGTGCACAATGGCATGCCCAAAGTTGAAGAGATTGCCACCGCGCTTCTACACCTTTCGAACAATCCTGGGCTGTTCGACAAGTGGGCTCTTCAAAATGGGGTGGCTTTCAAGGCAGACGGAAAAGCGTTCGACCGCTGCCCTCTGATGGGTTTGCGCTAAGTATCAATGGGCTTACGCTAAGCAAGGCTCGACTCTTCTCCTACGATTCCCGCGCTCTTTTCGCTGAACGTTTCAAGATTACCAATCAATCTGATCAGGGAAAAACTCAGACACCAAGTCCTGGTAAAAAGGAAGAATGGTTTTCGTGTTCGGCCGTTCGCGGCCTTTGGAGTACAGATCGTAAGGATTGAACTTCCTCACCCACGCAAACATTTCCTCGTCGCGTCCATTCATCAAGTGGCGATAGGCGTTGTGGCGGTGCGCTGCGTAAAAAGAATGATACCGGAGCATATACAGCCCTTCTTCCGGAAGGTAATTCCGCGCAACCTGATAAACGTATTCGTCGTGCCCGAACGAGAGATGCACGTTATCGAGCCCGCAGCGCTGCTCGTAGATGCCATACTTTGTTTGATACTCAGGGACGCTCGCGTCCGGATTTGCCGCAAAAAACTCCGGGAATACCACTTGGTCCGAATAGGCGCAGCCGACGGGAAACGTGTCGCCCACCACTGCCCACTGCGGCTCGCCATACAGGCAAAGCACCTTTCCCAAATCGTGGACTAATCCCGTCAGAATGAACCAGCGCGGATGCCCGTCTTTCCGAATCGCTTCTGAAGTTTGCAGTAGGTGCTCGATCTGGCTCAAGTCGGTGTCCGGATCGCTTTCATCCACCAGAGTATTCAGGTACTCGGCCATTTCCCAGATGCTCTTCTTCACTCGTTTCAGGCCGCAGTACTCCGCCTTTTTCTTCAGCACAAAATCCAAAGTTTGGTGCGCGTGATTCTGCCGGTAGAACTCCGTGACCGTGTGATTCGCGTCGGCCCGATAATTCCGGAATTGCTCTTCCGATTTTCCCGGCTGATAGCGAGTGGCTACAAAATCGTCCCAATCGTCCAGTTCTTTCAGGGGAGCAGTTTCACTAAGCGGGGCGGTACGAAACACTTCATCCATGGCAAGACTCCTCCATTTATTGTGAGAGCTTGCGAACGACAAGGCAATAGGGGTTTTTGCCCGTTTTTAACGCTGGTTGTGCCGTTTTGCCGGCAAGCTAGGGGACAAAAGTAAGGTCACCGTCCACTGGAAAGCGGCGTCCACGCCGAGTGGTTGCGCGAAGATTCCAGCACCGCGCCAACAAACCGCATTCCTTCCACGCCTTCCGCGATGCCAGGCACCAGAAGCGCTCCCGGATCCGGCCGCCGCCCTTCCTGCCTGGCCCAAATTTGTTCCGCCAGGTCCTTGTAGAGCTGCGCAAAGCCTTCCAGATACCCCTCAGGATGGCCAGCGGGGATGCGAATCGCCCTCGCGGCTGCCGCCCCCGTTCCTGGTCCGCCACGCCGCAAAGTCCTCCGCGGTTGTCCCAAAGGCATAAACGTCAGCTCGTTCGGATTCTCTTGCTGCCACTCCAAGCCCGCCTTCTCTCCATAGACGCGCAGACGCAGATTGTTTTCGTTTCCCGACGCCACTTGGCTTGCCCAGAGCATTCCTTTCACTCCGTTTGGGAAGCGCAACAACATTTGCACATTGTCATCCAGCCGCCGCCCGGGAACGAATGTCGTCACTTCGGCCGCAACCTCTTGGACGGGCAACCCGGTCACAAAACACGCCAGGTTATGCGCGTGCGTCCCAATGTCGCCCAAGCTTCCGCCGGGCCCGCTTCGCGCCGGATCCGTGCGCCAGTCCGCCTGCTTCTGTCCGGTCCTTTCCAACGGCGTCGCGAGCCAATCCTGCGCGTACTCCACTTGAACCACTCGCAGGGGACCAAGCTCTCCCGCGGCAACCATCTCCCGCGCCTGCCGCACCATCGGGTAGCCCGTGTAATTGTGCGTCAGGCCGAAGATCAGCTTGGTTCGCTCCACAATCTTCGCCAGGTCCAACGCGTCCTCGAGCGTCGTCGTCAAAGGCTTGTCGCAAATCACATGAATTCCCCCTTCCAGAAACTTCTTCGCGTTGGCATAATGCATATGATTCGGCGTGACAATCGCCACCGCTTCGATGCCATCGGGACGTCCCTTCTCCGCCGCAGCCATTTCTTCAAACCGCCCATACGCGCGCGCTATGTGCAACTCTTCGGCAGCAGCCAGGCTCTTCTCCGGATCAGAACTCAGCGCGGCAGCCACAAGCTCATAGCAATCGTCCATGCGCGCCGCAATGCGATGAACCCCGCCGATGAACGCGCCCGGCCCGCCTCCCACCATGCCGAGCCGGATTCTCCGATGCTTGCTCTGCGCCTTGGATTCACCCGGCATGTTTGCCTTCCTTTCTCGCCGCGAGTCCCAGCATCCGCCGGTTCGCTTCCTCGTCCGCTCCGGATTTTGCAAAATCGTCAAACGCCCGCTCGGCCGTTTGTATGATGTGCCGCGCAATGAACGGCGCGCCTTCTCTCGCTCCTTGCTCGCTGCTTTTCACGCAACACTCCCACTCGAGCACCGCCCATCCATCAAAATCATATTTGGCGAGCTTTGAAAAGATTCCTCGAAAATCCACTTGCCCATCGCCCAGCGACCGGAAGCGCCCCGCGCGACCAATCCACGGCTGATATCCTCCGTAAACGCCCTGCCGCCCCGTTGGATGAAACTCCGCGTCCTTCACGTGAAACATCTTGACGCGCGAGTGATAAATGTCGAGAAACGCAAGGTAGTCGAGCTGCTGCAAAACAAAATGGCTGGGGTCAAACAAAATGTTGCACCGCTTGTGTCCGCCCACGCGCTCGAGGAACATGTCGAACGTCACGCCATCGTGAAGATCCTCGCCCGGATGCAGCTCAAAGCACAGATCAACTCCCGTTGCGTCAAACGCATCCAGGATTGGCTTCCACCGCCTCGCTAATTCCTCAAATGCTGTCTCAATCAGTCCTGGCGGCCGCTGCGGCCAGGGATAAATGTAGGGCCACGCCAGCGCACCAGAAAAAGTTACGTGCGCCTTGCATCCCAAATTCGCGGAAGCCTTCGCCGCAAGCCAAAGCTGGTCCATGGCCCACGCCTGCCGTGCCGCAGGATTCCCTCTGACGGATTCCGGCGCGAAGCCGTCAAAAGCTGCGTCATAAGCCGGATGCACCGCCACCAACTGTCCTTGCAGGTGCGTCGAGAGTTCTGTTAACTCTACGCCGCTGACCGCCAGCGTCCCCAAAACTTCATCGCAATACCCGCGGCTCTCCGCGGCCCGCTTCAAATCGAACAACCTGCTGTCCCACGTCGGAATTTGTACGCCTTTGTACCCGAGCCCCGCCGCCCATTTGGAAATTGTCGCGAGTTTGTTAAAGGGAGGTTTGTCGTCCGCAAATTGCGCCAAAAAGATTGCCGGTCCTTTGATGGTCTTCATAGCTTCCCCTCTCGCATACCAACACCACAAGCGAGACGGCATTCTATAAAATCTTTGCCGCAGCGCGAATGGAATTCTCTGCAGGAGCCCGGACCGAAGATGTATATTCGAAACTTAAACAAAGGGAGACCATCCCAATGAATCTCGCGAAACTCCGGGCAATCAGTCTAACGGCATGCCTGACCATTTTGGCCATCGCGGCCCGCTGGCAAACGGGAACTCTGGCCGCTGGCTCAGGCGGCCCAAAACCGCGGCCGACCACGCACGGTCGCCCTGAACCAAGAGTTGCCGCCTCTTGGGAACAAAAGGCTGCCGCCGACTATCTGGACCGCAGGCAGCAGTGGTGGATGCAATGGCCAAGGGCTCAGCGCGATCACGATACATTTTGCGTGTCGTGTCACACGGCCGTGCCTTACGCTCTCTCTCGTGCGACTCTTCGCAAAGCGCTCGCGGAACAAACTCCTTCCGCAGGCGAGCAGAGGCTCCTCGACAATGTCACCAAGCGCGTCCGTCTTTGGAAAGAGGTTGCGCCCTTCTATAGCGATGCGGATCGTGGTGCGTACAAAACCGTCGAGTCACGCGGGACAGAATCCGTTCTAAACGCCCTGATTCTCGCCAGCCATGACGCACAGAGCGGATACCTAAGCCATGACACGGTCGAGGCATTTGACAACATGTGGAAGGAACAACAAACGTCTGGAAACGAAAAAGGCGCGTGGCTCTGGCTGCGATTCAACAATGAGCCTTGGGAAGCGGACGATTCAGATTACTACGGCGCCACGCTTGCCGCAGTCGCGATCGGGACCGCCCCAGGAAATTACCTCGCCTCGCCCGAAATCCAAAAAAACGTGACGATGCTGCGCGAATACCTGAACGACAAATCGGCCGCCCAAACGCCGATCAATCGTGTAGCCCTTCTGTGGGCAGCGGCGAAAATGCCCGGGCTTATCGAGCCAGACCGCAAGAAAGCAATCATCGCTGAGCTCCTGGAGAAGCAGCAAGCCGACGGTGGCTGGAGCCTTTCGTCCCTATCCGGCGAGTGGAAACGATCGGATGGAACACCTCAGGAAGCGAAGAGCGACGGCTACGCTACAGGTCTAATCTCGTTCGCGCTACTGCAGGCCGGGGTTTCTCCCGAAAATGCCCAATTAAAACGGGGCCTCGCGTGGCTAACCGCCAATCAGGACAAAGCGGCAGGCTCTTGGCTGGCCTACTCTTTGAATAAAAACAAAGAGCATCACCTCAGTCCGGAAACGGCGCTCTTTATGAACGACGCGGCCACAGCCTACGCCGTTCTGGCACTAACCAGTGCCGGTCGTCACTGAAAAAGAACCCATAGCACTGTCTCTGGTTTCCGGGGTAAGAAAAAGAAATGAAACACCGCATTGTTCATCTGCTTCAAAAATTTGTTCTGAATCCCCCCAACAAGCTGCTTTTTGTTTTGGGGATTGCCCCGCCGGGATACGCGCTCTTGGAAACCATCGGCCGCAAGACCGGAAAGCCCCGCCGCACTCCTGTGGGCAACGGACGCGTCGGGAATCAATTCTGGCTCATCGCCGAGCACGGAACCAAATCCGGCTACGTTCGCAACATCGCAAAGAATCCGCGCGTGCGCATCAAGCTCCGCAACGGGCTGCACACCCGCTGGCATACCGGCACAGCGTGTTTGTTGCCCGATGACAATCCCCGCGAGCGCCAGCGCTGGCTGTCTCAGCAACATCCCGGCAGCGCCTCAAATGCCGCAGCCGTCCGGCTCTTCGGAACCGAACTCCTCACGGTTCGCATTGATTTCGATTCCTGACGAACAAGCAGGATCCAGCACAACAAATCGCCGCCTAGGACCTCAATTACCGGTCGTCGCTCCGCTCCTCGCCGTCCGGCCGAACAAACAGCATTCCACGAGCGCTGCCGAGCCCGGTCACGATAGGTGTAACTACGCCATTATCGAGGTTGAGCGTTCCCACCAGCCCGTCCGTGTCCGAAGCAGAATAAGCCACTCCCGGCTCGAATCCGAACGGCGGGCTGTCCAACCGGTAAACGGTGTCGCCGGCTACGTCCGTGAAGAGCAGAAAAGTCTTCCCGCTGGGGGCAAATGCTGTGTCATCGAGCGTGGTCCCGCCGCCAGTGGATTTCGAAATCAAGATGCGGCCGACTTGCGGGTTGGCTGAAAACGGGTTCCGGATAAACACCAACTCGCCGTCTGCCTGGCTGTCGAGAACCACGTTGCCCCGCGGATCAA
>Ga0307471_100000717_pt1 | contig 17297 bp, 16 predicted proteins | sample atmos_gasesAM3C__2_FD_204566 | JGI IMG/M metagenome (GOLD analysis project Ga0307471, IMG submission 204566) | Hardwood forest soil microbial communities from Morgan-Monroe State Forest, Indiana, United States - atmos_gasesAM3C_515 | ecosystem: Environmental > Terrestrial > Soil > Temperate...
CAGGACTGCGAAGCCCTGCGCGGAGCCCAGAGGCGGCGCCGACTGCGCCCAAGCCAGGCTGCCCATGCTCAGCATGCAAACCAACACTAGTTTTTTCATATCGACACCAGTCAGTCTCCCGTCTCGCCTAGCCCTGAGTGCTCGGAGGCGCGAAACAGGTCACGCCTCCGAACATTCCTTGGGTTAATTTCAGGGCACAGGCTCGTCAGTCCTTGTGGCCATCGTCTTGATGGTCTTTGTCCTTGTCCTTGTCTTTGTCTTTGTCTTTGTCCTTGTCCTTGTGATGATGGTCTTTGTCCTTGTCACGATCATCGTCGTCATTCTTGCAGCCTGCTCCGCCCTGAGCAGCGAGGGCGCAGGTTCCGTGGACGTTGGGGCGAGTCATGGTCACGGCGCCATTCGCCAAGACCCGTCCGATGAAGGTTCCGTCGGTGCTAGTGAAGCTGCCAGTCGGCCCCCCTGCGAGAATGTTTCCCTGGAAAGTCGAAGCGGTAAATGTGCTATCGGCGCCGACGAGCCAAAACACGTTACAGGGTTGGCCGCCGTTGGCCATGACCACATTGAACCCAGTGCCGGTGAGGGCTGCGTCGATTTTGAAAATCCAGACCGCATTGGCATTGCCACCGGCGTCGAGTGTCAAGGTGATGGTGGTCAACGTTAGCGCCGGAGCCGCCCCGGTGTTGCAATACACTCCCGGCGGGAGCGTGAATGACACGGGCGGGGCAGCAGCCAGGAAACTGGTGCAACTGCTGTTCGCGACAAGAGCATTTTGATACGCGGTGTTGAGGGCAATCAAAGCGTTAGTAGCTGCCAAGTCGCCCTGGTGAACTGTTCCCACAACAAGGCAGCCGGTAGTATTTGTGAAGAGGCCGGGGGAGACGCCCACGTCTCCGCTGATGATCCCGTTGGGGGAAGCGGTACAGGTTACGTTCGAGCTGCCCAGGACTGCGAAGGTTGCCGCCGTGCCCAGTTGCGGGGCCGTCTGCGCCCAGGCTAGGCTGCCCATACTCAACATGCAAATAACCAATAAAATTCTCCTCATATCGAAGCTCCTTGGCTGGATTTGCTTTCATCGTCGCTGACGGTGCGGAAATTTCACCGCCGAGTCGACTTCGAGCTTTCAAACCGGCGCGAATGCTAACAGCCAGTACAGACCGGCATCTATCCACTTTTGAACACCCTCGAAGCAAGCGGGCCGCAGGTGGTCTGCCAATTACCTTCAGTACGTCAATTGTTAGTTAAATTTCGAATCCGCAAGCCAGCGGTGGAAGGCTCTTCTGTGGGTGCGAAGTGGTCGTTACGGGTTCCGGCGAAGAGCCCGCAGTGTGCACAAACGGAGGACACGGAGACATTTTCGACTCGACCGCCGCTGCGGACTCGCCCAGGACGACGCTTCATCGCGTCGTCAGTTGCCGGAAGTGGTCCCTGCCGAAGCGTTCGGAGCGTAGTAGCCGTTGCGGGTCCGGGCGATAAGCTTGCCGCGGCCACGCGGTGGAATCACCTCGACAGTTACGGCACGGAAAGTCCCGTCCTTATTCGTGTTCGTCGGATAGTAAGCGAGAGTGTACTGGTTACGGATATCGTGGGCCACTTGTTCGCAAATGCTGTGAACGTCTTCTACATTTTCCGGAAAGTAAGCCACGCCACCGGAAGCCCGGGCGATGTCTTCCAAGGCCTTCCTCGCGTGCTTGGCGTTTTTCTTGCTCTCCTGGCTGAGCAGGCCAATCGTATAAATCACCGTGTCAGTCTTTTGAATTTCTCGAACGGTTTTTTCCAGCGTGTTGTGGCTGGTGTTGTCCTCGCCGTCGGTGACGATGAGCAGGACGTGCTTGTCCTTGGAGGCTTTCTTCAAATGATCGAGGGAGCCGATAATAGCGTCATAAAGCGCGGTGCTACCGCGTGAATCAATGCGCTCGAGAGCTTCTTTCAAGTCGGGAACGCTGCTGGTGAAATCCTTATCGAGATCAAGATAGAAATCGTCGTTGAAATTGACGACGAAGGCTTCGTCGGAAGGATTGCTGGCCTGGACGAGGGTGATGGCTGCTTCATTGACGCGCGAGCGCTTGTCGCGCATGCTGCCGCTATTGTCAATGACTAGGCCCATGCTGACGGGCACATCCTCTCGCTTGAAGAGGGAGAGTTTCTGCTCGACTTTGTCCTCGAAGACGCGGAAGTTTTCAGTTTTCAGCCCGTCCGCAAAGCGCTGGCGGTCATCGAGCACCGTGGTGTGCAAGACGACCAGGTTCACGTTGAAAATCAGCTTCGAGCCTTGCTGCCCCGCGTTGGCGTTTTGGCCCGGCGGAGGAGGCGGGGCCTGGTTTGGTATGGGCAGCTGGCCCAACGCGGTGGTAGCAAAAAAAGCGAGAACACACAGAAATCCCGAGAGCGGACGCGCGTAGGAAAAGAACCGTCGCGGACGATTAGTGGCTGGGGGCGTAGTAACCCGTCTTGGAATAGACGGTGAGCGGCGGAAGCCCGCGCGGAGCGCGCAGCTTGATCTTGACTTTGCGCCAGCGCGCATCGTGAGCCTTGTTGCTTGGTCGATAGCCGAGGACATATTGGTTTCGCAGCTCCATGCCGATTTTTGAGGCGATATCCGGAAGCTCGTCCATCTTATCGACGTTGAAAACGCGCCCACCGGTCATCTCCGTCACTTCATTGAGGAGCGAGGGGCCGTTCAACTCTTCGGGCGTCCGGTTTCGATATCCAAGCGCGTCAAAAAGGCCGATCGCATAGAGCTGGGTGTCCGCTTCCTTCACCAGGCGCTTGATATCGCTCTCATTGTACCGACTATGATTATCGCCTCCATCGGATAGGATGAGCAAGGCGCGTTTGGCGTTGTGTGCACCCCTCATCTGGCTGAGCCCCAGATAGATGGCGTCGAGCAGGGCGGTGCGTCCCTTCGCCGAGGTGAGCATCATGCGGCTCTGAAGATCTTCGATGCTATTCGTGAAGGCGCTGGTCAGTTCCGCGCGCTCGTTAAAGCTGACGAGGAAGAATTCGTCCTGGGGATTCGCGGTCTTGAAAAATTGCACCGCGGCTTCCCGCGCCTTGCCGACCTTGTTGGCCATGCTTCCGCTGAAATCAAAAATCACGCCGATGGAGATGGGCACATCTTCGGCGGAGAAGTTGACGACCTCTTGCTCGATGTTGTCCTCAAAGATGCGGAAATTGTCCAGTTCGAGGCCGGTAACCAGGCGATTATAAGGGTCTGTGACGGTAACATTCACAAGCGCAAGATCGACGTCAATGTGCACGGTACTGCCGGGTTTGACGGGCGTCCCGGGAGTGTTTTTCTTCACGTCATCTTTTTTTACGTCCTCTTTCTTGGCTTCTTCTTTCTTGGTGTCATCCCCCGGTTTCTTCTCGTCCAAAGGGGATTGCATAGCGGAAAGAAAGACGGCCGGGAAGGTAAACAGACAAACAATTAGCAGGATTCGGAAGGAAAGAATCGGAACGCGAATCATCTTCGATCGTGACCGCAAACCGGTCAGCGAAAAATCGCGTTTCACGGCACCCCCAACGCCCCGACCAAGTCGGAACGGCCGCGTGGTTCGGACTAATTCGGATTCTACCACTCGGTCCGGCGAAAACAAGGGCAATTACCTAGTATCCCGTATTGAACAGGTCCTTCCGATAAAGTGCCGTGTGGTAGCATCGCCGCACGGGCTCCGTTCCCTCTAGAGTTCGGACTGCATCAACGGTTCGTTTATTCCCGTTTAGGGAGAGAGAGAAGAGATGAATTCGGCGAAAGTAGTTGTGGTGATTCCCGCGCGGTATGGTTCGACTCGCCTGCCGGGGAAACCTCTGGTCCCCCTGGCGGGGAGGCCGATGATTCAGCGCGTGTATGAACGGGCCAAACTCGCCAAGCGCGTGGACCGGGTGATCGTCGCAACGGACGATGAACGGATTGTTAAGGCGGTATTGGGATTTGGCGGCGAGGCGCGAATGACCCGCCGCGATCATCGAACCGGCACGGAACGCGTGGCGGAAGTGGCTGCGCACGAAGAGGGCGACGTCTTCGTCAACGTGCAAGGAGACGAGCCGTTACTTGATCCCGCGGCAGTGGACACGGCGGTCAGCGCGCTGCTTGAGGAGCCAGTGGCTTCGATCAGCACCGTGGCAACGCCGATCAAAACTCCCGGCGACATCATGGATCCCAACGTTGTAAAAGCAGTTTTGGATTTCGACGGCAACGCCATCTATTTTTCGCGCGCGCCGATTCCGTGGGTGCGCGATACGGCGAGCAAGATCCAGGTGCGATTCCTGAAACATTTGGGGCTGTACGTTTTTCAGCGCGATGCCCTGCTGGAATTCCCGACACTGCCGCAGGGTGAGCTGGAACGGATTGAACAGTTGGAGCAATTGCGGTGGATGGAAAACGGGTGGAAGATTCGCGTGGCGGAAGTGGAACACGACGCAGTGAGCGTGGATGTGCCGGAAGATGTGGCGCGCGTGGAGAAGCTCCTGCAAAAATGAAACCGCCCGGCGGGGACTCCGCCGGGCGGCAACTTCTTAACGATAAATGATGACAAAGCCGCGCTACGGTTGCGCCTGCAAGATTCCAGCGACTACGCGATTGTTCTGGCCATTATTGGCAATGAAGGCTAATTGGGGGCTCACGAAATAAACAACGAAGTCGATGTTGGCGGATGACCCTTTGGTGAGCGTCACCGTCATCTTGTTCCGCGCCGTCTTTCCATCTCCGCCGGTGCCGTCTCCGCTGATCGTAATCGTGCCGCTGACGGAGTTATCGATCTGCGGTGCGCCGTTCTGAAATTGAAAAATGTCCGCCGCGCCCTTGAGGCCCAAGCTTGTGATGGTGGCCTGGCCGACGAGGTCTTCTTCATCTGCCACCGCAAACCCTCCACCGTTCTGGACGCTCAGACCGCTCCAGTTGATGGCATAGTCTCCAGTGATGTTGGTGCTGGAGAACGGCCCGCCGGTCTGCCCGGCGATGGTGCCGTCGGCGATAGCAAGGGCGACGCCTGCCTTTGCGGTCGTTTCCTGAATGACACCGCGCGTCGCGGAACTCAAGTAAAAGACAAACGTGAAAGGCGTGCTGAGATTCGGATCCTTGAAGGTGACCGTGCCGCGGCCCGGATTTGCCGCGTCGAGAGTAACGTTCGTATTGACCCCACTGTTGGTGGCAGTGAAAGCGCCGGCATCGTTGGTGTCCACGAGTATGTCGGTGACATTCGCGCCGCTGGCGGTGAATCGGCCGAGGCGCGTGAGGGGCCCAAACTTTGTGGCATTGTCGCTGCCAGCGACGATGAAGGCGAAACCACCGTTGAGGGTGGCCGGCAAATTGTTCTGAAGGACCGCATCGCCACTGATCATTACATTGCCAGCGCTGCTGAGAAATCTTATGCGCGTGGCGTCCACGACGTAAAAGATATAGTTCTGGCCGGCAATCGATGCAATGCCGCGGCCGCAAGTTGTTGGCCCGGCGGGATTGATAGGATCTGCGGCCAGCGTCCCGGTAATCGCACCGTTGGTGAGAGTGCCCCCATCGTTCAGGTCCGCGAATCCAGGATTGAGAACGCCACCATTGGCAGTAATCTCGCCGACGAGTGATGTTGCCAGCCCGTTCCCATCCAAGCCGGCAAAGTCAAAAACATACGAACCTGCCGCAGCGGAAACTGGAGTGGAACACATGCCGGCACTCTGGATGACGAAATTCCCGCTACCAGTAGAAGCCTGCGTGCTGCTCGAGGTCTCATCGATCATGAGACCGCCGCCCGAGGAAGTCAGGGTAATCCCAAACTCCAGATTGTTCGAGGTACCGTTCGAAGTGACGGTGAGGGTCAATGCTCCCCGGCCGTCCTTGCCGACGCTGTACGAGCCACCGGAAATCGTAAACGGGCCGTTGAACGCACCGGCCGAGTTAACGTCCTCGACGCCCCCGGTAATGCCGCCATTTCCGTCAGCAACAAAGCTTCCAGTTCTCGCAAGGGGAGTGGCGATGATCGCGCCGTTGGCGAAGACTTCACCGTTGGTCACAAAGGAGTAAGTTCCCTTCAAGTCCGCGTTGCTAAACCCGCCAACAGGAGGCGGGAGGACGGTGCTGCCACCGCTGCTGCAGGCCGCGCTCCAGAGGGCTGCTGCCAGCGCAAAGCCGAAGAGGAGGCGCTTCATCGCACACCTCGCAGCGCTTCGATTTGGGCCTGCGACGTGGTGGTGACGCTTGTGGTCAGAAATCCTTTCGCGTTTCGAACGGCGACCGCTTGCGTTCCCTTTTGCACGATCCGCGCGGCAAAAATGGTGTTGTCCCCAAACGCCAGATTTTCGCCTATGATGCGAATGCTGTCGCCGGGATTCAATTCAAAGTGATTGGCCCGCAGCACGCGGGCGTTGCCGAGGTGCACGTCCACCCGGCCGGAAGCCGTCTGAACCAGCACATGAGCGCCAATCGGCGGCAATTTGGAAGCCGTCTCGTATTTCACGACCGTTCCGATGAGCGAGCCTTCTCGGCCAAGATCGTAAAATTGAAGGGTGCGCAAATCCGCTTGTTTTGTTTGCTGCGCGCCCGCGGAGAGGCAAAACGCCAGCGCGAGGCCGAGCACGAGAATTCCCGTTTTACTTTTGTTCGTTAATTTCATCTCACCTTCCCAAGTACAAGAACTCCACCCGGAACCTATCTGCGTTGCGGGGACCAAACGGGCAGACCGTTTCGAGGCGCAAGCCGAAGGTTCGAACCATTAGATGGCCAATTCCCCGATGACGGTTACGGTTTCCGGCGCGAAAGTTCGTGCGCCGCAACATATTGTTCGACCGCCGACCGCCCTAGAGTATTCCCCGCTGGTTACAAACCCGTTCCCGGTTAAAAGGTTTCGCGGGGGTGGTCAGAAGAATTATGGCTTCTCAGGTGCAAACAGTTCGATTTGACAGAATTGTAAGTCCCGGCCATAATTGTGCGTACGTCACTCCTGTGGAGGGCTGATAAGCCCGGCATAAGAACCCGGGCTGCATGGATGGCGCCAAAATATATTTTTGTAACCGGCGGAGTTGTTTCCTCACTGGGAAAAGGCGTAGCAGCCTCCTCGATAGGTTGTCTCCTCGAAAGTCGCGGTTTCAAAGTCACACTTCAGAAATGCGATCCGTACCTTAACGTTGATCCAGGTACGATGAGCCCCTTTCAGCACGGCGAAGTGTTTGTGACCGAAGACGGCGCGGAGACCGACCTCGACCTCGGCCACTACGAGCGCTTTACGCACGCCAAACTCTCCCGCGACAATAACTGGACCACTGGCCGCATCTACGAAACGATTTTGACCAAAGAGCGGCGCGGCGATTATCTGGGCAAAACCGTTCAGGTCATCCCCCACGTCACCGACGAGATCAAAGCCATCATCCGCAAAGTCTCCGACGGCGTGGACGTGGTCATCGTGGAGATTGGCGGGACGGTCGGCGATATTGAATCGCTTCCCTTCCTCGAAGCCATCCGCCAGATGCGGCTGGAGCTTGGTGCGGAAAACACGCTGTTCGTGCACGTAACACTTGTTCCCTTCATCGCCGCGGCGGGCGAGTTGAAAACCAAGCCGACGCAACACAGCGTTAAGGAAATGCTGGGCATCGGGATTCAGCCGGACATTTTGCTTTGCCGCAGCGACCACCACATTCCGGGCGAGCTGAAGAAAAAGATTGCGCTGTTCTGCAACGTGGCAGAGTCGTGCGTAATTTCCATGGAAGACGTGGACACGATTTACGCCGTGCCCGCGGAACTGAGCCGGGAAGGACTGGACGGACAGATCTTGCGGCTGCTGAAGCTGGAATCACGGCCAGCGAACATGCAGCCGTGGGTGGACCTGGTGCATCGCATGCATCACCCCCTCGGCGAAGCGCGCATCGCCATCGTCGGAAAGTACGTACAACTGGAAGACGCCTACAAAAGTTTGCGCGAAGCCTTGCTTCACGGCGGTCTGGCGCACAATCACAAGACGGTTTTGGAGTGGATTGAAGCGGAAGAAATCGATTCCCCGGAAGCAGCCGCTGCGCGATTGCATGGCTACGACGGCATCCTGGTTCCGGGCGGGTTTGGCAAGCGCGGGATTCAAGGCATGGTTTACACCATCCAATACGCGCGGGAACACAAGGTGCCCTTCTTCGGCATTTGCCTGGGGATGCAGTGCGCCACAATTGAATACGGGCGCGACGTCGCCGGATTGAAACAAGCCGACAGCACGGAATTTGATCCGCAAACGCCGCACCGCGTCATTTATAAGCTGCGCGAACTGCTCGGCGTTGACGAAATGGGCGGCACCATGCGCCTCGGCGCGTGGACGTGCAAACTGGAACCGGGCTCGTTCGCACACAAGGCTTACGGCAAGCTCGAAATCAGCGAGCGCCACCGCCACCGCTACGAATTCAACCGCGACTACGAGAAAGCGCTTGTGGCGGCGGGATTGAAGATCACCGGGCGCACGCCGGACGAGAACTATGTGGAAATCGTCGAGGCGCCGGAGCACCCGTGGTTCCTCGGCTGCCAGTTCCATCCGGAATTCAAATCCAAGCCGCTCGAGCCGCATCCTCTTTTTGCAGCGTTCATCGGCGCGTCGCTCGAAAACAAGAAACAGCGCACCCGCCCCGCATCCACAGGCGTTTCTGAGCGTCAACCCGCGCCCGCATTTCGCGCCGCGCCTCGCGCCAACGCGTAAATCGTTGCAAACGCATCGCTGGCTGCGTAGCCTAAGTACCTTGCAGAAGCTGCTCCATCTCCTATGAGCTCGACCCAAGAAATCTCGCTCGGAACGTTGCGCCTCGGCGGTGGGAATCCCTTGTTCCTGATTGCCGGACCTTGTGTGATCGAGAGCGAAACGCACGCGCGAATGATGGCGGAGAAAGTCGCGAAGATTGCCGCCGATGCGGGCGTGCCGTACATTTTCAAAGCTTCCTACGACAAGGCCAACCGATCGTCCGTGAAAGCCTTTCGCGGGCCGGGAACGCAGGAAGGCTTGCGAATTCTTGGAAAAATCAAATCAGAATTGAAGCTGCCTATTTTGACGGACATTCATGATGCCTCGCAGGCAGCTCCGGCTGCCGAGGTTTGCGATGTACTGCAGATCCCCGCGTTTCTGGCGCGGCAAACGGAATTGTTGTTCGCCGCCGGCAAAACGGGACGCATCATTAATATTAAGAAAGCGCAGTTTCTTTCGCCGTGGGATATGGGCAACGTCGCGGAAAAAGTGGCCAGCACGGGCAATACGAAAATTATTTTGACGGAACGCGGTGTGTCGTTCGGCTACCAGAATCTCGTGGTGGATATGCGCGCTTTTCCGGTCATGCAAAAAACGGGCTACCCCGTGGTTTATGACGTAACGCATTCCGTGCAACTTCCCGGCGGGCAAGGCCATGCTAGCGGCGGTCAGCCGGAATTCATTGAACCGCTGGCGCGCGCGGGAGTCGCGGCGGGCGTGGACGGAATTTTCCTCGAGACGCACGACAATCCCGCGGCGGCGCTGTCGGATGGCGCGAATGCGTTGCCGCTGGCGCAACTCCCTGCCCTGCTCGCGAAATTGAAAGAACTCGGTGCGCTGGTTCGCCGTTGGGGTACGAAATGAGCCTCGACACGGCGCGGCGCGTGCTCCGAATTGAAGCGCAGGCAATCCAGGATGTCCTGGCGCGGCTGGATACCACCTTTGAAAAAGCCGTGCAAGTACTTTTCGCCTGCAAGGGCCGAGTAGTGGTCAGCGGTATGGGCAAATCCGGGCTGATCGGGCGAAAAATTTCCGCCACACTTTCAAGTACGGGCACGCCCTCGTTTTTCCTCCATCCTGCAGAAGCCTTGCATGGGGATCTAGGCATGTTGGCGCGCGGCGATGCGATGCTAGCCGTCTCCTATGGCGGCGAAACGGAAGAAATTATCCGTTTGCTGGAAGCGCTCAAGCGATTGGAAATGCCGCTGATAACCCTCACCGGCAAACCGCAATCGACAATGGCGGAGGCGAGCGACGTAGTGCTGGACGTAAGCGTCAAGGAAGAAGCGTGTTCCCTGAATCTGGCGCCGACCGCAAGCACCACCGTGGCGATGGCTGTGGGCGATGCGCTGGCAGTTTCGCTCCTGGAGAAGCGCAATTTCCGGCCCGACGATTTTGCGGCCTTGCATCCCGCAGGACGCCTCGGCACTAAATTGCTTCGCGTCGAGAATCTGATGCATGCCGGCGAAGCGTTGCCGCGCGTTTCGAAAGACACCAAGATGCCAGACGTTTTCCATGAAATGAGCGCCAAGGGCCTGGGCATGACTACAGTGCTGGAGCCTGAGGGACGGCTGGCAGGAATCTTGACCGACGGCGACCTGCGGCGTTTGATGGAAAAACATCGCGGAGACGTCCTGGAAATGCGCGCGGCGGATTGCATGACAAAGAATCCGCAAACGATCGGCCCGCACGTGCTGGCCAGCGAAGCGCTGAACCTGATGGAAAAGAAAAAGATCACTTCGATTGTCGTTGTAGATGAAGCAAGAGGCGTGCTCGGCGTCGTGCATCTCCACGATTTGTGGACGCTCGAACTAATGTAGTAGCGGGTCTTTAGACCCGTTCTTTTTTTGTTGTAGGGGCGCAGCACCGCTGCGCCCTCTTTGGCAAAATCGAAGAACAGAGGAGAAGGCATTGGCCAAGCGCGGAAAGAAGATTCCAAGAAAACTGGCAAGACGAGCCAAGCAAATCCTGGTCCTGCTGATGGATGTGGATGGAACGCTCACGGACGGCAGCGTCACGTTGCTGTCACAATCGGACGGCTCCGCGCTCGAAAGCAAGACGTTCGATGCCCACGACGGCCAGGGCCTTACGCTCGCCGTTACCGCCGGACTGCGCACCGGCGTGATCACCGGGCGCGGCAGCGCCGCCTTGCGCCGTCGGTGCAAGGAACTGGACGTTGAATTCGTCTACGAAAAGCAGGGACACAAAGTCGCGGCTTACGAAGATGTTCTGCGCAGGACCGGCGCGCAAGAATCCGAAGGCGCTTATTTGGGTGATGACCTGCCCGACCTCACCATCATGCACCGCGTAGGACTGGCCGTCGCCGTTCACAATGCCACACCCGAAGTGCGGCGCGCGGCCCACTTCACCACAAAAGCCGATGGCGGCAAAGGCGCCGCCCGCGAGCTGGTCGAAGTCATCCTCAGATCCAAAGGCATCTGGGAAGAAATGATCGACAAAGCCCGCGCCTGAAAACGCGCGGGCCAGCTCCAGTTCGCCTACGCCTCGCTCAGCTTCGTTGGCATGCATTGACATGCTCTTAGTAAGGGAGAAGCGCCGATGGAAACGTTGGGAACAGTCGGAATGCATTGCAAGGTAGACGGCGCGCTGGCACGCATTACGCTGAACCGGCCGGAAGTATTGAACGCCATGAACCTGGCTTGGCCGCACGAGATGCTGGCCATCACCGACGCACTGGCCAGGGACAAAACCGTTAAAGCGGTGCTGATCGCTGGCGCAGGCCGCGCGTTTTGTTCGGGCATTGACCTTAAAGCGCTGTCTGGCGGCGGGATTCCTTTGCAATGGTTCCGCGATACCGAGCGAGCCTTTCGCGCAGTGGAGGAGCTCGACAAATTCGTGATCGCCGCCGTACACACCTACTGCATCGGCGGCGGGCTGCAGTTGGCTTTGGCGGCGGACCTTCGAGTGGTCACTGATACGACAAAGTTTGCACTGACGGCCGTGAAGGAATGCCTGATTCCCGGTATGGGCTCGTTTCGCCTCGCACGTTACGTTGGCCTGGGCCGGACGAAGCGCATCGCGCTCACAGGCGATTATTTTGGAGCGCAGGAAGCTAACACGATGGGTTTGATCGACTACCTTGTGCCGGAATCAGATTTTCAGCGTAAGGTTGACGAAGTGACCCAGGCTTGCTTGAGAGTTGCTTCGGAAGGGCAGCGACAGACCAAACACCTCTTGAATCTCGCGTTTGACCTGAACTGGAATGAATTCCTCGAAGAATACATGGTCAGCCAGGAAAAAACCCTAGCTTCCGACGAACATCGCGAAGCCATGTCAGCGTATTGCGAAAAGCGTGAACCGCACTTCTCGTAGGGTTCGAAGCCGCTTTCTTCCGCGATGATTCTTCCGCCCCACCGTTCCAAGCGCCATACTCCTATCCCACAGCCCATCAATCACTTACAACTTTATCTTGACAAGTACGGTACTCTTGCGGTAACATGGCGTTTGATAGTTAGACATCACTCTCGCCGAAGCGATTTGCAACCAACTGCGCCGCTTTCCCACCATTCTCCTATCTCTCTTTCCTCTAACTCCTTTGCTCACAATCTTTTATCCAACCCCCACCCCCTAAGCCCTGCCGTATCAATATTTTATGAAAACTTTGGGGGAGGGGTGCTTGCCTACTCCTGCATTCTGGCACTCGCGGTCATCTCAGGCCATAATGTCCCAGGCCATTCCGCTACAAGGATCCATAACGATGCTCCACGCTTGGCATGATGTTTCACCAGGGGATGACCTCCCGCGCGATTTTCAGGCGGTAATCGAAATTCCCCTGGGCTCAAACGTGAAATACGAACTGGACAAGCCCAGCGGGCTTTTGAAGGTGGACCGCATCATCCACTCGGCGGTGTTCTATCCGGCGAACTACGGTTTCATCCCGCAAACTTACGCCGACGACAACGATCCCCTAGATGTGCTGGTCTTGTGCCAGGAACCGGTGCAGCCGCTCTCCCTCATCAAGGCGCGCGCCATCGGACTAATGACCATGATCGATTCCGGAGCAAGCGACGACAAAGTCATCGCCGTGGCCACCAACGATCCGGAATTCAACAGTTATGTCGAAGCCAACGAACTTCCCCCGCACCGTTTGCTGGTTTTGAAACGCTTTTTTCAGGACTACAAACAACTCGAAGGCAAGCAAGTCCAGGTGGAAGACATCCGTCCGGCCCGTGCCGCTTTCACGGTCATTGAAAAAGCCCTGGCTTGCTACAAAGCGCAGAGAGAAACCCTTCGCGCGAAGGACCACCAATAATACAAATGCACTATACTAACGATCTCAACCCCCTGCTAAGTTGCACCGGCGGAGTCGTCCCGGGTTGCGTGCCGCGGCGGCTTCGCGTGGACATTTTGATCTCGTGCGCGCTCAAATCTACCTGTGGGAGTCAGTCGGCATGAATCGTTTCTGCAAATGGGTGGCGGGCATTTTGGTCGTGCTGCTCCTTGCGGCCTTTGCCGTCCTCTCCTTCATGGCGGGAAGCCCCAAGGACGCCTACGGCATGGCGCGCTACGCCCTGCCGCATATGCATCGCGGCACACTGAAAGTGGGAAGCGACGCGCCGGACGCCCGCCTGGTGGCGCTCGATGGCAGCAGCCGTTTTCATATTCGCGAACGCACCGGTTCGCGTCCCCTGGTGCTGGTCTTTGGAAGCTTTACTTGACCGCCGTTCCGCCGCCAGGTTGGCGACGTCGTGCAGATTTATGACGATTACAAAGACCATGCGGATTTTCTGACCGTTTACGTGCGCGAAGCGCATCCCACCGACGAATGGCAGATGAAATCGAACGTGAAGGACGATGTTTGTTACGCGCAGCCAAAAACGCTCGAGCAGCGCGTAGTCATCGCGAACGATTTCATCAAGCGCTTTAAGTTTCCCCTGCCCTTCGGCATAGATGACATGAGCAACGGCGCCGATGCCGCCTACTCCGCGTGGCCCGAGCGGCTTTACATCGTTGATGAAAGCGGCCATATAGCGTATCGCGGCGGAATGGGCCCATTCAATTACAAGCCCGCCGAAGCGCGCGCCTGGCTCGCCGCAAGGTATGGCGAAGTAAAGCACGAAACGCCGAAGTCGCCGGTGGATGCAGCTCCCGCATCGACGACAGGAACGGCGACTCCCGCGCCGGCTTCATTGCCGGCGACGCCGGCCGCTTCGGCAAAATGATGTAGCTCGTGAAACGGAGACTGCAGAACAACAAACGAAAAGTTAGCCCGTTGAAAAAAGTTGGCTTGGCGCGGGCAATCTCAAAACTGGGCTATTGCTCGCGATCGCAAGCCGCAGAGTTGATTCGTGCCGGGCGCGTGAAACTGAATGGCGCCATGCGGCGCGATCCGGAAACTCCCGTGCACCCCGGAAAAGACCGCATCGAAATTGACGGTCAGCCAGTTGCCCGCAGTTCCAAAATGTATCTTGTTCTGAATAAACCACGCGGTGTGGTCACCACAGCCTCGGACGAAAAAGGACGCGAAACGGTTTATTCGTATTTGCCGGAGAATTTATCGTGGCTCGCTCCAGTGGGACGTCTCGACAAAGCCAGCGAAGGTTTGTTGCTGCTGACAAACGATAGCGAATGGGCCGCGCGAATCACGGCACCGGAATCGCATCTCGACAAAACGTATCACGTGCAAATTGGCGCCATTGCCGACGATGCGCTACTTGAATCTCTGCGAAAAGGTTTCACGACGGCCGATGGTGAATTTCTTCGCGTCAAGTGCGCCAGCATCCTTCGGCAAGGCGATCGTAATTCGTGGCTCGAAATTGTGCTGGACGAAGGCAAGAACCGGCACATACGCCGTATGCTTGAGCATGAAAACATCGAAGTACTCCGGCTCATCCGCGTGGCAATTGGGCCGCTCCGTCTTGGTGATCTGCCAAGAGGCGCGACGCGTCCGCTTGATCAAAAAGAAAAGCAGGCCCTGGATCACGCAATGCAAGTGCGAGACGCAGGGCCTGCTCCTTTGGTTCGATGACCCCGCCTACTTGGTCTTGTAGGAAAAACTAACTTTTGTTTCTTCGTCGAGGACCAGCGGTCTGACGAAGTGGTACGAGTTGCCGGCCCTCGGCACATCCACGCGAACCGGCAGCACACCGGCAACGCGCTGCTGGAGATTCGTCACATTCACGGAGGCCGCGGTCTGCTGTTGCGCCGCGAGCTTCTTCGCTTCTTTCTCGATGCGCTGATTCTCGGCGACGTTGGGAGCGCCGTTCGTGACAATCGCCATCTCGGAGACCGAGCCAAGACTCAAAGCGGCACTGAACGGCACGGGACGGCTTCCGTCGTACTCAAAATCACGAACCATCCTGTTGAAGCCGCGCGCGCTGGCCGTGATTCTCACACGACCCGATGGAAGATTCGAGACCATCCAGCGTCCTGAGGAATCGGTGACGACATTCCTCACGGCTCCGGTGTCCACTTGCGTCACGGTTACTTGTGCGTTGGGGAGCGCCGCACCTGACGGGTCTACGATGATTCCACCCAGCTGGCCGGGAAGCAGAGAACCAAATTCGATTGAGCGGACAAAATACTGTCCACCAACCATGTCTCCCTCATTTTCCGCGCCGGAAACGTCCAGCGTTGATGGCGGCAGGAGGTTCGCGGCGATGGCGTCGCCGCCGAAATCTTTTACTTTGTATTGTTCGGGGAGAAAAACTTCCCACTGCAAAAGATTGATAGGGATGTCCATTTTTGGAAGAGAAAGATCAGAGCCACCCTTCTTTGCAAAAGGCGTCCCCGAATGCATGAAAACAAAAGAGACGGTATACGAATCGACCGGACGGAAACCGGCGCGCAGGAGCGGTACGCGGTTGCCATCGGGCCCTTCCACGGGCTTCACTCTTTCTCCGGCCACATCAGCGTAGACAATGTTCGCGCCGGCCGGCAAGTTTACTTTCAGAAAAGGCTGCGCCTGGTTTTTCACTGTGAGGCGCACTTCCGTTAGTGAGCGGCCCTCTGTGGTGACGAGCGTGGTGACCACGGCGCGTTCGGCAATGGCCGCAAGCACACTGCTGTCTGGGAAGCGCGTCCATTCGAGCGCCAGCGCAGGTTTCTCCGTCGGTTGTTTGTGGTAACGAAACGCGGCTTGCATGGGAAAACGCGCGAGCGAACGGAGATACCCGTTGGTCTCTTTGAAGTCCATGCGCTTGAGGCCACCGCCTTCCGTGGCCGCGAGTTCAATCGTTCCCGCGCCTTCGACGAGCACTTCGCCCGTTTCGCGCTGAGCATTTTGAAAACTGAGGAAGGGCGCGTCCGATTTGGTGGCGGTCAGCGATTTCTCCATGGAAATGAGGAATTGATGGCTTCTCAGCGTTGGCCCGTTGACTTTCAACGTCAGAATTCCTGCATTGAGCTCACTCGATTCCACTGTAGGGCCAGACGCTGCGGTGATTTCGTATCCCGAAGGAATTTCAATTTTGAATTCACCGGGTTCTCCCTGCACCACGGTGATGTCGGCGAGTACGGCGATGCGCAGTTCCGCTTCGCTGACGGAGACGAGGGTTTTGACATCGGAGAGGAAGCGCACTTCTTTCGGTATGCTGGGCGCGGCGAGTTCGCGCGTCGTCCACCAAATGCTCGCGGGCTGACCAGGCACCAGCGTCGCTTCGATGCTGGTTTGGCCATTTTGCGAAGACTCCGAAGTGATGAGTCCCGGGCTGATTCGAACGTTGGTGTGATCGCCGGGAACGAGAAGTGTGAGCCGCACGCTACCGGCAGAAGGCACGGGAAGATTGAAGGAAGCGCGGCCGGCTTCGATGTTTAGAGGCAGCCCCGCGTCGAGCGTGACGACGAATTCCGCCGGTCCGGTCAGAACGGCAGTGTGAATTCCGTTTTCCAGTTCGAGCGGCAAGCCCTTCCCTTCCTGGCGCGCGTCGAGAATTGCCAAGCCGGTGGTCAGAGGAATTTTCGTGGCGCCCTTGCGCAGAATTTCTCCTTGCAACTGCACGCTGCCCTGAACGGCATCATTCGAAACGCGGAATTTCAAGTCCGCGCGCTTCATGGTGAAAGGAACGGGCGGCACATCCGGCTTGTGGAGCGGCTTGCTCGCCAGTTCGAGGAGGCGATTGTATTCGTCGAGCGGCAGCGTGACATTTCCCGACGTTGGAACCGGGACGTTTTTCTCCTGCGCGGCTGCAAATCCCGAAAAGATCAACAAGCAAACCAGTGTCAGCTTTTTCATTTGCCACCTGCCTTTTTCTCGTGTTGATAACTGAGATCCGCCGTTGGTGCTTTGTTTTCGCCCGTGAGTTCTGAAACCAGGTATAGAGAAGGACCGAAAGCGGGAAAAGAAACGCGCACGGGAAGAATTCCGGCGCGCTTCCCTGCCGCGGAGTCGGCCCTGAATTTGTCGACGAGCAAGCGCGTTGCTGCCTGCGATTCCTTCATCTTGAGTTCGTCCTTGGCGTCCATGTCGGGTGACGCAGGCGCCGGCTTTGGGACTGGAGACCCAGCCGCTATCCCACCGCCAACACCTCCCGCTGGAAGGTTGAGAGCAGTCGAAGTCGGATTTTCATATGGCGCCGTTCGAAATGCGCCCAGCTCCAGAGTCACTTTGAAGAGTGGCGGATGATAAACGAGCAGGCCGGT
>Ga0307471_100000718_pt1 | contig 17277 bp, 15 predicted proteins | sample atmos_gasesAM3C__2_FD_204566 | JGI IMG/M metagenome (GOLD analysis project Ga0307471, IMG submission 204566) | Hardwood forest soil microbial communities from Morgan-Monroe State Forest, Indiana, United States - atmos_gasesAM3C_515 | ecosystem: Environmental > Terrestrial > Soil > Temperate...
GGTGAGGCCGGCAGCTACGTCGGGGACGCCCGCGCGGCGGCCGAGCGGCTGATCGGGCTCGTGAACGACCTGCTGGACATCTCGCGCCTCGAGAGCGGCAAGATGAGCGTGGCGCTCCAGCCGGCGAACCTGGCGAAGCTGACCCGGAGCGTGCTGGACGACCTCGCGCCGCTGATTCGCGAGAAAGGTCACCAGCTCTCGGTGCAGGACGGGGGCGAGGCAACGGAGGTGCTGGCGGATCCGCAACTCCTGCGCCAGGTCGTGCTGAATCTCACGTCCAACGCCATCAAGTACACTCCGGCCGGCGGCGTCATCTCGATCGCGCTGGGCCGCGGGGCGGGCCCGACGGCCCGCTGGGCCGTCACCGACAGCGGCATCGGCATTCCGGAGGGCGCCCGGGCCCGGCTCTTCGAGAAGTTCTACCGGGCCGACAACGCTCACACGGTCGAAACCGAGGGAACGGGGCTGGGTCTCTACCTGGTGCGCCTGATCGTCGAGCGGCTCGACGGCCAGGTCTGGTGCGAGTCCGAGGAAGGCCGGGGATCGACGTTCAGCTTCACGCTCCCGGTCAGCGGGTGACTGCCATGGAGACAACGGGCAAGCGGGTGCTGCTGGTGGAGGACGACCGGTTCCTGCGGCGGGCCTGCGAGGCGAGCCTTCGTCAGCGCGGGCTGACGGTGACGACCGCCGCGGACGGCGAGGAAGGGCTGCGCCTGGCGCGGAGCGAGCGGCCGGACATCGTGCTGCTCGACATGCTCATGCCGAAGCTCTCGGGCCTCGAGGTGCTGCGGGCGCTCCGCGGCGACGAGGCGACCCGCGGCCTGCCGGTGCTCATTCTCTCGAACTCGTCGCGCGAGCAGGACATCGCCGAGGTGAACCGCCTGGGCGTGTCCGGCTACTTCGTGAAGTCCAACCTGTCGCTGCAGGAGTTGGGGGATCTCGTCGGGCGCGTTCTGGACGGCCAGAGCGCCTGAAGCGCGCGCAACCGGCTAGACGCGGCTGCCGGGCTTGATCGCGGTACTTCCGGCTCGGCAGAGCGGACACTCTTCCGGCTTCCACGTCGTCGCTTTCACGGTGGCCAGCGCCGCGCGCTTCACGGGAAAGTGCGCGGTGCCGCCGCTACGGTCGATCAGCGTGCCCACGCCCACCACCGTGCCGCCGAGCGCCTCGGCGCACGTGATGACCTCGCGAATGGAGCCGCCCGTGGTCATCACGTCCTCGACCACCAGGCATCGCTCGCCGGCCGGGAGCGTGAACCCGCGCCGGAGCCGCATGACGCCGTCCTCGCGCTCGGTGAAGAGCGCCCGCGCGCCGAGCGCGCGCGCCACTTCGTGGGAGACCACGATGCCGCCGATCGCCGGCGCCAGCACGCTGCCGATGCGGTCACCCCGGAACGGCGCCGCGAGCGCCTCGCCGAGCGCGGCCGCGTGAACCGGATGCTGCAGCACGAGCGCGGATTGTAGATAAACGTCGGAGTGAAGCCCGGAGGTGAGCCGGAAGTGGCCGTGCAGGAGGGCGCCCGTAGCCTCGTAGAGATCGAGCGTCTCGCGGTCCGTCACGGCGCCGCGAGCTCCGCCAGGATCGCGCTCGCGGCGACGGCCGGATCGCGCGCGCCGGTGATCGGCCGGCCCACCACCAGGTAATTGGCGCCGGCGGCCAGCGCCCGCCGCGGCGTCGCGACGCGCACCTGGTCGTCCCGGCGCTCCTCGCCGCTGGCCTGGCGGATGCCGGGCGTGACGATGACCCATTCGGGCCCCATCGCCAGCCGCAGCGGGCTGATCTCGTGGGCCGACGCGACGCAGCCGTCGAGGCCGGCCTCGCGGGCGACGCCCGCCAGATGTAGCACGTGGGCCTCGACGCTCGACGGCACGCCGACCTCGCGCTGGAGCGTCGTTCGATCGAGGCTCGTCAGCACGGTCACGCCGAGGCAGAGCGGCCGCGGCACGCCGAAATCGTGCGCGCCCTTCGCCGCCGCCTCGGCCCCGGCGCGCATCACCGCCAGGCCGCCGCTCGCGTGAAGGTTCAGCATGAAGACGCCGTGGCGCGTGGCCTCGCGCACCGCGGCGCCCACCGTGTTCGGGATGTCGTGGTACTTCAGATCGAGGAAGACGCGGAAGCCGCGCTTGCGGGCCCGCTCGATCGCCGCCGGGCCCGAGGCCGTGAAGAGCTGCGAGCCGATCTTGCACCCGGTGACGAGGCCCTCGAGGCGCGTCAGCAGCGACTCCGCCTCGTCCAGACTGGGAACGTCGAGCGCGACCAGCAGGCGGTCGGCGGCGCTAGGCGAGGCCAGCGTGGTACTCCTGCAGGCTCTGGACGCGATGCTCGCCCTTCAGCAGGGCCTCGATCGCGCCGATGGCGGCCTGCGCGCCGTCGAGTGTCGTGTAATGCGGGATGTCCTGGGCGACCGCCGTCCGGCGGATGATCGCCGAGTCGCGCCGGGCGCGCCCATTGTCAGGAGTGTTGATGACCAGCGCGATCTCGCGGCGTCTCATGAGGTCGATCACGTTCGGGCGATAGGCTTCGCCTACCTTGTGGATTGTCTCGACCGCGACACCGTATCGCATCAGCACCCTGGCGGTGCCGGGCGTGGCGACCAGCGCGAACCCGAGGTCAGTGAGCCGCCGCGCCAGCGGCGCGACGGCGCGCTTGTCACCGCTCCGCACGGAGACGAAGATTTTGCCGGCGGTGGGCATGGACAGACCGGCCGCGATCTGCGACTTGAGATAGGCCTTGCGGAAGTCGTAATCGAGGCCCATCACCTCGCCGGTCGACTTCATCTCCGGTCCCAGCACGGTATCGACCCCCGGGAATTTGACGAAGGGGAAAACCGATTCCTTGACGGCAATGTGGGGTAATTCCCGTCCGTCCCACGAGAGCCAACGCTCGAGCGACTCGCCGAGCGCGGCGCGTGTGGCGATCTTGGCGAGCGGCAGCCCGATGGCTTTGGAGACGAACGGGACCGTCCGGGAGGCGCGCGGGTTCACCTCGAGCACGTACACGGTGTCGCTCTGGATGGCGAACTGCACGTTGATGAGCCCGACCACCCCGAGCGCCAGCGCGAGCGCCCGCGTCTGGTTGCGAAGCACCTGGATCTCGTCCTCCGACAGGGAGTAGGGCGGCAGCGTGCAGGCGGCGTCGCCCGAGTGGATCCCGGCCTTCTCGATGTGCTCCATCACGCCGCCCACCAGCACGTGCGTGCCGTCCGCCACCGCGTCCACGTCGATCTCGATCGCGTCGTCCAGGAACTTGTCGATGAGAACCGGGTGCTCGGGCGACACCTGCACCGCCTCGTGCATGAACTCGCCGAGGTCCTGCTCGTCGTGGACGATACGCATGGCGCGCCCGCCCAGGACGTACGACGGACGGACGAGGACCGGATAGCCGATCTGGGTCGCGATGGTCCGGGCCTCGGCCAGCGACCGCGCAGTGGCGCCGGCGGCCTGGCGGAGGCCCAGCTCGGTGATGAGATCGTTGAAGCGCTGCCGGTCCTCGGCGCGGTCGATCGCGTCGGGCGAGGTGCCGAGGATGGGCACGCCGGCGTCGCGTAGCGGCACCGCGAGCTTGAGCGGCGTCTGACCGCCGAACTGCACGACGACGCCGAGCGGATGCTCGCGCTCGACGATATTGAGGACGTCCTCGAGCGTCAGGGGCTCGAAGTAGAGGCGGTCCGACGTGTCGTAATCCGTCGAGACCGTCTCGGGGTTGCAGTTGACCATGATCGCCTCCACGCCGAGGTCCCGCAGGGCGAATGCGGCGTGGACGCAGCAGTAGTCGAACTCGACGCCCTGGCCGATCCGGTTGGGCCCGGAGCCCAGGATGACCACCTTGCGCCGCGTGGTCGGCGGCGCCTCGTCCTCTTCCTCGTAGGTCGAGTAGAGATACGGGGTGTGCGCGACGAACTCGGCGGCGCAGGTGTCGACGGTCTTGAAGGTGGCGCGGATCCCGGTCTCGCGCCGGCGCGCCCGGACGGTCGCTTCTGACGTCCCCGCGAGCTCGGCGATGCGCCGGTCGGCGAACCCAAGCTGCTTGGCCCGCCGCAGCACGTCCGGATCGACCAGCGCCGCCTCGGCGATGCGGGGCTCGAAGGCGACGATCTCCCGCATGTTCTCGAGGAACCAGGGGTCGATCCGCGTCAACGCGTGGATCCTCTCGGTGGTGAGCCCGGCCCGGTAGGCGTCGCCGATGGCGAACATCCGGTCGGGATTCGGGACCTGGAGCAGGCGGGTGAGCTCGGCGTCGTCGGGCTTTCGCCCGAGCGTGAGGCCCCAGCGGTCCTGCTCGAGCGAGCGGATCGACTTCTGCAGCGCTTCCTTGAACGTGCGCCCGATCGCCATGACCTCGCCGACCGACTTCATCTGGGTCGTCAGCGTGCGATCGGCCTCGGGGAACTTCTCGAACGCCCAGCGCGGGAACTTCACCACGCAGTAGTCGATGGCGGGCTCGAACGACGCCGGCGTCTCGCGCGTGATGTCGTTGCGGATCTCGTCGAGGGTGAGCCCGACCGCCAGCTTGGCGGCGATCTTCGCGATCGGAAAGCCGGTCGCCTTCGACGCGAGCGCCGAGGAGCGCGACACGCGCGGGTTCATCTCGATCACGACCAGCCGACCGTCGGCGGGGTTCACCGCGAACTGGATGTTGGAGCCGCCGGTCTCGACGCCGATCTCGCGGATGATCGCGATGGCGGCGTCGCGCATGAGCTGGTATTCCTTGTCGGTGAGCGTCTGTGCGGGCGCGACCGTGACCGAGTCGCCGGTGTGGACACCCATCGCGTCGACGTTCTCGATCGAGCAGATGATGACGACGTTGTCGGCGAGGTCGCGCATGACCTCGAGCTCGAATTCCTTCCAGCCGATCACCGACTCCTCGACCAGCACCGTGCCGACCGGGGACATCTGCAGCCCCCACTGGATCGCGCCCTCGAGCTCCTCGGCCGAGTAGGCGATGGAGCCGCCGGTGCCGCCGAGGGTGAAGGAGGGCCGGATGATCGCGGGGAAGCCGACCTGCGCGACGACGGCGCGCGCCTCGTCGAGGTTCTTGGCGAAGCCCGAGCGCGGCAGCGCCAGCCCGATGCGCTCCATCGCCTGCTTGAAGAGCGCGCGGTCCTCAGCCTTCTTGATGGCCTCGAGCTTGGCGCCGATGAGCTCGACGCCGAGCCGGGCGAGCGTGCCGTCCTCCGCGAGCGCCACCGCGATGTTGAGGCCGGTCTGGCCACCCAGGGTCGGCAGGAGCGCCTGCGGCCGCTCGCGCTCGATGATCTTCGCGACCGACTCCGGCGTCAGCGGCTCGATGTAGGTCCGGTCGGCCAGCTCCGGGTCGGTCATGATGGTCGCCGGGTTCGAGTTCACCAGGACGACCTCAAAACCTTCTTCCCGGAGCGCACGGCAGCCCTGGGTGCCCGAGTAGTCGAACTCGCACGCCTGACCGATGACGATCGGCCCGGAGCCGATGATCAGGATGCGCTTGAGGTCGGTTCGCTTGGGCATCGCTCTCGCGCGCGCGTCGGCGCCGGTTACTCCTCCACCAGGCCGTACACGATCGACGTCTCCGGCGCCGCTTCTTCACGGCGGTACAGGACATCGTCGAGGCGGCCGCTGCCGATCCACGCGACCTCGCCGCTGCCCCAGAGCTGCTCGCCGAGCACGCTCATGCGCCGGTCGACCCGCTCGCGGATCGCGTGCGACTCGAGCGCGGTCTCGTTCTGCGTCGTGAACGAGGTCCACTCGGGCTTCTGGCCGCCTCCCTCGGTCTTCCGGTACGAGATCAGGTATTTGGGCATGACGCGCTTAGCCTCCGTTCCTGGTCATGAGGTCCGTGAAGCGATGAAAGAGGTAGTTGGCGTCGTGCGGCCCGGGTGAGGCTTCCGGGTGGTACTGCACCGAGAAGACCGGCCACTCGCGGTGCCGGAGCCCCTCGCAGGTGCCATCGTTGAGGTTCATATGTGTCGGTTCCCAGCCGAGCTTGGACACCGACGCCGGATCGACCGCGAAGCCGTGGTTCTGAGAGGTGATCTCGACCTTCCCGGTCGTCGTGTCCTTGACCGGGTGGTTCGCCCCGTGATGACCGAAGGGCAGCTTGTAGGTGCGCCCGCCGGCCGCGAGGCCGAGGATCTGGTGGCCGAGGCAGATACCGAAGATCGGCAGGCGCCCGAGGAGGTCGCGCACCGACTCGATCAGGTACGGCACGCCTTCCGGATCGCCCGGGCCGTTCGAGAGGAAGACGCCGTCCGGCTTCCGCTCGAGGACCTCTGCCGCCCGCGTCGCCGCCGGCACAACCGTCACGTCGCACGCCGACGCGCGAAGCTGGCGAAGGATGTTGAGCTTGATCCCGCAGTCGTACGCGACCACCTTGAACCGCGCCGGTGGCGGCGCCGCGTAGCCGCGTGAGAGCTCCCAGCTGCCCTCCGCCCAGGTGAACGGCGCGGCGGCGGTCACCTCGGCCACCAGGTCGCGGCCGACGAGCCCGGGCAGGGCGCGGGCGCGCTCGCGCAGGCGCGCCGGCTCGGCCTCGACGGAAGAGATGATGCCGTCCTGCGCGCCGTGGTCGCGCAGGTGGCGCGTGAGCGCGCGCGTGTCGATGTCCTGGATGCCGACGATCCCGTGGCGCCGCAGATACTCGGCGAGGCCCGTGTCGGACCGGAAGTTCGATGCGATGGACGAGGCTTCCTTCACGATGAAGCCGTTGGCCCAGGGGCGGCGCGATTCGATGTCCTCGGAGTTGATGCCGTAGTTGCCGATCATCGGATAAGTCATCGCGACGATCTGTCCCCGATAGGACGGATCGGTGAGGATCTCCTGGTACCCCGACATCGCGGTATTGAAGATGACCTCGCCCTCGGCTTCCCCGATGGCGCCGAGCGGACGGCCCCTGAACGTGCGGCCGTCACGGAGGACGAGCCAGGCGCGCTCGCTCATGCCCGCACGATGTGGCCGCTCACGAGCGTCATCCATGGCGCGCCCCGCAGGGTCCAGCCGCCGAACGGCGTGTTCCGGCTGCGCGAGCGGAACCGCAGGGGTTCGACGACCGTCTCGGCGTCGGGATCGAGGATCGTGACGTCCGCGGGCGCGCCGGCGGCGAGGTTTCCGCCCGGCAGATTGAGGAGCCGCGCGGGATCGCGGCTCAACCGCGCGATCAACGTCGAGAGCGGCAGGAGCCCCGGCCGCACCAGCCGGTCGAGCAGCACCGCCACCGCCGTCTCGAGCCCCACGATGCCAACGGCCGCGCGGTCGAACTCGCCTTCTTTTTCGGAAAGGGCGTGCGGGGCGTGATCGGTCGCGATGCAATCGATCGTGCCGTCAGCGAGCGCCTCGAGCAGGGCTTCCACGTCGCGCTTGGTCCGGAGCGGGGGCGCCATCTTGGTGTTCGGATCCCAGGTTCTCACGGCTTCCTCGGTCAGCACCAGATGATGCGGCGTCACCTCCGCCGTTACCTGGAGCCCCCGGGCCTTGGCGTCCCGGATGAGACGGACCGCGCCGGCCGTGGAGACGTGGGCAATGTGCACGTGCGCGCCCGTCAGCTCCGCGAGCAGGATGTCGCGGGCCACCATAACGTCCTCGGCGGCCGCCGGCTGGCCGGGCAGGCCCGTCTCGGTCGAGACGACGCCCTCGTTCATCGATGCGCCCCGGCTCAGCGAGGTGTCCTCGGCGTGGCTGATGAGGGGCGTGCCGAACGGCAGCGTGTATTCCATGGCGCGCCGGTACAGGCCCGCGTTCATGACGCAGCGGCCGTCGTCGGAGAAGGCGACGCAGCCCGAGTCCGCGAGCTCGGCCAGCTCGGCCAGCTCCTCGCCGTGCAGACCGCGCGTGACGGCGCCGATCGGATAGACGCGCACCACGCCCTCGACCTTCGCCTTGGCCAGGATGTAGTCGGTGACCGCGCCGTTGTCGTTGACGGGGTTCGTGTTCGCCATGCAGCACACGGCGGTGAACCCGCCTGCGGCGGCCGCGCGCGTGCCGGTGGCCACGGTCTCCTTGTACTCGTAGCCCGGCTCGCGCAGGTGCACGTGGATGTCGATGAAGCCCGGGCAGACGATCTTGCCGTTCGCGTCCACGACCTCGGCGCCGGCCGGCGCCTCGAGAGTCCGGCCGAGCCGCTCGATCTTGCCGTCGGCGATCAGAACGTCCTGCACGGCGTCGAGGTTGTTCGCCGGATCGATGACGCGGCCGCCCCGGAGCAGGAGGCTCATGCGCCGTCGCCGCCCTTCCGGCCGGCGAGGAGGAGCAGCACCCCCATGCGCACCGCCACACCCCGCGACACCTGATCGAGGATGAGAGAGTACGGGCCGTCGGCGACCTCGGGCGAGAGCTCGACGCCGCGGTTCACGGGCCCGGGATGCATGATCAGGACGTCGGGCCGCGCGTGCTTCGCCAGCCGGTCGAGCGTGAGCCCCCAGTAGCGCGAGTACTCGCGGAGCGACGGGATCAGGCCCGCCGTCATGCGCTCCTGCTGCAATCGGAGCATCATGATCACGTCCACGTCGCCGATGGCGTCTTCCAGGCGATAGCTCACCTTCGCGCCCAGCTCCTGCACGTAGGGCGGGATGAGCGTCGGCGGCCCCGCCACCGTGACGGTCATGCCGAGCTTGCGCATGCCGTGGATGTTCGAGCGCGCCACCCGGCTGTGGGCGATGTCGCCCACGATCGCCACGTGGAGGCCCTCGAAGTGGCCCTTCTTCTCGCGGATCGTCAAGAGATCGAGCAGCGCCTGCGTGGGGTGCTCGTGCGCGCCGTCCCCGGCGTTCACGATGGAGCACGGCAGCTCGCGGGCCAGGAGCTCGGCGGCCCCGGCCGACGAATGGCGGACCACGACCACGTCAGGGCTCATCGCGGCGATGTTCTTCGCGGTGTCGATGAAGCTCTCGCCCTTGCTCGTGCTCGAGCCGCTGGCCGAGAAGTTGATGACGTCGGCCGAGAGCCACTTTCCGGCGATCTCGAACGAGGTGCGCGTGCGCGTGGACGACTCGTAGAAGAGGTTCACGACCGTCTTGCCGCGCAGCGCCGGGACCTTCTTGATCTCGCGCCCGGCGATCTCCTGCAGCGACGCGGCGGTGTCGACCAGCAAGACGATCTCGCTCGCCTCGAGGTCGCGCATCGTGAGCAGATCCTTGCGGGTCCAGCCCATGCTAGGCCTCCTCGGGTTCTTCGATGACGACGCGGTCCTCGCCGTCGTGCTCTTTGAGTCGCACCGCCACGCTCTCTCGCCGCGACGTCGGCAGGTTCTTGCCGATGTAGTCCGGGCGAATCGGCAGCTCGCGGTGCCCGCGGTCGATCAGGCAGGCGAGCTGGATGGCCGTCGGCCGTCCGAGGTCGATGATCGCGTCGAGCGCCGCGCGGATGGTGCGGCCGGTGAAGAGGACGTCGTCGACCAGGATCACCGTCTTGGCCTTGATCGAGAACGGGATGTCGGTGCCGCGGATGACCGGAGTGCCGCGCATGCCGAGGTCGTCGCGATAGAGCGTGATGTCGAGCGTTCCGACCGGGAGCGTCGTGCCGTCGATCTGGGCGATCTTCTGGGACAATCGGTGCGCCAGGGTCACGCCGCGCGTGCGCAGCCCGACGAAGGCCAGATCCTTGGCGCCGCCGTTCCGCTCGAGAATCTCGTGGGCGATACGGGTGAGAGCTCGGTCGAGGGCAACTTCGTCGAGAACCTGTGCCTTCTCGCGGTGGCGTGGTGCGGGGCGGCTCATCTTCTCTCCTTGCGGGCCTCGCGGGGCTCGCTTAAAGGAAAGCGCGTCATGTACTCGAAGAGTCACTCTACATGGCGTCCTCCGGCGGTGTCAATCCTCGTGTGGTCTTTGTGCGCGTTTCCGGAACGCCACCTCTCGACGACTCGCCGCTCGTGCTCGACCGAGACGCGCCCGGCCTTCAGCACCAGGCGGCGTGCCGGCAGCGACGTCACGATCTCCTCCGGCCGCCGGCAGTCCCACACGACCAGATCGGCCCGGCAACCGGCCGCGCAGCCGTAGTCGCGCAGGTTCAGGATGCGCGCCGCATACGTCGTGACGGCGGCCACGAGCTCCCGCATGAGCTCGGGCGTTCCCATGTGGGCGGCGACGGCGGTCACGAACGCCAGATGGGCGGGGTCGGCCGTGCCGATCGGCGTGAAGGGGTTCCGGATGTTGTTGGACGCGAGCGCGACCGGGACGCCGGCCTCGAGCAGACGGCGGATCGGCGCGAGACCGCGCCGCACGTTCCGCTCGTCGCCGCGTCCCATCAGATAGAGGTCGGTCAAGGGAAGGCTGATCACGCCGATCCCGGCCCGGGCCAGCTCGGCCGTCAGCGCCGCCTGCTCGGCGGGCGGCAGCGCGGACATCTCGGTGAGATGCCCGACCGCGACGCGCGTCTGCCAGCCCAGGCGCTCGGTCTGACGGATGATCTCGCGCACGTGAAGGTGCTCGGGCTCGTCGAAGAAATCGACGTGGAAATCCGCGTCGACGCCGAACTCGCGCGCGAGCGCGAACACGATCTCGATGTGCCGCCGGGCGTCGGTGTCGTTGTAGGGGCAGCCACCCACGAGGTCGGCGCCCATCTCGAGCGCGCGCCGGAGCAGCGTCTCCGTCCCCGGCGCCTGGAGGATGCCCTCCTGGGCGAAGGCGCAGAGCTGGATGTCGACGGCCGGCGCGTACTCCCGCTTGAGGGCGAGCATCACCTCCATGCCGGCCAGGCCGACGATCGGATCAACCTCCACGTGCGCCCGCATCGCCGTCGTCCCCGCCGGCACCGCCATGTCGAGCACGCGCCGCGCGCGCGCCGCGATGTCGGCGGCGGTGAAGCCGCGCTTGGCCTGGCCGGTCAGGCGGATCGCCTCGGCAGCCGTGCCGGCCGAGCCGGACACACGGTCGGTCAGAAGTGCCTTGTCCAGATGAATGTGCGCCTCGACGAGGCCGGGCGTGACCAGGCATCCGCCGGCGTCGAGCGTCTCTCGGGCTGGGCCGGGGGAAGATCCGACGGCGGCGATGCGTCCGCCGGCGATCGCCAGGTCGAGCGGATCGGCGCGCTCGGGCAGGCGGCAATTGCGCAGGACGAGGTCGAGCACGCCGGGACAGTACGCCGATTTCTTCTCCGGCGAAAGTCAGCCGGGCTAGAGTGACAGGCCGGAGGGTACGTCCGAGCATGCCGAGCTTCACGAGACGCCTGCGGCAAGAGACGCTGGGCTGGGTCCGCGACGGCGTCGTCACCGCGCAGCAGGTCGAGGCGATCCTGGCGCGCTATCCAGAATCGGGCCGTTGGTTCCAGCGGCCGAGCGCGATCTTCTCGATCCTTGGTGGCGCCCTCGTCGTCATGGCCATCGCCCTCGTCATCGCCCACAACTGGGCGGAGATTCCACGCTGGGCGAAGCTCGCCGGCGTGCTGACGCTGCTCCTCGGCTCGTACGCGGGCGGCCTGTTCCTCCGCGCGCGCGACCGGGGACTGGTGGGCGAGGGGCTGTTCGTGCTGGCCGGCGGGCTTCTTTTGCTCGGTATCGCGCTCATCGGACAGCTCTACAACCTGGCCGGGCGCGAGTCGGACGCGGTCCTCCTGTGGTGGGCCCTGCTCATACCGGCGGCCTACGCGCTTCCATCGATCGCGCTCATCGTGCTCGGCTGGTGCGGCGCCTCGGTGTGGTTCTGCATGTTCGTCCTCGACCGCACGACGTGGCTCGGCCGCGACGTCTACGCGAACGCGACGCTCGGCGCCGTGGCCTTCGGCGCGGCCGGTGTCCTGGTGTGGGCGATCGGGTCACTCCACGGCGATGGAGAGTTCCACCGGGCGCGCCGGCTCATCGAGCAGCTCGGGCTCTTGACGATACTCGTCGCGATGGTGCCGCTCGGCTTCCTCAAGCAGCTCGGCGGCTGGTGGATCGTCGGAGCCAGCATGCGGTTGCCGGCGGCGGTCCTGATCCTGCTCGCGCTGGCGGCAGTGGCCGTCGGGGTCGCGTGGCTCCGATTTCCTCCGGATCGCCCGATCATCCGCGCGGGGCTCGCCGCCTCGCTTCTGCTCGTGATCGTCTACCTGCTGGTGGTGACGCTGAAGCTCGTCCAGCAGACACCCGAATCCGTCTACCACATGCTCGGCTGGACGAACTGGGCGATCCTCCTCGTCATGGCACTGGCGCTCATCCTGTGCGGCGCCCGCTGGGATCGCTCGGCGTGGATCAACTGGGGCGTGATCTGGATCGGCGTTGACGCGGTCGCGCGCTACGTCGAGCTCGTTGGAACGATGCTTCAGGCGAGCGCGCTGTTCGCCGCCACCGGCGTGTTCGTGCTCGCGCTCGGCGGGGCGCTCGAGCTGCTGCGGCGCCGGGTCACTGCGAAAGTCGCGGTACTGCGGGCGAGCGCGTAGATGCGGCGCGGGCTCTTTATCGCGGCCGTACTCGTGCAGGCCCTGGTGCTGGTCGCCTGGTCGGCGAGTCTCGAGTGGGAGCTCGCCGGCGCCGAGCGAATCAGGCTCGAGGTCGTTCAGCGCGATCCCCGCGACCTGCTGCGCGGAGACTATGTGTCGCTGCAGTACGTGATCGCCGATATCCCGCTCGAGACGATCGCCGGAGGCCGGCCCGACTACGGCGATCGCGTCTGGGTGACGCTGAGGTTGCAAGATAACGTCTACGCGCTGGCCGCCGCGAGCCGCGCGCCGGTAACGCCGGGGCCGGGGCAGCGCGTGATCGTCGGCCGCGTGCAATCGCTCAGCAACACGTCGGGCCGGCCCGAGGTGCACCTCGTCTACGGAATCGAGCGACTCTACGTGCCGGAGGGCCGCAGCGGGTTGCCGCGCGGGCGAGTCGAGGCGGAAATTGCGCTGGCGGAAGGCGCCCGGCCGTTCCTCACCCGCGTGTTCGTGGACGGCCGCCCGTATCCGAGCAAGGCGCGCTAGGTGTCCCGCTTCGAGGGATTGATGTTGTAGGCCTTGAGCTTGCGGTAGAGGTGGCTGCGCTCGATCCCCAGCCGGTCCGCGGTCCGCGTCACGTTCCAGTCGTTGGTCCGGAGCTCGGCCAGGATGAAGGAACGCTCGAAGTTGTCCCGGGCATCCTTGAGCGACCGGTCGCGCGCGTCGCCCGCCGCCGCGGCCATCTCCTTGGGACGCAACGGCGCCGGCAGATCGTCGGCCGTGATGACATCGCCGGGGGCCATGATGACGAGGCGCTCCACCATATTGCGTAGCTCGCGCACGTTGCCCGGCCAGTCGTAGGCGAGAAAGTAGCCCATCGCCTCGGTCGAGAGCGTCTTGGCGCGCTTGCCGTTCTCGGCGCAGAACTGGTGGACGAAGTGGCCGACCAGCGCCGGAATGTCGTCCCGGCGGGTCCGGAGCGCCGGCACCTCGATCGGGATGACGTTGAGGCGATAGTAAAGGTCCTCCCGGAAGCGGCCCTCGCGGATGAGCGCCGGGAGGTCGCGGTTCGACGCGGCGATGACGCGCACGTCCACCTTGATCGTGTCCTTGCCGCCCACCCGTTCGAAGGCCTGTTCCTCGAGCGAGCGCAGGACCTTCGCCTGGGTCTTCAGGCTCATGTCGCCGATTTCGTCGAGGAACAGCGTGCCGCCGTCGGCCAGCTCGAACTTGCCGCGACGCCGGGCCAGCGCGCCCGTGAACGCGCCCTTCTCGTGGCCAAACAGCTCGGATTCGATCAGGTCCTCGGGGATCGCAGCACAGTTGACGTCGACGAAGGGGCCCGCGTGGCGGGCGGAGCGGACGTGGATCGTGCGCGCCACCAGCTCCTTGCCGCTGCCGTTCTCACCGTGGATCAGGACGCGGCCGGTGGTGGGCGCGGCGGTCTGGATCTGCTCGACGAGGGCCCGGATGGCCGCACTCTCGCCGATGATCTCGGCCCGCTGATCGAGGCTCGCGCGCAGGGACGCGTTCTCGCGCTCGAGCCGCGCGTGGTCGAGGGCGCGGTTGACCGTGACCAGGATCTTCTCGAGGGACAGCGGCTTCTCGACGAAATCGTACGCGCCCAGCCGCGTGGCCTTCACGGCCGTCTCGATCGTGCCGTGGCCGGAGATCATCACGATGACCGCCTCCGGACGCGTCTTCTTGACCTCGGCGAGAGTCTCGAGGCCGTCCATGCGGTCCATCCAGATGTCGAGAAAGGTCAGATCCGGCAGCTCGTCGGCGAAGAACCGCACGGCGTCCGCGCCGCTGCCGAGCGCCGAGACCCGATACCCTTCGTCCTCCAGCACGTCGCGCAGAGTCGACCGGATGGCCGGCTCGTCGTCGACTATTAGGATGTGCTCGCCGGCCACGCTACTTCCCTCCCAGTCCGTCTGTCGTCATGTCAGGAGGCTTCGACCGGGGCAGCGGTGCGCGACACCGGCAGCTCCATCACGAAGCGCGTGCCGGTCGGCTCGTTGTCCTCGACCCGGATCGTCCCGCCGTGCTCGGTCACGATCTCGTGCACGATCGGCAGGCCCAGCCCCATGCCCGAGACCTTCGTGGAGAAGTAGGGGAGGAAGAGCCGGTCGCGATCCTCGTGGCTGATGCCCGGGCCGTTGTCGGCCACGATGATCCGGGCGTGGCCCGTCTCCGGCAGGTGCACCGTCTCGACGCACACGACTCCGCTGTCGCCGATCGCCTCGACCGCGTTGTCGACCAGGTTGAGCACGGCGCGCTTGATGTGGTCGGGGTCGACCTCGAGCAGCGGCAGGTCGTCGGCGTGCCGCGTCGTGATCGACAGCGCCGGATGCGACTCGCGATAGAGGCTGGCGACGCCGTCGATGAGCTGGCGCACGTCGGTCGGGCGCGGCGTCAAGACGGGCATGCGCGCGAACCGCGAGAACTCGTCGACCAGGTGCTTGAGGCCCTCGACCTCGTGGATGATCGTCTCGGTGCATTCCAGCACCAGCCGCTCCTCGCCGGGCGTGCGGGCCAGGCGGCGCCGGAGGCGCTGGGCCGACAGCTGGATCGGCGTGAGCGGATTCTTGATCTCGTGGGCGATCCGCTGCGCCACCTCCCGCCACGCCGCCACGCGCTGGGCCTTCAGGAGCTCCGTCAGGTCGTCGAGGACGACGACCGCCCCGGTATACTCGCCGTCCGGCCCGCGCAGCGCCGTCGCGGAGGCGAGCAGCGAGAGAGTGGCGCCGCCCCGGCGCAGCTGGAACTCGAGCTCGGTGCTGGCGGCTCGGGGCCGCCGCGTCCGGCGCACCTGGGCCACCAGCGCCCGGAGCTCGGGGCCCGCGAAGACGTCCTCGATGAAGCGCCCCACCGCCGTCGACTCGTTGACGCCCAGCATGCGGGCGGCGGCGCGGTTGATGGTCGTCAGGCGCCCGAGTGGATCGAAGGAAATGACGCCGGTAGTGATGGCCTCGAGGACGGTTTCGATGTAGACGCGGCGGTCTTCGAGCTCGGTGTGCTTGTCCGACAGGTCGAGGTAGGCCTCCTCGAGCTGATGCTTGGACCGGGCCAGATCGTCGGTCATCCGGTTGAACGACTCGACGAGCACGCCGATCTCGTCGTCGCCGCCGCGCGTCGGCACCTTGTAGGCGAGGTTGCCGGCGGCGATCTCGCGCGTGCCCTCCGCGAGCTGCTCGATGGGTCCGGTGATCCCGCGCGCCAGGTACAGGCCGAACCACGTGAACGAGAAGACGACGATCAACGTCATGAGCAGGAAGAGCAGAATGTAGATGCCCTTGATCGGCGTCTTCAGGAGCTTGAGCTGCTTGAACTCCCGGAACGACTGCGAGATGCCGCGCACCCGCGCCTCGAGGCGATCGGTGACGTGGGTGCCCACCACCACCACGCCGACCACGTGGCGCTCGCCGCCCTTCGTCACCCAGATCGGCACAACCGCCTCGACGAGGTCGCCGGAGGCGAGCTCGCGCACGGTGGTGAGCTCCTGCCCGGCGATGCCCTGCCGCAGCTGGTTCTCGTCGACATCCTGCGTCGCGAGGTCGCCGAGGATCGGGTCCTTCACGTGGACCAGCTCTTGGCCCGTTGTGCCGAAGACGGTGATGGCGCTGATCCCGAGCCGGTCCTGCTGCTCGACGAGGTAGGCGGCCAGCGCCTCGCGCCGCGGCTCGGCGAGGAGCCCGTCGCGATCGATCACACGGCCGATGTGCTGGGCGTGCCGCAGGGCCGTGCGCTCGAGATTCGCGTAGTACGTCTGCGCCACCGCCAGGGCCTGATCCAGCGGCTTCTCCACCTGGGGCTTGAACCACCCCTCGATCGATTTGGTGATGAAGTTCGACGCGATCAGGAAGATCAGCATCGAGGGGATGACGGACAGCGAGAGGAACGCCATCACCAGCTTCGCCTTGAACTTGGCGCCGATCACCTGCTCGCGCCGCTCGAACCACAGCTTGACGAGGTTGCGGAAGAGCAGCAGCACCAGGAGCAGCAGCACGATCAGGTTCAGGTTGAGCAGGGCGAAGACGGCGATGTTCGAGGCGAGCGGCAGGTCGCGAGCGTAGACGCCGACGTCCAGGAAGTTCGCGGCGCCCACCAGGACGAGGAACCCGGCGACGATGAGCAGGTTGCGCTTGCGCCGATTCTCGTCGCTCAGCAGTGGCATTACTGGTTCCGTTGGATCGTCCGGTAGTCGGACTGTCGGGTCGCCTGCTCGGCCATGCCGTTCATGCGTGCGACGAACGTGTTCTCGCCGTTGAGCGCCGTCGTGGCGTTGACGCGCACGTAGATGACGGCGTTCGGATCGAGATCCGCGGCGGGCGTTATCTTGACGCCCCGGACGTCGGAGAGGACGCGCTGCGCGTCCCGGAGGTCGCGTGTGGTGTGGACGAGGCGCGGCTCCCCCTTGAGCGCCGCCACCTTGAATTCTCGGGTGACGACGTTGTAGGCGAGTGTGCGCTCCACCGTCTTCGTGACGAGCAGCCGGTCGGGGAGCATGCGCTGATATTGCCAGAGCTCGATATCGAGGCGCATGTGGGCGGGAATTCCGCTCTGGATGCCCTCGGCGAGGGCGGGGGGCAGCACCCCGAACAGCACGACGTGGATCGTCACCTCATGGTCGTTGAGGTAAACGTCGAGGTCGCTGATACGCAGTTCGGCGCGGGCGGGCGCCGCAACTGCCAGCACCATCGCCGCCGCACCGAGGTGAATGACGAGCCGCAGGCCACCCATACGGCGAACGGCCCATTATATAGCGGCGATACGAGCCGGAGGTCCGGCTTAGATCGCGGCGAGACCGGGGGCGGGGACGAAGCTCTCGTGACGCAGGCCGTCCTCGGAGGCCGCGGCGACCTCGAGCGCGGCCCGCCGCTCGAGCCCGACGGCGCGCTGGACCGCCTGCACCAGCTCGAGGTTGAGCGCGTGGCCGCCGTTCCGGGCGATGACGTGCCCCTGGAGCGGGCGGCCC
>Ga0307471_100000719_pt1 | contig 17276 bp, 14 predicted proteins | sample atmos_gasesAM3C__2_FD_204566 | JGI IMG/M metagenome (GOLD analysis project Ga0307471, IMG submission 204566) | Hardwood forest soil microbial communities from Morgan-Monroe State Forest, Indiana, United States - atmos_gasesAM3C_515 | ecosystem: Environmental > Terrestrial > Soil > Temperate...
CGATCAAAGATTTCGCGAAATCCAACGGGCATGGGCGGAACCAACCGGGGCTGATGCCCACTGGGCGGCAGGGCAATCTGATCGTGTCGTCGAGCCGGAGTGTGCCGGAAGTGCAGATGCGGCAGAAGCTCATCGAAGAAGTAAAAAAGCAGGGCAAACCTTATGGGTTATATTTCGATGATATCCAGGGAGGGTTTACGCTAACAACGCGGTCGCTTCCGCAAGCATTTCAGGTGTTGCCAGTGATCGTCTACAAGGTGTACGCGGATGGACGGCCGGATGAGTTAGTGCGGGGTGTAGACATTGTGGGCACACCGTTGGCGGCGCTAACCAGGATTATTACCACAGGCGACAAACAGCACGTTTTCAATGGCGTTTGCGGAGCGGAGAGCGGGAACGTGCCGGTTTCTGCAGTGGCTCCAGCGATGCTGTTCAGCGAGATGGAAGTGCAGAAGCGCGCCCACGGAAGGGAACGACCGCCTCTGCTACCCCCGCCGGGAACTGTAAACACAACTTCGAGTCAAGGTGCCGGGAGCAAGGCCGAGGTGAAGCCGTGAAGATGAGGCGCCTGGTGATGCGCGTGGGGATTAGCGCTGTTCTGTTGATGGGCTGCGTACTGCTGAAGCCGGTGATGGCGCGAGACGACAAAGCAACCGCCTCCGACAGTTCAACCGCGGCGGCCCATGCGGCCGCGAAAGGGGACGCCCTGCTGGAAGCGTTGCTGACCGAACTGGACCGCTCCAAAGCGCAACTTAAGATGGACGGCGTGCAACCGCCCTACTACATCGAGTACCGCGTGAACGACGTAGACGATTTCAACGCGGAGGCGGCCTTTGGAGCGCTGCGGGAAAGTCAACGCTCGCGCTTGCGCGTTCTGCGGGTTGTAGTGCGGATCGGAGATTACCAAGAGGACAGCTATTACAACCAAGGCATGGGGAGCGCTACGATTTTGCCTCTGGACGACGATCCAATTGCGTTGCGGCGCCAAATCTGGCTATTAACGGACGAAGCGTACAAAGCGGCGGCGGATGCCTATGCGGAAAAGCTGTCAGCGTTGAAGCAGTTTACCGCGGACCAGAATCCCGTGGACGATTTTGCGCATGCGCCGGAGGTTTCAGCGATTGGGCAGACGGTAACGATGAAGGTGGATGCGAATGCGTGGGACAATACCGTGCAAAAGCTGTCCAGCCTCTACCGCGATTATCCTGAAATTCAGTCGCTGTCCGCGTCGGCGCGCTTTTCGGCGATCAACGACTACTTCGTCAATACCGAAGGGACAATTGTGCGGAATGGTCGGGCGACCGCGACCGTGACAGTGAGCGGCGGAACGCAAGCCCAGGACGGAATGCGGCTAAACCGTACTCCGTATTGGACGGAAGAGCGGCCGGAAGATTTGCCGCCGCAGGGAGAGCTACTGAAAGAAACGGCAAAGATGTTGGAGTCGTTGAAGGCGTTGCGCGAAGCGCCGATCGTGGAAGAGTCCTATCGCGGGCCGGTGGTGTTTGCACCGGATGCCGCTGACGACATTATTGCGGGATTGGTTGGGGCCAATGTGTTAGGCCGCAAGCCTCAGTTGGGACGGCCGAACCGCACGAACGGCGCGTTTGCCACCAGCTACAAGACGCGAGTCCTGCCGAGATTTGTTTCTGTGTTCGACGATCCGACGCTGAAACAATTTCAAGGGAAAAAAGTCCTTGGCGGCTACGACGTAGATAGCGAGGGTGTTAAGGCGCAGGCGGTAACGGTGATTGATTCGGGCACACTGCAGAATTATCTCATGGGGCGTCAGCCAATCCGGGACTTCCCCGCCTCGAACGGACACGGAAGGGCATCGCCCGGAAGTTCCCCGCAACCGAGCGTCGGCACGCTGATCGTGAAGACTTCGGAGCCTGAGCCAGCCGAATCAATCAAGCGGAAAGCCGTGGAGCTGGCGAGCGAACAGAACAAGCCGTATGCGTATCGCGTGGACACCTTGGGGCCGCCGGGGAATTCCCCGCGGCTGCTCTATCGCGTCTACGTGAAAGACAGGCATGAAGAACTGGTGCGCGGCGCGGTGTTTAATGAGTTGGATGTGCGTGCACTGCGGAACGACCTTGTCGCCTTGGGTGACGATCCACTGCTAAGCAATCGAATGGGAGGTGTCGCGCAGACCGTCATCTGCCCTTCCCTGCTGTTTGATGAATTGGAAGTGAAACGCGCTGACACAAGCAAGGAAAAACTGCCGGAGTATCCGCCGCCACCGATACAGAAGTGATCAGCGGCCAGTGACCGGCGACCCGTGAAAAGCTTATCAGTTTTAAGTTTTAAGTTTTAAGTTTTAAGTCTTAAGTCTTACGATACCCCGTTCGCGAAGAGCCCACCGTTCTACCAGAAAAGAATTGACGAAGAGTGCCTGACGTTTAAACTCGTGAGTATGACAATCCGCGAGAGAATTGAATGGATCAGCCGGATGTCGTTTCTGGTGTTCATCCTGGCATCGGCGGCGTTTTTGAGTGCGATTACGGCGATGCGGATCGCGATTCACGGGCGCGAAGTGTCCATGCCGAACCTGGTGGGCAAAAATGTGAGCGAGGCCAACCAGGTGTTGCGCTCGAAGGGGCTGATTTTGCGAGTGGCGGATCGTGTGTATAGCGATGTACCGATCAATCAGATAGTGCGCCAGACGCCGCCGCCGGGGATGATCATGAAAGTTTCGCAGCAAGCGCACGTGGTACTCAGTCTGGGGCAGCGCGAGCTGCGCATTCCCGCGCTGGAAGGCAATACCTTGCGCGCCTCGCGAATCGAATTGCTGCGCGGAGGCCTCCAGGTTGGTGAGGTTTCGACGGTTGCGTTGCCGGACGAGGCAGCCGACACCGTGGTGCAGCAGAACCCGAAACCGGGAAAGGGTGCCGCCACGCCCAGAGTGGATGTGCTAGTTTCTTCGGGACAAAAGGAAATGGCGTACGTGATGCCGTACTTTGTGGGCTCGAATGAGATCGAAGTGCAGAGGCGGTTAGACCAGGCCGTGGTACACCGGAAGATCAATTATGTGTCAGCGCCACAGTGGCCGCACGGAACGGTGATTGACCAGTCCCCCTTGGGTGGAGCGCGCATCGGGGCGGGGACGGAAGTAGAACTCACCATCGCGAACTGATCAATCTCGAACTGAATCAGCAAGCGTGCGGGATTTTCGCAATAGACCCCACAGAACTATTGAGCGGACTGTTTCTTGTGCAGATCCGTGCAGATAGCGACGGCGGTATTGGGATCGACGGCGCTGTCGCCGCCTTCGATGTGCTGGATGATGCCGTCCTTATCGATAACGATGTTGGCGCGGAGAGCCCACTGGTAGCCGTCCCCTTGGACATCATAGGTTTTCAAGATGCCGTAAGTGGTGAGCATTTTGTGGTTCATGTCGCTGAGGAGGGGGAAGGTAATGCCGATTTGTTTGGCAAAGGCTGCGTTTGCCGCAGGGCTATCCATGCTTACGCCGAAAACCTCTGTGTCGTTGGGGTCGATTTTTCCCGATGCGAGTCCAGCCTGGACCGCTTGTAGTTGCTTGGTTCAACCACCGGTGAAAGCGAGGACATAAACGGCAAGAAAGACGTTCTTCTTGCCGTGATAGTCGCTGAGCTTGATGGTTTTCCATTTGTCGCTGAGAAGCGTAAAGTCGGGAGCCTTATCGCCGACTTTCAGCGTCATCTTCGCGACCTCTTCTTTTTTCTGAGATTGTGCGGGCGCAGGAGTTAAGACGAGGGTCATCGCAAAGAGCAATACCGCAGCTAGGAAACGTTTCATGAAAACCTTCCACATTCAGAGATCGGCTGGCGCCAGGGAGAGATGATACTCGCGTGTTGCGTGAACGCGAAAGGAAAAGAATATTAGTTTGGGCGCCCGCTACCAATAGAAGAGAAATCGAGGGAGCAAGTGAGGGCTAGCGAAGGTAGCCCCAATTATGGAGTTTGTCGGAATCTTCAACCCAGCGATCACCGATGTCGGTACGGTAGTACATGTTAGGGATCAGGATATTTTTGATGCGCGAATAGACTTGTGCTTGGGCCTGTTTCATGGTCTGGCCAGTGCTGCAGACAATGAGCACAACACCGGAAGTGCCGGCAACAAGCCATTGCCCGTTAACCTGCTTTACATCTTCGATGTGAATGCCCTCATTCAAGGGACGTTTGAAGACAATAGCCGCATTTTTCGAAAAGGAGTTAAAGGTTTCTTCGTCGTCGAAGGGAAAAGGGGGAACGACGATGCGAACGCCGATTTGAAAACCGCTGCGCGTGCGCCACTTAGGCTCGAGGCCATTGGCGAGCTCCCAGAAAAAATCGCTGATTGGAGTGAGAATACCTTCCTGCTGGATGCTAATGGTCGGATAACCGAAGCGCGAGGTGAATTCAAGGGGGTAAATGCCGTTGTTATTGACGATGCAGTTGACGTCTATGTACCCTACGTAGCCTTCTTCAGCGAGCTTCGGCTCCATTTTGAGAAGCGTGCGGTTGAAGAGAGCGTTGGGCTCGCTCCAGAACATGGAGGTGCCCATTTCGCCGGTGGGAGGACCAACTTCGCCGGGGAAAAGCTTTTTGTGTTCAAAGTTGATGTTGACGGGGTTGATGAATTTCTTGCCGTTGAAGAAGCCTCCAACGGCGACTTCCACACCATTTACGCGGCGTTGCAACTGGAAAACTTTGATTTCTTCGGAGAAGGCTCGCTTGTAGGCTTCGAGCATGCCAATCACGTCGATTCCATCTTCTTCTTCACCGACGAAGAGACGGCGCTTGACGTTTTGGGCTTCACCGCTGGGCTTGATGACATAGCGGTCAGGGTTTTTCTTGACGAATTCAATTGCAGGATCGAAGGAATCGAATTCCTGATAGGGGATGATGGTGACGCCGGCTTTTTTGAGTTCTTCCTGCCCAAAGGTGCGGTCATCTTCGAGATTGTCAGTGTAAGGAGTCCCGCCGATGACCGGTTTGCCTGCCGAGCGCAGCGCCTGGGCTTTGGTGCCTTGCCCAAGCGTGTCATCAAAGACAAGGATGTCAGCCCATTTGGCGTCCGTTTCCCAGTCCAGAGATTTGGGCACGAAGCCTTCGGCGATATCGCGCTCTTTTTCGTTATCGATGTAATAGCGGACCTCGTGACCTTCCTTCGCGACTTGCCAGGCGATATCTCCGATGAGGCCGGAGAGGGAAACAAAAAGAAATTTTCGTTTGTCCATGGAATAGGCCTTCGCCGAGTCGGAACGAAGGGCGTAAGCCCATTGTAATTAGAGCGAGAGGTACATTCTATTACAAATCGTTAAAAATTAAGGGCCGGCGACCCGGAGGTGATGATGGCGATAAGAAGGACCGCTCCAGAGATGCCGGCGGCTGATTCACGACGTTGCAACGATCGCATCGCGAAGTCTTGACCGGGAAAATCAAGAAGAAACCTGGAGAGGGTCAAGGGGCATCGTAGAGTCAGGAGCTGTGGCTGTTGTTTGGGCAAAGTTCTTGCGCCGACTGTCCTCTAGTTCAGGTTATACTGAGGTGGTCCGTGCCGAGGGTTTGGGGAACTCACCCCGTCGAGCCAGAGGCTCCGGCATGCGACCAGAGAGAAATCCGAATTGCGAGGTGAGGTTTGCGGCGAATTCCGCTTCTTGTGATGTGTGCGCTGTTGCTGGTTGGCGCCACCCAATGTTCCGCCCAGATTTTCCATAAGAAGAAAAAGGTGGACAAGTCTACCGACGCCACGAATACAGCGGAGCCGGACAAGGTGCTCTACGATACGGCCATGAATGACATCAAGCATGGCAAGCACGAAATGGGGCGCTTGGCGTTGCAAACCCTCATCAATACGTACCCGGACAGCGAGTACCTCGCCAAAGCGAAACTGGCCATCGCGGATTCGTATTACAAAGAAGGCGGGACAGCCAACATCACTCAGGCCATCGCCGGATACAAGGACTTCATCGTTTTCTTCCCCTTCCTGCCCGAAGCAGCCTACGCCCAGATGCAAGTGGCCATGTGCGATTACAACGAGATGCCCAAGGCGGACCGGGACAATGCTCATGCCAAGGATGCGGAGGTCGAGTTTCAGACTTTCTTGCAGAAATACCCCAAAGACCCGTTGGCGCCTGCGGCGCAGCAGCGTCTTCGCGAGGTTCAAGAGGTCCTGGCCGACGGACAATTCCGGATAGGTTACTACTATTATGTGAAGGGTGACCGGCGCGCGGCGGCTGGACGATTAATTCCCCTTACGAAGCGTTATCCCTTGTACAGCAAGTCTGATACAGCCCTGTGGATGCTGGGCGACATTTATGAAAAGAGCGAGCGCAAGGATATCGCAGGATCGTTCTACGCACAGATTGTGCGGAATTATCCACTGTCGAAATACGTAGATGGCAGCAAAAGCAAGCTGAAAGCTCTCGGAATGCCGATTCCGCAGCCGGATCCAAAGGCATTGGCGTGGATGACGGCGGAGCAGAACGCGCAACGGCCTCACGAAAATATTCCGCATAAGGCCGTTGGCATGTTCCACTCAGCCCCGGACGTTCATACGGCAGCTGTAAACGGCTCCCCGAACATGGAACCAGAGACGGATAACACTTCGACGGCGGATATTCTGAGCGGCAAAAGCAGCACAACTTTGGTTACTGGCAGCGGCAGCGCCACCCCGGGGTCCAACGCTGTAGTCCAAACGGTAACACCAGGCGAAAAAGCACCCGCGAACAGCTCAGAGTCCACGACCGGCGGAGCAGACGGGAGTTCTACGACGGAAGCTGACCCACCCACCTCAACACAGGCGGCAGGGACGGGCGATGCGCCTTCGACCACAAACAACACGACGCAGACCGACGGCGGCACAACGGCGACGGACAGTTCCAAGACCGACAGTACTCCGACGGCGGCTCCGAATAATCAAAAAGAATCGAGCAGCAAGAAGAAGGGCATTAAAAAACTGATTCCTTGGTAGAGATTGCGGCTACTGAGGAGGGTTTTCGAGGGGTGCGGCGTGAGTCGCACCCCTTGTCCGTTAGGACAGGGTGATGAATAGGAACGGAGCATGTCAACATCCGACACACCAGGGAGGACTCACGATTGACGCCTGCAGGTCTGGGTGCTCCAATACAGTTTGAGTCTCCATCCCGAGTGGGTGTGGGCGATTTGGAGGACGTTCGGTGGCCAAAATCCTGGTTGCGGACGATAACAGCAATATCCAGAAGATGGTAGGGCTGGCCCTGAAGGATCAGGGTATAGACGTTGTTGCCGTGGGCAACGGCGAAGCGGCCGTGCGAAAAATCTCCGATTTGCACCCCGACCTGGTGCTTGCGGACGTGTTCATGCCGGTACGAAATGGCTACGAAGTTTGCCGGTACGTGAAGGAAGATTCGAAACTTTCCCATATTCCCGTCATTTTGCTGGTTGGCGCCTTTGATCCGCTGGATGAGCAGGAGGCACAGCGCGTGGGCGCGGATGGTGTGCTGAAAAAGCCGTTTGTGCCGCCAGATCCCTTGATCTCGATGGTGAAGTCGGCGCTGGCCCGCGCGGGAGTAAATCTGGGACCAACGGCCCACTCGCCGGAAAAATCCTCCACAGCCACGACGCACGGCGCCGCTGAAATTCTGAAGTCGGGAATGGGCTCGAAGGTCGCCGCAGCAGGGTCGGAGAAATTGACGGAAGCGGAGCCCGAACCGCTGCCTGCGGAATTTCCAACGCCTCCGCCGCAGTTTAAAATTGCTGCCGGTCACGAGCCCGTGGCCTTTGGCAGCTTGCTGCAAACGCCGGAAGAGGAAGAAGCGGCATTTCTGACCACTGGAACATCGGGATTGGCGGCGGACCGGAATTGGGGTTCGAACGGAGAGGAAGTAGAAGAAGAGGTCGAGGGTGAAGATGAGTCGTCCCAGGGCGGCTGGCGGCCCGACGGCTTGGACCATGTATTGGAAAAAAGCGCACAATCTTCAAATCCTGCCCCGGATTGGCCCGATAAGGCCTTTCGTGGAAGTTCACCAGCGACGGATGCGCACGTACCGAGTTGGATGCACGCTCCGGAACCTACCCAGTTTGCAGAGGTTGCCGCAGTAGCCATCTCGACAGTGGAGAGCACGCCAGCGGCACCTCCAACTCCATTCTCGGGAGATGCGTGGGCAGCGGCGATGGCAGCCGGCGTGGAAGAAAAACTTGCCAAGGCCGTAGAACAAGAGACCGCCGCACCTTCGGCAAGAGTTGCGAACCAAGAACCGGCAAGCGCGATTACCGAGATTGCATCGGTCCCGGCCGTGGAAAAACCGGGACAAACCGCGCACGTCGGAGAAGCTTCGCCGACGCAAAGCCCCGCTCAGGGGTTGTCAGACAATTGGTTTTCCATTTCGTCTTCGCCATGGGGAGCAGAGGCTCACAAAGCATCTCTCTTGGCGGCAAGTTGGGACGCGCCCGCTGTGGCTCCCGCAGAAGCAGCCACGGCCGAGCCAGTTGTACATGAGGATTTGCATCCGGAATCAGCAGCGGCTTTCTATTCGCCAGAACCTATTGTTGCGCCCGCGCACGATGAAGAGCACGTGGGTGCAAGTGAAGTGGGATCTGCCTATGCAGGCGCAGCTTCGGAACCAAAAGCCACCGAACACGATACGATCAGCGTTCTTTCTATGCATAGGGCTGCATCGGGGGCTGAGGATCGAGCCAAGATGAATGAGACACAAGAGGTACCAGTATACCAAGCGGCCGCACCTAATTGGTCTGCCCCAGCAGCCGTAGAAGGCGGACCCACGCTTGCAGAGGAAGCGCCTGCCATCGAGCACGAAGCTCCCGTGCTGGCCGAAGTACCGACATCGCCGAACATGGATGAATTGGTGGCCCGCGTTCTGGAAAAGATGAATCCGGACATGCTGCAAAGAGTCACCCGGGAGATTCTGAAGCCGGTGATCGAAGCGATTATTCAGGATGAACTGAAAGCCACGAAGCTATAACCCTGGCTTTCTGAGTATTACCTTCCTCTATGCGATCTTCCCCTGACTCCCGGCCGTGCAACGTTGCTGGGACATTCTATTTGAGCGACCTGGGGACGCTTAGCTTGACTATGCCTGCAAACAGTTCTCTATTGCTTAGGAACTCCGGGCGTGGTAGCCGCGTATAGCACGTGAGTCTGCGGTTTCGTCTCCGAGGGGACGCGCTGTGCAAGCAAGAGTTTCAGACTGTTGGAATTGAACGACGATGGACCGCGTCAGTGTTAGTGTAGTCTTACCAACGCTCACAGGAGGCGCCCTTGCGAGTCCCGGCTCACGTCCTCCCTGCACTGATGCTTGCGGTCCTGATTGCTCCGTGTCTCGCGCGGGCGCAGAAGCAGATGGCGCAGTCGCCGAAAATTCTGGCGGCCAGGAACATCTATTTTGACAATCAGACGGGATCAGAGGCCGTTGGCGAAAAGACTTTGGAGCAACTGAAGAAGTGGGGCAAGTACGTAATTGTCCGGGATAAGAAACAAGCCGACCTGATCCTGTTGCTGTCTTCGGATCCCTACGATGGTGGATACATCGTTTTTGCCAGCGGGCAGACCGGCACGATTGACAACGGCCATGTCGAGGAAGACGGAGTACCCAACTATAACCGGCAGGCCCCCGTTCGCTACGCGTATCTTTCGGTCATTGATCCCAAGACCGGCGATAATCTCTGGAGTGATAAACACGTGTGGGGCGGACTCTTAACAGGTGTGGACAGCGTGGGGGAGCGGCTCGTTAAGGAATTACGGAAACAAGTGGGCAAGTGAGAGAACGCATGATGTCCTGGCGCGAAGTCAGCGCAATTCGTTAATCCTTTGCAAATGTGAAACGGCGAGTGAGACAGTTTACATGCGCCTGCTTCATTGATTCGCAATCGTGTGGCCAGAGCGGAAAGCCGCGCGACTCGAAGATTCGCCCTGCGCTACAAAAATATCTATACGGTCTATACGGTCGAATTGACGGGCTGGCGGGCTGCCCGTATATTGAAAGATTACCCTGCGCTGAAGAGTTTGCGCTGTCTGTTGTTACACAGGTAGATGAGGACCGGATGGCCCGAGAGATTGCCAAAACCTACGAACCACAGCGGATCGAGCCGAGATGGGCGGAATTCTGGGTGAAAGAGGCGTTGTTCATGGCGGACCCCAATGCTCCCGGGCCGACATTTTCGATTGTCATCCCCCCCCCCAACGTGACCGGTTCGCTGCATATCGGGCACATGTTGGAGCACACCGAGATTGACGCTCTTGCGCGGTGGCACCGGATGCGGGGATACAACACGCTCTACCTGCCAGGAACGGATCATGCAGGAATTTCAACGCAGCGCGTGGTGGTGCGCCATTTGTCGCACCAAGGGATTCACTATCGCGACCTGGGGCGGGTGGAGTTTTTCAAGCGTGTGTGGCAATGGAAGGAAGAGAACGGCGGATTGATCCAGCAACAGATGAAACAGATCGGGGAGTCCTGCGACTGGTCGAGAGAGAGGTTTACGTTGTCGCCGGAACTGTCGCGCGTAGTACGGGAAGTGTTCGTGCGTCTGTACGAAGAAGGGTTGATCTACCGGGAAAAGCGGATGGTGAACTGGTGCCCGGGCTGCCGCACGGTGCTCAGCGACCTCGAAGTGGTCCATGAGGAAAAGCAGGGGCACTTGTGGTACATCAAGTATCCGGTGGTGGGGTCGTCGGAATTCATGGTTGTCGCAACCACTCGTCCGGAGACCATGCTGGGCGACACGGCCGTGGCTGTGCACCCGGAAGATGATCGGTACAAGCACTTGATCGGTAAAAAGGCGATTCTGCCGCTGATGAATCGGGAAATTCCCGTCATTGGCGACGGAATGGTAGACCGCGAGTTTGGCACCGGCGCGGTGAAAATTACGCCCGCACATGACCCCAACGACTTTGAATTGGGTAAGAGGCACAACCTTCCGCTCGTTGACGTGCTGAGTGACGACGCGCACATGAACGAGAAAGCGGGCGCGTACGTAGGCCTGGAGCGGTTTGCGGCGCGGAAAAAGATCGTCGAAGACCTGCAGGTGCAAGGACTCATCGACAAAATTACGGAATACACGCACGCGATCGGGCTCTGCGAACGCAGCAGGACGATCGTGGAACCGCGCGCATCCACGCAGTGGTTTTGCAAGATGAAACCCCTGGCGGAACCCGCGATTGCCGCCGTGGAACGCGGAGAGATTCAGATCATCCCGGAAAACCGCCGCGAGGAATATTTCAACTGGATGCGCAATATCCGCGATTGGACGCTGTCGCGGCAATTGTGGTGGGGCCACCGCATTCCAGCATGGTATTGCCAAGAGTGCGACGAAATCATCGTGGCGCGGGAGGATCCCTCGAAGTGCCCCAAGTGCGGTTCGACGAAACTGGAGCAGGATCCGGATGTGCTGGACACATGGTTCAGTTCTGGCTTGTGGCCCTTTTCGACGCTGGGTTGGCCGGAGAAGACGCAGGATTACGAACGTTATTACCCAACTTCCCTGCTGATTACGGGTTACGACATTCTGTTTTTTTGGGTAGCGCGGATGATCATGTTGGGGCTGCATTTTACAGGGCAAGTACCCTTCCGCGTTGTGTACCTGCACTCCCTGGTGCGCACAGCGAGCGGCGAGAAAATGTCTAAGTCCAAGGGTACGGGACTGGATCCCGTTGCGCTAAACCAACAGTATGGCACGGATGCCATGCGGTTTTGCCTGGCCTCCATGGCAGCTCCGGGGACGGACATCGTGCTTACGGATGATCGTTTGCTCGGGGCCCGCTCCTTCGCTAATAAGATCTGGAACGCGGCGCGATTTCTGTTCGTAAACTTCGACAAGTTCGAGCTGGGGGGAACATCGCTAGCGGAACTGGCGGCGCCGGCGGTGCGCGAGCAGGCGCCCTACGCACATGCAGGCCAGGTGCCTCTGGTGGATCGCTGGCTCTTTGCGCGGTTGGCAGAAACTGTGGAAACAGTGAACGAGGCGTTGAAGGACTATCGTTTTCATGAGGCGGCGCAAAGCGTCTATCAATTCTTTTGGGGCGATTTCTGCGACTGGTACATCGAGTGGGTGAAACCGGAGCTGCAGAACGCGGACCGGGCCCGGGCCACGGTGGCATGGAAAAATCTGTTCTCCGGATTTGATGCCGCTCTGCGGCTCTTGCACCCTTTTATGCCGTTTTTGACGGAAGAGTTGTGGCACCAACTGCCGCAGAAGGCGGGCGCAAAGTCGATAGCACTGGACAAGTATCCAGAGGCGCGCACGAGTTGGAAAGACGCGCAAGCACAGCTCGATTATCGACTGGTGCAAGAAGTGATTCAGTCGCTGCGCACCATCCGCGCAGAAATGAAGCTCGACCCGAAAAAGCGAGTGGCCGCGGACTTTTCTAGCGCGGACGCCGCAACAATGGCCATTGTGGAAGCGAATCGTGAGGGAATTCTGCGATTGGGGATTCTTTCAGACCTGCGCATGGCGGCCAAAAAACTGCTGGAAGGCGGGGGCGGCGTGCGTTCGACCGCACAATTCGATGTGCGGATTCCCTACAGCATCGAGACGATTGATGCGGGGACAGAAAAGATACGGCTGAAGAAAGAAATCGAAGGATTGCAAAAAGCGATTGATTCGAAAGAAAGCCAGCTCAGCAACGAAACGTTTCGGAGCCGAGCGCCACAAAACATTAGCAAGCAGATGGAAGAAACCCTGGAGGAGCAGCGCGTGGAGCTGCAAAAGCTAAAAGAGCGCCTGAAACAGTTAAAAGTAGGTAAGTAAGCGAGCAGGTCAAAAGCGCAGGATGGACTGGAATTCAGCATACATCAAGGAATTGATAGAGCATGCGCTCGCGGGAGGACGTCGGGACAGGGGATGTCACCGTTGCGGCGACGATTCCGCCGCGTGCCCTGGGACAGGCACGCAGTCTGGCAAAACAGGACCTCGTGTGTGCGGGATTGCCGATGGTGGCGGAGATTTTTTGCCGGCTTGATCCGCAAATGAAAGTGGAGTTACACGCGGCTGATAGACAGGGGGTGAAGCAAGGTCGGCACTTGCTGCATCTTTGCCGCAAAGCTGGGGCGATTTTGACAGGCGAACGGACAGCGCTGAATTTTCTGGGGCGCCTGGGCGGAGTAGCGACTTTCACGCAGCGTTTTGTGGAGCAACTGAACGGAACACGGGCGAAAATCCGCGATACCGCAAGACCATGCCTGGTTTGCGGTTCCTGGAAAAATACGCCGTGAAGATGGGCGGAGGGACGAATCACCGTATGGGCTGTACGACGCGATTCTGCTGAAGGAAAACCACATTGCCATAGCCAACGGCGTGAAGACGGCACTCGACCAGGCGCATGCCTACGTCGCCTCCCAGATGAATCCACGAGTCATGACGGCGTACGAAGCGGTTGGCAGCGCTCCCACGGAAGCCGAGGCCACTTCCCTTTCCATTCAGATTGAAGTGCGCCATGAAGGCGAACTACGAGAAGCACTGGCCGCCGGCCCGGAAGCGATATTGCTGGACAATATGACGGCAGACCAAGCGCGTCATGCCGTCGAGATTGTCCGAAGTATTCGGCCGGCTTGCGCTGTCGAAATTTCGGGCGGTATAACGCTGGCAAACGCCCGTGCTTACGCGGAAACAGGGGCCGATTTTCTGTCCTCCGGAGCACTGACACACTCCGCGCCGAACGCGGATTTAAGTTTGCTTGTAGACAGCATCGAGGAAAAGTAGGATAGGGCACGTGAAGCACAGGATTGGGGCCTGATGCCGCCAGCACCTTCTCTGCCAGGCACGACTGATCGACGACTCGCAGCGTTGCTCACGCTGCTTTCCGAAAACGCAACGATCATTATCAGCGGAGGGCGCATAGCGCGGGAGATCGGTGTTTCGCGGTCCACGGTGTGGCGCTGGGTGCAGCGCTTGCGCGAACTGGGCGTGCGCGTGAAGGGCCGGCCAGCCACGGGCTATTTTCTCGAAACCGTTCCAGATATTCTGACCCCGGACCTCCTACGCAAGCGTTTGCGCGGCAGCCTGTTTGGCAGGCGCTCTTATCATTTTTTCAAAACCGATTCGACGAACCGCATCGCCATGGAATTGGGCTATGCGGATGAACCGGAAGGCGCCGTCATTCTGGCCGAGGAACAAACCGGAGGCCGCGGGCGAGGGGGCCGGAGTTGGCACTCCGAGCGCGGAACGGGGATTTACGTCACGCTACTGCTCCGGCCGAGACTGGCACCCGTACATGCCCCGCTGCTGACGATGCTTGCAGGGCTTTCCACCCGCTCGGCCATAGAGGCACAGACGGGCCTCGGAGTAACACTGAAATGGCCGAATGACTTGTTGTTAGAAGGCTTAAAGGTCGGGGGCATTTTGACGGAAATGCATGCAGAACCCAACCTGGTGCGGTTTGTCGTGGTGGGGATCGGGGTCAACGTAAACCAGGAGAAGTTTCCAACGGAACTCTCCAGAGTGGCGACGTCGCTCCGGCTGGCTTCCGGGCGTGCGCAATCGCGGCTGGAAATTCTAGTCCGTTTGCTCTCGCAATTCGAGAACGATTACAATCGATTCTTGCGCGAAGGCCCGCCTTACGTTGTGGCACGCTTCCAATCGGAAACCGATTTCGCAAGCGGAAGGCGAGTCCGCGTTGACACAGGAATGGAAAGCTATTTCGGAACGAGCAGTGGCTTGAGCCCGGAGGGCCTATTGCAGGTAAAGAAGGAGGACGGGCAGATGATGACCGTGATCGCCGGCGATGTGACAGAGGTTCGTTAGATGCTTTTGACCATCGATGTAGGAAATACAAATACGGTGCTGGGCGTGTTCCGGGGCGAAAAGCTCATTGCCAACTGGCGGTTGACGACTGCGCGAGCGCAAACAGTGGATGAGTACGGCGTATTGGCGCGGAACCTCTTTTCCATCGCCGGACTCGATAAAGAGGTGATCGGCGGGGTGATCATCAGCTCGGTAGTGCCGCCGCTCAATTGGACGCTCAGCGAAATGGCCAGCATCTATCTTGGGAAAAAGGCTCTATTTGTGGAACCGGGAGTCAAGACCGGCATGGCCGTGCTGGTGGACAACCCGATGGAAGTGGGAGCAGACCGAATTGTGAACGGCGTGGCTGCTTTCCATCAATTTGGCGGACCCTGCATCGTGGTGGACTTCGGCACGGCGATCACGTTTGACGTGATTTCTGCAAAATGCGAATACCTGGGCGGGGCGATTGCGCCGGGTATCGGGATTTCGTCAGAAGCCTTGTTTACGAGAGCAGCGCGACTGCCGCGGGTCGAAATCAAGGATCCAGGAAAAACCATTGGAACGAACACCGTGACACACCTGCAGGCAGGCTTGTACTACGGATGGGTAGACCTGGTGGACGGAATGCTAGCGCGGATGAAAGCGGAACTAAATATGGATGCGGTGGTAGTGGCGACTGGCGGACAGGCGCGACTAGTTGCTCGCGGCTCGAAGCACATCAAGCACGTGGAGGAATTCCTGACCCTCGCGGGGCTGCGCTTGATCTGGGAGAGGAACCAGCCTACCGAGGCGCAACCAAGAGCAACCGAGACAACCGTTCCCCCGCTGGCCAGAAGAATCACGGCGACGAACAAGGAAAAGCGCTAAGTCCGCGGCTCCTGCAGACACCCGCAAGCCATGGAAAACTGGAATTACTTTAACTATTTCACGGAAATCGAAGAGTATTTCTGGAGGAAGCGCGGCGCACACTTACTGGTTTCCCCTTTGGACTGGGCCATCATGGAGACATGGCAAAAAGCGGGAGTGCCGCTCGAAGCAGTCTTGCAGGGCATCGATCGAGCATTTGAGGCCTACCAACGATCGAGGCGCAGCTCGGGCAAACCGCTAAAGAGCCTTGCTTATTGCACGGATGCGGTATTGGAGGTAGCCGAAGAAAAGCAGGAGGCCGCGGCAGGTGTGACGCCGGCGAAGGGCCGGCGGCGCCAATCGGAACCGTTTTCGCGCGATGAGTTGCGCGGCTACCTGCGGAAGAACGCCTCTCTAGTTCTGAAAGCTGCTGAGTCCAGCATGGTGGAGGAGCCGGCCCTGTCCCCTCGACTTCGCGAGATGGCCGAGACTTTGCGGACAACAGAGACACTTTTGGAAGCACCTGGGGCGCTGGCTTTGGAAGATCTAGAGCGGCGGCTGACCGTTCTCGACGAAAAGTTGCATGCGACGCTACTCAGCCATGCGAACGAAGAACTCATGCTCAAGATTCGACGGGAGATCGATTCGCAATTGGCCATGTACCGGCGAAAGATGAAGGCGGAACAATTGGCGTTGGTAGAGAAGCAGTATTTGCAAAAACGCTTGCTGGATGAATATCGATTGCCGCGGTTGAGCTTGTACTATTTCTACTGAAGAAAGTTGGGAACACTCCAGACAGTGGCAGAAAGGCACTCCCACGCGGACCAAAGCCCAAAAGAGACCATAGGCTCGAGGTCAATGAGAAGACTTTGACCTTCGAAAGAACGGAGCGGACAATTATGGATGATGAGTTACTATTATCGATTGAGAAGCTTTTGTACAGGGGTGATGGCCTGGCCCACGCCGACGACAATACTGTATTTGTCCCTTTCGTGCTCCCGGGCGAACAGGTGCGCGCCTCGGTGCGTACAAAAAAGAAAAAACTGATTCATGCACAGTTGCAAGAAGTGGTCCGGCCCTCAGCGTCCCGCATAGCCGCACCCTGCCCGCATTTTCGTGTGTGCGGGGGCTGCCATTACCAGCACATCGAACTGGACGAGCAATTTCGACTAAAGAAAGAGATTTTGCGTGAAACGCTTTCTAGGCTCGGGGGCATCCAGTGGACCAAAGAAGTTCAGGAACACAAGAGTCAAGCGTACGAATATCGAAATCGCGCCCAGTGGGCGTATCGCGATGCGCTGCCTCGCGCGTTCGGCTACTTTCTTCCGGAGAGCGCGCACATTCTTCCGATTGACCGCTGCCCGGTGCTGTCACCCGGGTTGGCTAGAGCGTTTGGCCAATTGCAAGAACAGGCCAGGAGCAATGCCCTGCCGCCGGGGATTCTGGAAGTGGAGGCCTTTGCCGACACGGCTGACGAGAAGGTTGCGCTGAATGTGGCCTTTGAGCGATTCCCGAAACCGAGCAAGAACCTGATCGCCGATTTCCGGAACACCTTGCCACAACTTGACAGCTTATTGCTTCTCGACCAGAGTAAGAATCGCTTTGAACTTTCTGGACCCGGCTATCTTACACACACCGCAGGGGGCTTTTCTTTCCGCGTAAGCCACCTTTCGTTTTTTCAAGTAAATCGCTTCCTCATTGAAGATCTAATGACGACGGTTCTGCAGGGAGCGCAGGGTGGCTACG
>Ga0307471_100000720_pt1 | contig 17270 bp, 15 predicted proteins | sample atmos_gasesAM3C__2_FD_204566 | JGI IMG/M metagenome (GOLD analysis project Ga0307471, IMG submission 204566) | Hardwood forest soil microbial communities from Morgan-Monroe State Forest, Indiana, United States - atmos_gasesAM3C_515 | ecosystem: Environmental > Terrestrial > Soil > Temperate...
TGCCGAGGAAAACCGGTCAGGTGCAGGTATTCCTGCAGCTCCGTGCCCGTGTACTGCGGAAGGATGTCGATCTGACCCGTGACCAGTGCCTGACCGATGGCCGTGTCAGTGGCTTGCAAGCTGTAGTCCACGGTGAAGCCGTGCTTCTGCAACTCGAGCTGGGTCATCGTGGCGAGCAGCTGCTCCTCCGCGAAGCCCTTGCTTCCGATCGAGACGTGGGCGCCGCTGCCACTCCCGCTCCCACTCGTCGGACACGACGACGCGGCGCCCGGAGACGACGACGCGCCGCTGTTGCCGCCGCCACACGACGCGAGTGCCCCGATACCGAACAGCAGCACGCCTGCGACAAGAGTCCGGTTCATCACATTCCTCCTGAGTGGGATCAGGTCCGAGGGACGATGGCTCGCTCAGCGAGCCCAAGCAGCCAATCCGCGAGCAGCGCCAGCACGGCGACCATGACCGCGCCGACGAAGACAATCCGGTCGCTTTCGTTGATGCCGGCGCCGATGACGTCGCCGAGGCCGCCGCCACCGACGAAGTTGCCCAAGGTCGCCGTCCCGACGATGAGGATGAGCGACGTCCGCAGCCCCGCGAAGATCACGGGGCTCGCCAGCGGGAGTTCCACCCGCAGCAGCGACTGCGCTCGAGTCATGCCTAGACCCCGCGCCGATTCGAGGGCTGCGGGGTCGACCGATTGGAGCCCGACCATGGTGTTGCGAAGTATGGGCAGCAGGGCATAGAGGACGAGCGCCAGCACCGTTGGGGCCACTCCCAATCCGATCGCTGCGGCGAAGAAGGCGAGAACGCCGATGCTCGGGATCGCCTGTCCCAGGTTCGCGGCGAACAGGACGGGGATGCGAAGCGCCACTCCGCCGAGGGCAAGCGCGATGCCGAGCGGAACGCCGATACCGGCGGCGATGCCGAACGAGACCGCCATAAGCAGCAGGTGGCCGAAGAACCGGTTCTCGATGAAGTCGCGGTTGAGGATGAAGGGGTCCGTCGGTGAGCCGTTGAGCGTGAAGAAGACGAGATATGCGACGCCGATGCCGATGGCAACCACCAGCGGTGTGAGCAGTAGGCGAAGCGGGCTGGGCCGCGCCGGCGCGATCACCGGACCACGTCCTTCGGCACCTGCGGCTCCTGATCACGAACGAATTCACTCTCACTCTGCGACGCCGTCCGAATGAGGTCGGCATCGACAACGCCGATTGTTTCGCCGCCGTCGATCACTGCAACGCGGCCGTCGGGCGAGCGAAGGACCGCATCAAGCGCTTCGCGGAGCGTTACATCTCGCTTCACGCGCACGGCTGGTGGGGTTGTGCCGTTCGGCGCCAGCTGCACATCGTGCAGCTGCAGCAGGCTGAGGCGACGAACCATGCGGCTCTCGCCGACAAAGCTCGCCACGAAGTCGGTCGCCGGTCGCGCGAGCAACTCGACGGGCGTCGCCAGCTGCGCCAGCCTGCCGCCTTGGGCAAGCAGCGTGATGCGGTCGCCCAGCTTGATCGCTTCATCGATGTCGTGGGTGACGAACACGATGGTCTTGCGCACGATGTCCTGGAGTCGGATCAGCTCGTCCTGCAGGTGCAAACGCGTGATCGGATCGATGGCGCCGAACGGCTCGTCGAGCAGCAGGATCGGCGGGTCCCCACCCAGTGCACGCGCGACGCCGACTCGCTGGCGCTGTCCGCCGCTCAACTCGCTCGGCATGCGCTTCGCGAACTGCTCGGGCGGGAGTCCCACGAGCTCGAGGAGTTCGTTCACTCGCGCGGCGATGCGCTCCTGATGCCAACCCAGGAGCTTCGGCACCGCGGCGACGTTCTCTGCAACGGTGAGGTGCGGGAACAGCCCCACCTGCTGGATCACGTACCCGATTCCGCGTCGCAGCGCGGTGGGGTCGGTCGAGGCGGTGTCGCGGCCGTCGATCGTGATCGTGCCCGAGGTCGGCTCGATCAGCCGGTTGATCATGCGCAAGGTCGTCGTCTTGCCACACCCGCTGGGACCGAGCAGGATCATCACCTCGCCATCGCGAATCTCGAGCGACAGCTCGTCCACGGCGACACTTCCCCCGTAGAGCTTGCTGACGCGGTCGAGGACGATCACGCCGGCTGTACCGTGACGCCGCCGTGGCGCAGCCGACGCTCGAACACCGCCAGCGTGGCGTCGGCTACGACTCCGATGAATGCGATGGGGAGGACGCCCGCGAGGATCCGCTCGTAACTCCCGGTGGTGCGTCCGACAGCCTCGAATATCGGACGGCCGAGGTCGTTCGCACCGACCGCCGCTCCGATGCTGGCGATCGCCACCACCATGACGGTGGCCTGGCGCACCCCGGCGAGGATCACGGGCGCCGCCAGCGGCAGCTCGACGTCGAAGAGGATCTGACGCTGATTCATCCCCATGCCGCGCGCGGACTCGACGACCGCGGGATCAACGCCGAGGATGCCGACCCGCGTGTTGCGCGTGACCGGGAGGAGCGCGTAGAGCGCGAGACCGAGGATCACCGGCGGATTTCCGAGTCCGAGCCAGATGGTGAACAACCCGAAGAGCGCGAAGCTGGGGATTGTGAGAATGACCGACGTGGTGGCCAGGACGATCGCCGCCACGCGCTCGTTGCGAGCCGCGAAGACGCCGAAGGTCAATCCCAGGGCGCCGGCTGCCGCCATGGCGATGGCAACGATGAACAGATGGGTCGCGATCTCCGGCCCTATCGTGTCCCAGTTGTCGGCGATGTACCGAAGAGCGCTCACCCGGCAGCCTCCGCTGTTGCAGCGTGAGGGGGGAGTTTAGTCGGCTGAGGTCTGACGAGCGGTGCGGCGCCGAACGCGGAACAGCGGCAGCGCGATGCCGAGCGCGGCGAGGGGGAGCAACGCCACCAGCGGCGTCTCCGGCACCGTGCCTGGCGGCGACGCGGCCGAGTACGGCACCACGGCGGTCTGCAGCGGCGCGACCACGTTTGCGCCGTAGTCCTGGCCGGGCGCCGCGACGGTCGCCGAGATGAGATTGACCGGCGCGCTCACCGGCACGGTGTAGACCCACTCCTCGGCGTCGATCTCGTCGATGCGGTGGTCGGAGTCGTTGGTGAAGAAGTAATGCACGCCCATCTCGCCGATCGCCCCCTGGAAGGGCATGATCTGCCACGCGGGGACGCTCGACTGGCCGGCGTCGGCCGGCTGGCACTTGAGGTCGGAGTACTGCAGCGTCGACGGCGCTCCGTTCGCCTTCCAGTAGGCGACGTAGCCGGCCTCCACGTTGGGGTCGTTCGACGCATCGCCCGGGTCCGCGCGCGGTACGGGCGCGTCGCCCGTGCCGTCGTCGAAGCAGGCGTTGTCGTAGTAGTAGGGGACGACAAACGGCTGACCCAAAGACGTCGCTGACGTGACGTCGGAGACGTACACCATCGCGCCGCTGGGCCCGGCGATCTCCTCGGGGTTGTCGATGGCGCTGCAGATGTCCTGCGTGGGGTCGCACGTGTTGAAGAACGCGGGCTGGCCGGTCACTGGAAGCTGGTTGATCTCGCCGGCGCTCGGGGTGTTGCCGTTGATCGGTATCCCCTGCTCGTTCTTCTGGTTGTAGTACGTGGTGTCGGTGCCGAATCGAAAGTCCCATGATGTGTACAGGCCGTCAGACGGGATCGGATGAACGCGGACGTGATACGCGAAGTCGTACGCATCGCGGTAGTAGAACTCTGTCTTCGTGACATTGGTGCCTGAATCCGCGCCCCAGACTTCGCGGATGGCGCGCACCGGGCCGACCTTCCAACCCAACAGCGCTGAGTTCATCTCCCAGTTGACTTGCTCGTCCTCGAAACCGACGACCGATATCGACGAGTCAGGACTGGATTGGAATGCTCGCCCCTTCCAGCGGGAGATGAGATTCGGTTGCGTGCCGTAGTTGAACGTGGTCCCTGGCGTGGTGATGCGCAGCTGGCGCACCATCCAGCGTCCGCTGGCGTACACGGTGTACGTGGGCGTCGTGACGGTCATGCCGTCGCGCGGTTGACGATCATTCGAGAATCGCGGCTGGCCGTCGGTTGTGGTCAGCCCGTCCGGGTTGTTCGGCGCCGTACGGCAGACGATGCCTGGGATGTTGGGGCCGTAGTTCTGGTTGCCCACACCGAGCTGCTCGGTGGTGTACTTCGTGAAGCTGTCTCTGTCGATCCATTCGTCGGCATTGGCGTCGCGGGTCATCTGCACGTACCCGTTCTGCCAGGTGAACGACGAGCCACCCGGCTTGAGGAAGAGATAGAGGAAGCTGGCCGCCGCGCTCCCATCTGCGGGTGCGGTCGGGTCGACGACGGTGATCTGCTGGCCGTTGTTGGCGAACGTGCCGGCAGGCTGCAGCGTCCCGGCCGGCGCCTGCAGTCCGGCGTCCCCTGCCATGAGTGCGATCTGCGTGTCGTCGTCGAGCTGAGCATGGCCGGTGACCGAGTTCACGGGATCGGGCATCGCCTGGGTGTAATCGTCCGCCGGCACACCTGTGAACACCGGCTGCGACACGGCGGCGAAGTTCTCGCCCGCTTGCTTGGTTTCCGCGGCAGTGAGCTCCGCCTGCCCCGCGGCGCCGGGCAGCTGATAACGCGCAGAACACCCCGTGTCGACGCCCGGCGTGCCACCGAACACCTTCTTCCACGACTCCTGGCCGATGGAATGCGCCGTCGGGTTCCACGCGTAGGTGAGCTCGTAGGACGTGCCGGAGTAGAAGCTGAACGACGAGTGCGCGTTGGCCAGGAAATTCGGGTACATCTGGTCGACCTGGACCGGCACCTCGGACCAGCTGCTTCCGTCCCACCGGTACGCCGCGATCTGGTCCGGATCGACGCCCGTCCTCGCGTCGGGTGGGACGGCGAGGATCCCGTTGTGCGCGGAGCGCACGCCGTCACCGCCGACGCCGTTGAACTCGTTGGCGGTGACGCCGCTGGGATAGGGGGCGGGATTCCCCTGCGGGGCCGCCCGGCTCCACGAGGGAATCTGCGATCCGTTGATCACGACGGGCTCCGAGGCTCGCGCCTTGACCACCGGCCCGCTCCCGAAGGCAGGGTTGCCGGCGACGGCCGGCGCCGCGTGCACCGCCGGGGCCACCGAGAGCGAGGCGCCCACGACGGCCAGCGCGGCTCCGACGAACACTGTCCTCATCCGTGAGCTCCCTTCGCGGTCGGCCATCCAGTCTGCTTAACGCTCGTAACTCCTCGATCCTGCGAGATGGGCAGAGGGCCCGGGACGATCCGGGGCCCTCTGCGAGTGGCAGAGATGTCAATCGCTGGGAATGCCGTTCGACGGCGGCACCGTCGGCGCCGCGCTGTAGGTGTTGATCGCCCCGGTGCTGCTGTCGTCGCTCGTGTAGATCGGGCCGAGGGCCGGCTGTGTGCCGTCGGCATTTGTCTTCACCACCTGCACGCCGGTATAGCCGAGGTGGTTGCGAGAGGAGTAGCCGAACGGGACGAGGCCGGGACCGTCGTTGAAGTGACTGTTTTCGAGTGCGTGCACGATGTCCAGCTGGCTCGGGTTCTGGCCAGCCGCGCGCAGCGCTTGCACGAAGGTATACGCCTGCGCAAAGCCATACAGCACGTTACCGTCCCACGGCAAGCTGGCTGCGTACTGACCCTTGATCGACTTGAAAAGCGTGATCCAGGCGTTGGCCGCGTCACCGGTCGACGGGAGGTAGGTGTCGGTCACAATCCCGCTGATCAGCGCAGCCGGCAACGTCGCGCCGAGGCTGCCACCCGTGAGGATGCCGGTGAGTGTCGTCGGATCAGATCCGACGTTGCTCACCACGAAGATCGGGTGATAGTTGATGGCGGCCGAGCTGGCCAGCGCTGCGGCGGTGAACAGCGGTATCGAGAAGCAGACCACCACCTGTACGCCGGCAGCCTGCATCTTCGCCATCTCGGCCCCGATCGCCATCGCTCCGGCCGCCGTGGGCGCGTAGTACTGGGGTGGGCTCACCACGCTCACGCTGCTGTTCTGCAGCTCGTCGTTGAGCCCGGTGATGCCGTCATCGCCGAACTCGTCACCGGGACCCTGCGCGAGGTAGCCGACCTTCATGCCGCTGTAAGCCTGGGCGACGTACTTGCCGAGGATCTTGCCCTCGATCGTGTAGTCGGGCTGGAAGCCGAACGTGTAGGGGTGCTGCGCGACGTTGTTCCAGCAGTTGCATCCGGACGACACGAGCAGGTCCGGCACGCGCTCCGAGTTGAGGTAGTCCACCACCGCGAGATGCGTCGGCGTGCCGAGCGCGCTGAACATGGCGTACACCTTGTCCTGCAGGACGAGCTTGCGTGTCTGCGACGCGGTGTTCGTCGGGTTGTAGCCGTCGTCGAGGTAGGTGTAGTTGATGTGGCGGCCAAAGACGCCGCCGTGCGCGTTGACATACTGGAAATACGCGTTGGAGGCAGGCGCGATCTCGGAGTAGCCGGCAGCCGCCGGTCCGGTCAGCGGCTGCGTGCTGCCGATCGTGACCGTCGTCGCGGTGATGCCCTGAGCGGAGGCTGTGTTCGTGCCGCTGGAGCTGCCGCCGCACGCGACGGCCAGCAGCGCTGTGGCGACGCAGACGCAGCCGGCAGCCCAGGACCTCGATCTGATGACCCGTGACGTCATGTGGCTTCCTCCTTTTTCATGGCCTCTGGCAGGGATTCTCGCGGTGTCATGCGCCGTTGCGCGGAGGCGAGCAGGGGTACGTGCGCGACGCTCCATCTGCCCGCCGCCTTCACTGCGCCCTGGATGCCGCCTGGGAACGCAAGCATCGCAACAATAAGGACAACGCCATAGAGCGCGAGCGGCAGGTTGTTGCTGACGTCGGTCGACAGGTTCAGGTTGGTCGCGAGGTCGCTGATCTTCTCGGGCACGTAGACCAGGACGATCGATCCCCAGACCGCTCCCGCCAGGCTTCCCAGGCCGCCGATGACGATCGCGCTGAGGAGCTGCAAAGAGAGGCTCAGCGTGAACCCGGTCGGTGCGGTGATGCCGACCCAGTAAGCGAAGAGCGAGCCGGCAAGGCCTGCACAGGCGGCGCTGATCACGAACGCGAGGACCTGGGTACGCGCGACATCGATCCCCGCGAGGCGCGCCGCCGCCTCGTTGTCGTGAACGGCCCGCAGCTTGCGCCCGGTCGAGCTGCGGACGAGGTTGGCCAGCAGGAACAGCGTGATCAGGGCTGCGGCCAGGGCGATCCAGGCTAGCCAGCGCTCATTGGGGAAGTCGCTGCCGAGCACGGAAGGCGGCATGGGTGCGGGGACCTTCAGCCCCTGGTTGCCTCCGAAGATGCTCGCGAAGTGGATGGGGATCTGTGGCACTGCAACAGCGAGAGCCAAGGTCGCGCCGGCTAGGTACGGCCCGCGAAGGCGCGCGGCCGCGATGCCGATGATGGCGCCGGCGACGCCGGTCGTGATGATCGCAGCGACGAGCGTGAGAACGATCGGAGCATCCGGTCGTGACTTGAATAACAGCGCCGTCGTGTACGCGCCTATAGCCATCAGCGCTCCGTGCCCGAGCGACAGCTGACCGTTGATGCCGGTGAGCACGGTCAGGCCTGCGGTGGCGATGGCAAAGATCGCGATCTCCGCGATGTTGTTGTCGTCGTAGGCACTGCCCACGTACGTGGTGATGAGCAGCAGCACCCCGAGAAGGACGAAAAAGACGCAGTGACGGGCGAGAGTGGACTTCACACCTCGCGCTGCCTTCCGAACGAGAACAGTCCTTGCGGTCTGAGCATGAGCACAGCGATGAGGATCACCAACCCTCCGGCGGTCTCCAGCTCTGAGCCGATGTATCCGCCGACGTAGCTGAGCGCCAGACCGATGACAAGCGCGCCGGTCACTGCGCCCGGCGGGCTCTCGAGCCCGCCGAGGATGGCACCGGTGAAGCCGAAGACCAGGATCTCGTCCATGTTGGTGGGGTAGAGGAAGATCACCGGTGCGATCAGGAGCCCGGCCAGCGCCCCGAGCAGCGCCGCCAGCCCCCAGCCGAGGGTGAGCATCCGGCCGACCCGGATGCCGAGCAGGCGGGCGATCTCGGGGTTGAACGCGGCGGCGCGCATGCGCAGCCCGACATCGGTGCGCTGAAAGAAGACGAGCAGGAGCACCATGGCTGCGAGCACCGCGCCGACCGTGAAGATGTCAAAGGGGGAGATATAGAGCTGCGCCGAGCCGACCGTGAGGTCGACACGCGAGAACGGCGCAGGGAAGGAATGGATCTGGCCGCCGAACAGCATCGGCGCCAGCGCCTCGAGAAAAATGAGCAGCCCCAGGCTGAGGATGACGACGTTGAGCGGTGGGCGCGACTCGACCGGGCGCACCAGCACGCGCTCCACGCCCGCCCCCAGCACCAGTCCCGAGGCCAGCGCGATGACGAATGCCAGCCAGTATGTGAAGCCGTGGTTGATGACGAAGAGCGCGATGTACGTCGTGAACATCGCCATCGCTCCCTGCGCGTAGTTGATCACCCGCGTCGCCCGCCAGATCATCACCAGCGCCAGCGCAACGATCGCGTAGACGAAGCCGCTCGTCACGCCGTTGACGGTCAGGATCAGGAACGTCCTCACGCGCGAGCCCTCGCCTCAGAAGCCAAGGTAGGCGTGTCGCAGCGCTTCGTCTCCGGCGAGCCGCGCTGCCGGCTCGCGCACCACGACACTTCCCAGGGACAGCACGACCGCGTCATTCGCCACCGACAGCGCGCTCCTGGCGTTCTGCTCGATGAGAAGTACCGCGAGCTGCCGCTCGACCGCGAGCGCGAGCAGGCGCTGCATGATCTGCGCGATCACCATGCTCGCCAGGCCGAGCGATGGTTCGTCGAGAAGCAGCGCTCCGGGCCGGCTGGCCAAGGCCCTGCCGATGGAGAGCATCTGCCGCTCTCCGCCGGAGAGGCTCGCCGCGCTGAGCTCCCGTCGACCCACCAGTGGAGGAAACAGCTCGTAGACCTCCTCGATCGCACGCCGGCGATCCGCGGCGTCACGACGCCAGAGCCCACCAAGTCGCAGATTCTCGTCGACGGTCAGCTCGCCGATGATGCCGCGTCCCTCGGGCACGTGCGCCACACCGATGCGGGCGATCGCCTCCGGGCTGCGTCCGGTCAGCGTGTCGCCGGCGTAAGTGACGCGACCCTCTCTCGTTTTGACGAGCCCCGAGATTGCCCGAACCAATGTCGTCTTGCCCGCCCCATTAGCGCCCAGCACCGCCGTGATGTGGCCCGCCGGAACCGACAGCGAGACTCGGTTCAGCGCCCTGACTCCCCCGTAGTTGACGCTGAGATCGCTGACCTCAAGCACGCGCGACCTGCTCTCCGAGGTACGCGGTCGCGACCGCGGGGTCCGCGCGCACGGCATCGGGCGCTCCGCTGGCAAGGACTCTTCCGACGTTCAACACCGTGACGCGATCGCTCACCGTCATCACCATGTCGACGTGATGCTCGACGAGCGCGATTGCCATCTCGCCGCGCAACCGCCTCAGCAAGGCGATCAGCTCGTCGACCTCGCCTGCTGACAAACCGCTGGCGGGCTCGTCGAGCAAAAGCAGCGACGGATGCGCCATCAGCGCTCGGGCGATGATCACACGCTTCTGAACCCCGTAGGGGAGCGAGCCCGGATGTGCATGAGCCCGATCGGCGACACCGAGCTCGCTGAGCAGCGCCATCGCCTGGCCGGCGAGCTCGGCATCTCTGCTCTCCGCCCGCGGTGACGCGAGCATGTCCGAGACGAACGTCGTGCGCGGCGGCGCGCCAGTCATCACGTTCTCGAGCACGGTCAGGCGCGGCCAGTATCCGAGCCCCTGCAGCGTGCGCGCAATCCCGATGCCGGCGAGCTGCGACGATCTGCGTTCGAGGAGCGACTGTCCTCCGTATGTGATGGCGCCAGATTGGATGGCAACGAGACGGCTCACCGCGTTGAACACGGTGGTCTTGCCGGCGCCGTTCGGACCGATGATGCCGACGATCTCGTTCGGGGCCACCGTGATGGAGACGCCGTCCAGGGCGAGGACTCCGCCGAACCGAACCGACACCTCGGAGACTTCGAGTGTGCGTGCAGCCATCAGCTTCGCTGGCGATTATCGTGGAGCGGTGGGTCCACGTAGGCTGCCAGACTGATGTCGAGCGAGTACCACTTCATCACGCGCTGGCGCCTGCGCGGGACCCGCGAGGAGGTGGCTGCCGTCCTGGAGAACCCCCAGGATCTGGTGCGGTGGTGGCCGGCCGTGTACCTCGACGTGCGCCTCATCCAGGAAGGGCGTCCAGACGGAGTGGGCCGTGTGGTCGATCTCTGGACCAAGGGCTGGCTGCCGTACACCCTGCGCTGGCGCTTCACGACCACTCGCAACGACGGAGTGGACGGGCTGGCACTGCGCGCGGAGGGCGACTTCCGCGGTGTGGGGGTTTGGAGCTTCACCCAAGTCGGGGAATATGTGGAGGCTGTGTACGACTGGCGCATCTCGGCTGAGAAACCGTTGATCAAGCGGCTGACTGGCTTGCTTCGCCCACTCTTCGGCGCCAACCATCGCTGGGCCATGCGCACAGGCGAGGAGAGCCTCCGCCTGGAGCTGGCCCGACGCAGACTGCCGCCCGAGCGCGCGGCATCCGTCCCGGCTCCCCCGGCGCCGACGTTCCGGCGCTGGATCAGGCCGGGCAGGGCCGAATGAGCGCGGCGCCGCCGCCGCCGCCGCAACCTGCGGTGCATCCGTTGCAGCGCGGCGCTGATCGTCGGATCGCCGGGGTGTGCGCGGGGCTGGCTGACTACTTCGGGGTCGACACGTGGCTGGTCAGGCTCATCTTTGTGGCGCTCCTCTTCGCGGGCGGGATCGGTCTGGTCATCTATGTGGTGCTCTGGGTCGTCATGCCGGATGCATATGGCACCACCGGCGGCGTCGCGTACAGCAACTGGCAGGTGGACGCGGCGCGGCGGCGGCGCTCTGGTATCGCAGCAGGCCTGGCGCTTGCCGTCACCGGCGTGCTGCTCCTCCTCGGTGACCTCGGGCTCCTGGATTGGGTGCAGTGGCGCTATGTGTGGCCGGTGGCACTCATCGCGCTCGGCCTGCTCCTGGTCGCCCGCCGCCTTTCATGACGGTGCGTGAGCTCGGCAGGTGAGCATCCCCGAACCGCCGCCTGCGCACCCACCGCTCGCACCTCCACCGCCGCCGCCACCGCCGGTACTGCGCAGGGACGATCGAGTGCGCAGTGAACTCCTGATGCCGTTGCTCGTCACCGCCATCGGCGTCATCGCCTTGCTCGCCAATACCGGGGTGCTCAGCGCAGCTGCGTTGAGCCGGCTCGCGGAACTCTGGCCGGTGGCGCTGATCGTTGCGGGGCTGCTGGTGATCATCAGCCGGACGTGGGACCGTGGTATCGCCGCCGCATTGAGCGTGGCCGTCACCATCGCGGCGCTCGGCGGATCCATCGGATACGCGGTGGCGGGTGCCACACCCGCGGAGCGCATCAGCGACCTCTCGCGTCCGCTGGGTACCTTGACCGCCGCGCACCTCCTGCTCAACCACGGTGGCGGGCAGATCACGATCAACGGCAGCACCAACCTCGGCAGGCAGTTGTTTCGTGCGCACATCGTCAACCCGAGTGGCGGCGATGCTCCGACGGTCACCCTGCAGGACGGTGAGCTGACCGTCGAAATACCCAGCGGCGGCTCCAATCCATTCGCGAGCAGCACGAGCGAGACCGACATCACGCTGAGCAGTGCGGTCAGCTGGAGCATCGACCTCCACGGCGGGGCGACTCACGGCACGCTCGACCTGGCAGTGCTGCGGGTGTCGGACTTGAGTGTCGAGGGTGGAGCGACCGACATCACCACGACGTTGCCCGTGCCCGGGCGGGATGTCGCCGTCACCTTCGCAGGCGGCTCGTCACACCTCGTGATTCATGCTCCGAGCGGTGTTGCAGTCAAGATCAGCATAAACGGCGGGGCGTCGTCGCTTCACGCCGACGGTCAGGAGTACGGCAGCGTCCACGGCATGACGACGTATGCCACGCCGTTATTCAACTCGACGACCAACCGTTACACGATCACCGTGAACGGCGGGGCAAACGACGTCACACTCGACCGTTCGTCCTAGGGCCTCGGCCGGATCCGGCGTCGTGTCGCAAGTACGGCACCAGCTCCTCCGGCGGCGATGAGCAGCATCAGCAGTGTGCTTGGTGCCTCAGGGATCCCTTTTCCCGGCGCCGCCTGACCGCATTGCGGACGGATGCTCGTCGACGAGAACGCCGGTCCGGTGATGTCGCCTGACCCGAGAAGCTTGGGGCCGCACATCAGCTGTCCGGCAAACCCCTCGCCGGCGTCACCCACGTTGCTGCCGGTCAGCCCGACGTTGCTGCACGCCGCAAGGCACGCGTTGGAGATGGAGCCCCACAACCTGCCGCCGTTGTCGATGTACGTGCCGAGAAAATCGAAGGTTGCGCTGCATCGACCTGGACCGCAGTTCCCCCGCGTGGTGGGGTGCCGCGGGTCGTTGAACGACGTCGCCACGAACGTCGGACTTGCGGAGCTGGCGTTGAGGCTGATGACGACGTAGTTGTTCCACATCGAGGGCTGTGTCGAGTTCGAGTCACCGTTGGTCCCGGTTTGGTTCGCGCCGCCGTCCTGGGTTCGCCCGTAGCAGCAGTCGCTCTCGGTGCCCATGAAGTAGGCGGCGATTTTTCCGGCGTCGCCCGCAATCAGGTCGGGCTGATCTGCTTCGGTCATTCCGGGGGCACGCAGCGAGATGGGCGCGCTCCAGTGTGCGCCGTCGTCGTGGCTCAGGGCCAGGTAGGGAAGGAGATCAACCCCACTGACCCAGTCGTAATAAATGGTGCCGGCCTTGTCGATGGCGACTGCCGCCTCGTGGTCTTGGGCCTGTACCGCTTCAGGGTGCACGAGCACCTGCGTCCACGTGGTGCCGCCGTCGTGCGAGATGGCGATGACGGGGCCTGGGAGGCAATTCGCCTTGGGCAGGTACACGGTGCCGTCGGGACCCACGAACACGTGGCCGGTCTGTTCGCCGTTGCCCCCGGTGGCCACAGCGCCGCACAGGTCGCTCGCGTTGTTGTACGCGATACCGCCTGGGGTCCATGCGTCGCCGCCGTCGACGCTGCTGTCGCACGAGGCATGCGAGACGTTCTGGAAGCAGTAGTACATCGCATGCGGATAGCCGCCCATCAGAGTCTGCCCCGGCGCGGGTGGACCGGCCGCGACAGTCTCGTGATCGTCGAGTGCCGCCGGCCCGCAGGCGGCGCGGTTGGTCCAGGTCTTCGAGGGGTTGGGGTCGCTGTCCGTGAACTCGACGGCGCTGCACTGCCCTTCCAGGTCGACGTCAAAGAAGCGATTGGTGGTGCGGTCGTAGTATTCGTAGGGATCCAATGAACATGGCGGGTTCACCGGCGGCGTGGAGTCAAACCAGGTCAGCCCACCGTCGGTCGACTCGCGCAGCACTGTGGCAGGGAACCCCCCGACGCCCATCGGGTTGCAGGTCGAACCATTGAACCCGGCGGCATTGAAGTAGACGTTGCCTGCGTTGCTGACCTCGATCTTCGGCTCCCCGGCCTGATGACCGATGTCGGTGGCGACTCCCTGTGGCAGCTGATCCAGGAAGCCCGCCGGGTCCAAGCCGAGGCCACCGGGTGCGAACGCCACGCCGTGGGGTGGCGCCTGTGGCAGAGGAGATGGTGAGAGCAACGGCGCTGCCAAGGCACGGCCGGTCGCTGTGGTGGTGACGGTGCTGACCATGTTCTTCGTGGTGCCTGTTCCCTCAGCGGCGGTCGCGACATACAGGGTGGTGCTGCTGTCAGCGAACGCCAGGTGAATCGGGCCCGCGAGGTTGTTCGCCACGTCGACGGCCGTACCGCCGCCGCTGGGAATCTCCACCACCCGCCCGGTGGCGCCGGCGCCGACGAAAAGATTCCCGGCGGTGTCGAAAGCCAGGCCCTCCGCGCTGGGCGTGCCGCCCGCCGGCGGAATGGTGGCGTAGAGCGTGGGAGTACTCCCATGGGTTGCGCGCCACACCTTGCCGTCGCGCTCTGTCGAGACGTAGAGAGCGTTGTCGGGTCCCCACGCCAACCCGAACGGCGCCGTGGAGAAGCCGGTCGCCCACACGGTGACCTGCCGGGTGGGCGACACCGCGAGGATGCGCCGGCCTGCCTGATCTGCGACGTACAGCACCCCGCTGCTGTTGAAGGCCAGCCCGTTGGGCGATCCCAGTCCTCGCGCGTACACACCGCTGGACCCGCCCGGCTTGACGAAGTAGACCGAATCGTCCTCGGTCTCGGCCACGTACGCATTGCCATGACCGTCCACGACGACGCCTGTCGGGCCTCGGTCGAACGAGCCAGGTACGAGGCCGCCGAGCAACACCGACGTTCCACTCGCCGAGATGTCTTCCAGGGAACCGCTGCTGCCGACGGCGACGATCAGGTCTGAGCCGCGGAAGGCGATGCCTGCCGGGTGGTCAACCGCCGTGGGACCGGGAAGTCCGGCGCCCGAGACGTGCGTCACCGAGGCCCCCGCGAGGCTCAGTCCGAAGCTGGCTGCCCCCACCAGCACGGGAGCAATGCTCAGTTTCTTCCAGCGGGCGCCATTCGTTGGTCCCTGCGAACGTCCGGTCACAGCAGCACCTCCCAGATACCCTCCTGATGCCGTTCCGTCGTGACGGAACCAACTCTGCTGCCGGCATTCTATCCGGCGTATCGCTCCCTCGTCGCCGCTAGCAGCCGCAGGGGCAGGTGCCGCACGGGCAGTCGCAGGGCATCGCAGTCACCTCCTTTCATCGACGTTGATCAATCAATGGACCCTAGCATGTTCCATCGATAATGGTCAATGTTTGGGGGCACCCATAGCGAGTACAGTTCCGCAGAAGTTCAACAGAGGTGTGGAGGCGCGGTCATGGCTGAAACGGTGGTTGACAAGACTGTGGTGCGCAAGCAGGGCGAGGGACAGGCTCGCTGGATGCTCGGCGGTCTTTACGAGGTCAAGGTGACGAGCGAGGAAAGCGGTGGCGCCGCGACGATCATGGAATTCACCCTCCCAGCTGGTGGCGGGCCTCCGCCCCACGTGCACGATCAAGACGAGATCCTCCACGTGCTCGAGGGAACCGTGCGGCTCCACATCGGGGACAAGACGATCGAGGCAGGACCCGGCAGCATGGCCTTCATCCCACGGGGCACGCTCGAACGGTTCGAACCCGTCACCAAGGCTCGCCTGATGACGGTCTACATGCCCGGCGGTATCGATCGATTCTTCATGGAAGCGAGCGAGCCTGCGCAGCGGCGTGAGATTCCGCCACCCCTGACGGCACCACCGGACTTTGCGCGGCTGGCGAGCATCGGGGCCAAGTACGGACTGGAACTGCGGGAGCCACCCCCGAGCTGAGCCGCTGCGCGCCCCGTGTCAGCGCTTCTCGAGGCTCAGAGAAGCGGAATTGATGCAGTAGCGCGGCTGCCCATCCGGCCCGTCATCGAACACGTGGCCGAGATGGCCGCCGCACCGGCGGCACACCACCTCAGTGCGACGCATGCCGTGGCTGACATCGTCGCGCGTCTCGACCGCGTCCACCACTGCAGGAGCGGTGAAACTCGGCCACCCGGTCCCGGAGTCGAACTTGGTGGCGCTGTCGAACAGCAGCGCACCGCAGGCCGCGCAGTGGTAGGAGCCGTCGTCGTGCACGTTCCAGTAGCGACCGGTGAAGGCGGGCTCCGTTCCCTGCTCACGCAGGATGTGGAACTGCTCGGGAGTCAGCTGAGCCTGCCACTCCTCGTCTGACCGCTGCACGGTCGTGCTGGTGCTCGGATCTCTGCTCATCGAGCTGCCTCCACTCGGGTTGGGAAAATGCCTGACGCTGACGCGTTCTCTGCCTCTCAGATTAGTGGGTTACGCTCCAGGCCGTGTGCTGATCATCATCATCATCGTCGTCGTGCTCGCCGTGGGAATCGGCACGCTGCTGTGGTGGGGTACCGGGCTGCCGGCGACTCGGCCGCGGCCCGACAGCCGGTATCGCGGCCGGACGTACATGTCCGTCCACCGTCGCCTGGAGAATCGGAAGGGCCGGAGGCGCTGATCCCAGGACCGGAGCCTGGGACCAGCATCATCACGGCAGCGTCAGCTCACCCCACCTTGTATGTGTATGGGAAGGTGACGATCTCGTCCGCACTCAGCGTGAACTGGTTGAACGTCTCGAGTTCCACGAAGCCATGGACCACGGTGCCCTTCGGCGCGGACGGGGTGATGGTCACTGTGATCGAGCCGGCCTGACCCGGATTGAGGCTCACCGGCGTATACGACGCCGATGGGTTGAGACCGAATGTCGCCCACGCGTTGCCGGAGCTCGCGCTCACCGCGGGGTCGAGGACGAGTGTGTCCACGACGGCGGAGACGCTGGCGGACGCATTGCCCACCCCGTTCGGACCGAACGGGCCCTTCGGCTCCGGGAGTGCGAACCAGATCCCCGGGGCCAGCTCTGGCGCCGCCGCCTGGGCGATCACCTGGTTGTGCTTGAGCTGCGTTCCCTCGATGTCCGGGTCACCGCCCTGCGCCGAGATGTCCATGAGGATCGGGACAGTTCCCTGGCCCACGACATCCACGGCGTCACTCCTGGCTGGGACGATGAAGAACGGCTGCGGCGACTCGAGCGGCAGCGGCACGGTCGAGTTGAACCCGCCCAGCGACTGCAGGGCCGCCTGGTTCAGCCGCGTATCCGCGAAGAAATCCTTGCGAATGTTGCCGTTGTTGGTCAGCGAGATCGTCGCGTTCACTGGTGTGCCGCGCGGCAGGACCGTTGAGGACGACGTGGGCAGGCCACTTGCGGACGCCGTCAGCGGCTGGAAGCTGATCGCTCCGCTGTACGGCTCGTGCAGCAGTGCGCCGGGGATGGCCTCGATCACCTGCGCAAGCCAGATGACCACCGTCCACCGGCCGGCTGCCGGCGTCTCCTGGAAGAACTGCATCGTCTTGCCGACGGACAGCACCTGCCCCGCGGAGTTCGTGACAACGGTGGTCTGAACATCGCTTGGCTGCCCATTGGGGCTTACCAGGTACCCGAGGATCGGGTAGTTCGCATCGTGCAGCTGCACCGCCAGGTTGAGGACCGGTTTCCCGGCCGGCACGTCGAACTGGAACGTGAACTGCTGTCCCAGTGTGTCGCCGCCGGTCAATGACCCGCTGAACGATCCGCCGGTCGATCCGATGGCGACGAGGGAGCGGAGCAGGATCGGGATGGACCCGTCGAGATGGGCGCCAGACGTTGCCAACCGCAGGCTTGCCGCGAAGTCACCGGCCTGTGCGGGGGCGGTCAACGTCACGGTGAGCGCCGCCGA
>Ga0307471_100000722_pt1 | contig 17241 bp, 10 predicted proteins | sample atmos_gasesAM3C__2_FD_204566 | JGI IMG/M metagenome (GOLD analysis project Ga0307471, IMG submission 204566) | Hardwood forest soil microbial communities from Morgan-Monroe State Forest, Indiana, United States - atmos_gasesAM3C_515 | ecosystem: Environmental > Terrestrial > Soil > Temperate...
CCGCTCGTGAGTACGTGTGGGTAGCGGGTTATTGGTATCCGGCGGGCAGGCATTACAAATGGCACGAAGGGTATTGGACTCGGCCACCGTACGAGGGAGCGCGTTGGATTCCGCCGCGCCACGATGGCGAGCGATATTACGGGGGCTTCTGGGAGGGAGACCGCGGCCGCGTTGAACACGATCACCACTGGGATCGCGGTCGCGACCGCGACTTCCGCGATCACGATCGACATGACGAGCGACATGGTGATCACGATCATCACCGGAACGACAGATAACACGCACCTGTTGCTGGCACTCGCAACGGGTTGAACTGCGATCAGGTCAGTGGGTCATGGCGTAGAGAAGGTAATTGATCCCAACGCGGAAGCCGAGATCGGAGTAACGCTGGGGATAGGCGGGGTGACTCGCCCATTCCCAGGAATCTCCGACATCGGAGTTGAAACAGATGGCCATCATGATGCGACCCTTGTCATCATAGATCGCACGCCAGTGAGCGCCCTTGCCATCGCCCGGCCCTTGCGGATAATCCGGAACTTTGTAGCCGAGCCGCAAATGCGCGGCCCCGGGAATTTGATATCGCTCGTCGAGATCGTAGAGGGTGTGGAAGATTGGATCGTCATTCGGGATATCGACGATGGGGCGATCGGGAAAAACCATACGGATGCGCTTTTCGAACATTTGCCACTCGTACGCGCCGTGAAAATCGTCGGCCATGAGGAAGCCGCCGCGTAAGAGGTAGTCGCGCAGGACGTCGGCCTGATGTTGAGTGATCCCCCACTCACCGACCTGGACGGCATAAAGCCAGGGCCAGTTATAGACCTCGTCGCCATCGTCGAGATTCACGTCCTGTTCCACGGAGCGCGCGTCGATGCGAGTGAGTCGCCGGACAGCCGCGGCAAAATTGCGGTCAGCGGGCGGTCCGTCCTGGGTCCACAGCGACATGCCTTGACGCCAATCGCCATCGAAACGCCCACGGTAACCGTCATTGGGGCCGGGCGGGTACATGAGGCGAGCAAAAGCCCATTCACCCGAACGCTGCCAATCTGGCGGCAGGGGAGCCGATTCGCCGTATTCGACAGAAGGATATTCGCGGAAAGGAAGTTGGGCAACCATCACGCGAACAAAGGCGAAAGCGCAACAGAAGGGGAAAAGAATTTTCAGCAACTCTCGACAGGACTCCTTCATGCGAGCTTCCCTTCTGTCTTGCCACTCGCGCGTTCGCCACCGGGCAAATCTCTATTGTAATGAGATGCCGGGGAACGGGCTTTGCGGTGGTCTATCCGCCAGGTGACAGTCGTCTATAGCGAATCTGATGAACCGAATCAAGCGCCTCAGCCATAGCGAAAAAGAGCCTTAAAACCGTAGTCCATGTGCTGTTGGATGTGGCAGTGAAAAAGCGCCAGTCCCGGCTGATCGGCAGTGAAATCAACCATAACTCGGCCAAAATATGGGACTACCACGGTATCTTTGACAATGCCTGCAGTCTTCTTGCCGTTGATCTCCGCCAACTCCCAAAGGTGGCGATGGAGGTGCATGGGATGAGCATCGTCGGTGCGGTTGCGCATCAGGAGGCGGTAGCGCGCGCCCTGTTCGAGGACGAATTCGCGTTCATGGGGGTAAGGCTTGCCATTGATGAGCCAAAGATTGAACTTGCCAGCCGCGCCGGGCAGCTTCTCGAAAATCAGTTCAATGGTCTTCTGCGGAGCCGGTGAGGAGGAGTTGGCGGTTCCGAAGATGGTATAGTCCCAAAGCGCTTGAGGCGGATCGATCCATTGCGGCTGACGGTGCTGGCCAGCGTATTCCACAACCACGCCGAGGCCCGATTCGCGGATGCCCTTCTCTGTTGAGCCGAGGATCCACACTCCCGGATTGTTCATCTCGACGACCACATCGATGCGCTCACCTCCGCCGACAAAGATCGAATCGAGTGTCTGCGGAGTCGGCACCGGGTTGCCATCGAGTGCGATGACCTTCATCTTGTGACCCGCCAGCGCGACCCGGCGGTTCTCGATGGCGCTGGCGTTCAGGAAGTGAATGAGCAGCCGTTGACCCTCACGAACACGGATCGGGTCGCCGGCCCCAAGCGCCTTGTCGTTGATCGAGTAGGTGTTCGAGCCGACCTCGAGGCCATCCGGGTCGGTGTTCAGCGTGGCTGGCTTTTCGAGCAACGGGCCATGATGGGTGTCGTCGTCCTCATCGTCCATGGTCGCTGTAAAGAAGGGTTCCCAATCGCGCAGGGCGAGGAAGAGTTCCTGGTCGTACCGGCCCGGGTTGTTGCCGTCCTCGACGTAGACGAAGCCGAACTGGCCCGTGTACCCGCCCTTGTGCAAGTCATCCATTGCCATGGCGTGCGAGTGATACCACCGGCTTCCCGCTGGACCGGGTGTGAGTTCGAAGTGTCGGCGTCCATGCGGCGGTACGACCGGCGAGCCCTCTTCCTGGGTGCCGTCGACCTCGGGTGGGATGAGCAGGCCATGCCAATGAACAAGCTCCGGTGTATCCGTGTCGTTGACGACGTCAATCCCGACCCGTCTCCCGGCCCGCAGGCGAAGGAGGGGGCCGGGTGCGGCACCGTTGTACCCGATGGTGGAGAGAATATGGGAGCGGTCGAGTTCCACGGTGACGGGGGCAATGCGAAGCAAGTAATCGGGGTTGTCTTCGGGGGGATGGCCCGTGGGCAACCGTGGAGTGCCGGCCGATTGGCCGATCGGCAGCCGCGGCGCCGCGGCGTGAGCCAGAGCCATGCTGCCGAGTTTGAGGAGACCGCGCCTATCCAAAGTAATGCCGCTCCCTGAAAATCGGGACCTGCCTCGATCGTCTCACGCGGACGCGGGCCGGACAAGGCGGGCAGGAGGCCGCTCTAACTGCAACCAAGTGAGCACTTTCGCCGTCTAAATACTCGCGCACTCGCCTCCGCCGAGCTTCACTATGAAGTGTACGCACATCGCATTGGCGATTCTGGCAGCCTCGGCCGGGTGCGCGGCGCTGTGGGCTCAGCGGACCGGGGATTTCGGCTTCGGAAATGACGACTCCCCGACCAACGTCAAGGCGGAGTTCTACTGGTCGCGCCTGGCCTATTCCACAAACATAGCGAGTAATTTCGGTGGTTACGGCCACCGGTGGCGGAGTTCGTGGTCGCGCGACTATCCCAAAGCGGACCGGCAGTTTCTGATCGCCATGCACCGCTTGACGCGCATCGACGGGCGGCCAACGGAGCAGGTGGTTACCCTCGATTCCGACGAGATCTTCAACTATCCCTGGATTTACGCGGTTCAGGTGGAGAGCTGGACATTCAGCGAGAAGGAAGCCAAACGACTGCGCGAGTACCTGCTCAAGGGTGGGTTCCTGATGGTGGATGACTTCCATGGTACGGAGGACTGGGAGAACTTCATGAACGGAATGCGCCTGGTGCTGCCTGACGCTGAGGTCGAGGACCTGCGGAGCGGCGATGAGATCTTCCACACGCTCTACGACATCGACGACAAGATGCAGATACCCGGGGAGCAATATGTTTGGACCGGCCGGACGTATGAGAAGGACGGTTATCAGCCCAAATGGCGGGCCATCCGCGATAGCAAGGGGCGAATTATCGTCGCGATCTGCCACAATATGCACCTCGGCGATGCGTGGGAGTGGGCCGATGATCCCAATTACCCGGAAACATTTGCGTCCATGGCGTTTCGCGTCGGGCTAGACTACATCCTGTATGGGATGACTCATTAGGGGTGGTACGGCGCGATTCGTTTTGCCGGGAGCGGATGGAATGAAAGATCGACGGCCACGCGCTGGATTCTTGCTGTAGCACTAAGGACGCGAAGGGTGCATGTTTCAGCTTCTGTTCAAATACCCGGGCGCGGTATTCCGGAAAGGGCAATTCGTGCTGCTCGGGAAGTGGCCTGGGTGGCTGCTGGTCGTGGCCATGGTCGCAGCCGCTGTTGGACTTGCCCTGCTGATTCGTTGGAAACTCCGGAACGCTGCGCCTGAGGTGCGAAACTGGCGAGCCTGGGTGGTTTGGGGAATACAGTCTGCGTTTGTAGCTCTGGTCCTGTTTTTGTTGTGGCAACCCGCAATCCTCGTGGCCGAGCTCAGCTCACAGCAGAACATTATTGCCGTTGTCGTGGACGATTCGCGGAGCATGAGCATCGCGGATAGCGAGGGAAAAACGCGAGAGGCGGCAGCAGTCGAGGCGCTCGAGGGCGGTGTTCTCGCGGGCTTGCGGCAGCGTTTTCAAACGCGGCTCTACCGGCTCGGCCGTGAATTGACGCTGGCGGACGGGCCGCGAGAGATCATGCCGGTAGCGCCGGCCACGCGCATTGGCGACAATCTGAAGCGGCTCGCCACAGAAACCTCGGACTTGCCCGTCGGAGCGATCGTGCTGCTCAGCGATGGCGGCCAGAATAGCGCAGGAGGCGGCTCGGGGATCAGCCGCGATGTTCTTCAAGCGCTACGCAATCGGCGGCTCCCGGTGCACACCGTGGGATTCGGAAAAGAGCAGAGCGCGCATGACGTGGAGATCGAAGACGTCAGCATCGCCGCGAGCGTGATCGCGGAGAGCCGGATTTCCGCGACGGTCAGCCTGACACAGCGAGGCTACGCAGGTAAGAAGGCGAAGCTCACGGTTCGCGATGGGGCTAAAGAGATCGCAGAGCGCGAGATCACCTTGGCGGCCGATGGGCGCATGCAAGCCGAGCCTGTTTTCTTCCCTGCCGGTGCCGCGGGCGCAAAAAGCTTGACCTTCAGCATGGAGACGCTGTCTGGCGAAGACAACCTCGCGAACAATACCATGACGCGCCCCATCGTTGTGAGCGACGCGAAGCGAAGGATTTTGTATGTCGAGGGTGAGCCGCGCTGGGAATACAAATTCATAAGGCGAGCCGAAGCGGAAGATCCCACCGTGCAGCTCGTGTCCATGCTACGCACCAGCGAAAACAAGATCTATCGGCAGGGGATCAGCGATCCGAGCGAGCTAGCCAACGGGTTTCCGGCCCGGCCCGAGAACCTGTTTAGCTATACGGGCATCATCATCGGATCGGTTGACGCCGATTATTTCACACCGCTTCAGCAGGAGCTGCTTCGTGAGTATGTCGACCGCCGCGGCGGGGGGATCCTGTTTCTGGGAGGCCGGTTCTCGTTGAGCGACGGCGGATGGGGGGCCTCGAGCCTAAACGACCTGCTACCGACCATTCTTCCGCAAGGAAAAAACAACTTTCACCGCAACGCGGCGACGGTCGAGTTGACGGCGCAGGGTCTGAACTCGCCCATTACTCAATTACTGGATGATCCGGCGAAGAATGCGCAGCGTTGGAAGAAGCTGACCTATCTTGCCGACTATGAGGATGCCGGTGCGCCGAAACCTGGAGCCACCGTGCTTGCCGACCTGCACGCGGGCCGGAGGAAACTGCCGCTGCTGATTACCGAGAGCTACGGGCACGGCCGCACGGCGATTCTGGCAACGGGCGGCACATGGCGCTGGCAGATGAGCGAGGCTCTCGGTGACCTATCGCACGATCTTTTCTGGCAGCAGTTGTTGCGCTGGCTGGTGGCCGAATCGCCGGGTCCGGTTGTCGCCTCGATGCCAGAGCGGCTGCTGATGGATGAAGGGCGGGTATCGTTGAAGGCACAAGTGCGCGACAAGCAGTTTCAGCAGACCACCAATGCGCATGTCACGGCGCACATTGTTGGACCGCAAGGGACGGACGCCTTCATTGATTTGACGCCCTCGGGAAGTACGCCAGGGCTGTATGAAACCGAATGGACGGCGGAGAAGGCGGGTACCTATCTCGCCGAAGTCACAGCGGAATCTGCGGGCGGTCAACCACAGGAACTCGGTCGCGACGTGGTGACGTTCCAGCGCGAAGACGGGGTGGCGGAGAACTTTCACACGGAGCAGAATCGGCGCCTGTTGGAGCAACTTGCATCCGACACGGGCGGACGATACTGGACGCCGTCCGAGCTGAAGGACCTGCCCGGAGACGTGTCGTACTCGGAGGCCGGGATTTCCGTTCGCAATACGAAACAGCTGTGGGATATGCCGGTGGTTTTCCTGCTCCTGCTCGGCTTGCCAATCACGGAGTGGTTGTTACGTCGCAACTGGGGCGTGATATGAAGCGCGCGCTGCTAGTGCTGCTGCTCACCTGTGCGACCGCGCTTCAGGCGCATGCGGCAACGTATTACGTGGTGGTAGCGGGGCTAGGCGGCGAGCCGGATTACGAGCAGCGTTTTACGGCCGCGGCCAAAGATCTGCATCGGATCTTCACAGCGGCGGAACCGGGGGCGTACGTCTACATGCTCACTGGCGAGCAGGCAACGGGCGCGCATCTGCGCGAAACGATCGGCGAGGTGGCGCGCAGTGCCAAGGCGGACGACGACTTCGCACTCATCCTGATCGGCCACGGTTCCTTCGACGGCGTGGGGTACAAGTTCAATCTCGTCGGGCCGGATGTGACCGCAGAAGAGATCGCCACGATGTGCGACCATGTCGCAGCACGGCGGCAGCTGATCGTTGACACCACCAGTGCCAGCGGGGGCGCGGTGCAAATTCTCGAGCGTCCCGGGCGCGCGGTAATCGCAGCGACAAAATCCGGAACGGAGAAAAACGCGACGGTGTTCGCGCGGTATTGGGTGGAGGCGCTCGAAGACCCTGCCGCCGACACAGACAAGAGCGACTCCATCAGCGCTATGGAAGCCTTCCGCTACGCCACGAAGAAGACCGCTGCTTTTTACGATTCACAGAAACGACTCGCAACCGAACATGCCGTGTTTAACGATACCGGCCGAGGAGCAGCGGTGCGCGAAGCGGGAAACGGACAAGGTCTGCTGATGTCGAGTTTCACTTTGCTGCGCCTTAGCACGAGCCAGCAAGCCGGCAACGATCCAGCCAAACGCGCGCTGCTTGAGAAAAAAGATCAATTGGAGCAAAAGATTGACACGCTGAAGTACCAGAAAGCCGCAATGGATCCGCAGGATTACAAGAAACAATTGACCGAGGCGTTGGTGGAACTCGCGAAAGTGCAGGAGCAACTGGACAAATGAGGTTCGCCGGCGTCCTTCCGATTTTCGCGCTGGCGTGGGCTGTATCCGTCCGTGCCGCGGCACCAGCAGACTGCTGGGCGCTGCGCAAGCATGGACATTCGGCGGAGGCCAAGGGCTGCTTCGAGACGCTGACGCACAGCGGCGACGCCTACCTCCGCGCCGAAGGCTTCTGGGGGCTCGAGCAATGGGAGCGCGCGAACGAACAGTTCCGCGCGGTGACGCAGCCGGCGGGCAGCAAAGATCGGTATAAGGTGCGATGGGGGATGTTGTTGCACGAGCGCTTCAACGACAACGATGCCAACGGGTTGTTCCGCGAAGCGCTCGAGAACAACCCTTCGAGCGCCGAAGCTTATCTCGGGCTTGCAACGGTTTCCGCGGATGGTTTCGAAGGCCAGGCCGCCGAGTATCTGGCCAAGGCGATCGCGCTCGATCCGAAACTGGCTGAAGCGCACGAACTAATGGCTGACATCGCGCTCAGCAATGACGATACGGATGTTGCCGCGGCCGAAGCAGACAAGGCCATCGCGCTAGAAAACGATGCGCTGGACGCGATGGCGATTCATGCGGCGATCGAACTCATCGCGAACCGTTCTCCCGAAGCATGGTTCGCGAGGATTCATGCAATTAATCCGCACTACGGCGAGGCGTCTGCTCTGGTCGGGCGTCAACTCGAATTGCACTACCGGTATCAGGACGCCGTCACGTACTACCGCAAAGCGGTCGAGCTTGAGCCACGGTTGTGGGCGGCACATTCCGCGCTTGGAATCGCTCTGATGCGATTGGGCCAGGAAGACGAGCCTTTCCGGGAACTCGAGTTGTGCTACGACAACGGATATCGCGATAAGGCCACCGTGAACAGCTTGCGGCTGCTCGACAGCTACAAGAACTTTGAAACGTTTCGCGACAGCACAATGATTCTGAAGCTGCACAAAACCGAAGCGGCGCTGCTGCGCCCTTACCTGCAGGCAGAGCTGCTTACGATTCTGGCCACCTATGAGAAGAAATACCGCATGAAGCTGCCCGGTCCGGTGCAGGTGGAAGTCTATCCGGATCATGAGGACTTTGCCGTACGCACGACGGGGATGCCAGGCCTGGGGGCGTTTGGCGTTACCTTTGGGCAGGTCGTGGCGATGGACAGCCCATCGGCGTACAAGCCGGGCGGGCTCAATTGGGGTTCCACGTTATGGCACGAGATGAGCCATGTATTTATCTTGACCGCGACGAATCATCGCGTGCCTAGGTGGTTCACCGAGGGTCTCGCGGTGCATGAGGAAGGCGAGCGTTCGCCGGAGTGGAGAGATCGTTTGACTCCGGAAATACTCGTCGCCATTCGCGACAAGAAGTTCTTGCCGGTGGCGACTCTCGATCGTGGCTTTGTCTATCCCCAATATCCATCCCAGGTGATCGTGTCCTATTTCCAGGCTGGCAGCATCTGTGACTTCGTAACGGAGAAGTGGGGTGAGGACAAACTGCTCGACATGGTGCGCTCGTTCGCCAAGTTGCAGACGACGTCACAGGTAATCCAGCAGGATCTCGGGGTTGCGCCCGAAGCGTTCGACAAAGAGTTTTTCGGGTGGATCGGGAAGAAATATGGGGCGGAGGCCGCGCATTTCGACGCGTGGCTGGAAGAACTCAAGGCGCTCGTCGTTGCTGCGCAACAGAAACAGTACGATACCGTGCTGCAGCAGGGACCAGGGGTGCTCGGGTTGTATCCCGAATACGTCGCCGATGCCAACGTCTACCTGTTGATGGCTGCCGCGGCTAAGGCGCGAAACGATGACAACGCTGAAGCTGCGATCCTCACGGAATATGAACACAAGGGAGGTCAGCTGCCTGACGCGCTAAAACGCCTGGCCACGTTAGAGGAGAACGCGAGAAAACCTGCCGAGGCAGCCGCGACACTCGAGCGCGTGAACTACATTTATCCAGTCAAAGACGAGGATCTGCATCGGCGCCTCGGCGACCTGCTGTACGCGCAGAAACGGTACGACCCTGCCATCCGCGAATACGCCGCTTGCGTCGCGTCAAATCCGGTGGACAAGGCGGGAGCGGAGTTCAACCTGGCACAAGCGTATTTCGCCGCGGGACAGAAGGACAAAGCGGAGGAAACCGTGCTGGCGGCGCTCGAAATTGCTCCCGGCTACCGCCCGGCACAGAAATTATTGCTTGAATTGCAGCGGTCGCCCGCAAAACCAGACTGAAGGGAATGAAAATCGATGGTCGCTAGCGTCGGAATGAATCAAGAAGCCGCAGCTCTCCAGAAACGAATCGAGCGCTTTCAGATGGTGCGCGAGCAAATCCTTCGGCAAGTGCGCGAAGTCATTGTTGGCCAGCAAGAGGTGCTGGACCAGATATTGATCGCGATTTTTGTTGGTGGTCACTGTCTCATGACTGGCTTGCCAGGCACGGCGAAAACATTAATGGTGCATACGATCGCGGAGACGCTCGGATTGAAGTTCCGGCGTATCCAGTTCACACCGGACTTAATGCCTTCCGATATCACGGGCACGGACATCATCGAAGAGGACCTGACGACCGGCCATCGCAAGTGGACCTTCGTCGAAGGACCGATATTTGGGAACGTGTTGCTGGCCGACGAGATCAACCGCACGCCTCCCAAGACGCAATCCGCGCTCCTCGAAGCGATGCAAGAGCACTCCTGCACCGTGCGCGGAAATCTGCACCAGCTTCCGTCGCCATTTTTCGTGTTGGCGACGCAGAACCCGATCGAGCTGGAAGGAACCTATCCGCTGCCGGAGGCGCAATTAGACCGCTTCCTGTTCAACGCGATCCTCGACGATCTGAGCGCCGAAGACGAACTGAAGGTGATCGACCTGACCACGGCGACGCGGGTACCGAAGGTGGAAGCGGTAACTTCGGCCGAAGAGCTGCTCGACTTTCAGCAGCTCGTGCGCATGGTGCCCATTGCGGAAACACTTTCGCGCTATGTCGTGGCCCTGGTGCGAGCCACGCGGCCCAAAAGTGAAAAACCCCACGAGCTGGTGAAGAGATATGTGAACTACGGCGCCAGCGTGCGCGCGGCGCAATTCATCGTGTTGGCGGCAAAGGCCCGGGCGCTTTCGAACCACCGGTATCACGTCAGCTACGAGGACATAACTTCTGTGGTTGTGCCGGTGCTGAGGCACCGAATCCTGCTGAACTTTCACGCGGAATCCGACCAAGTTGGCGCGGACGAGATCCTGAAGCAACTGGTCTCGCAGGTGGAGCGGCCCAAGGAGAATTGATGCAACGTTTCCTCGATCCCCAGGTGCTTGCCGGCATTTCTTCGTTGGACCTGTTGGCGAAGACCGTGGTGGACGGCTTCGTGGCCGGCTTGCATCGTTCGCCGGATTTCGGCTTTAGTCAGGAGTTTGCCGAATACCGGGCGTATGTCCCGGGGGATGACTTGCGCCACGTGGACTGGAACCTGTTTGCGCGCACGGAACGATGCTACTTGAAACGCTACCGAGGCGAGACAAACACGCAGGTGACCGTGCTTCTGGACGCGAGTAACTCGATGCAGTACACCTCGGGTCCGCCAACCAAGATGGACTACGCTCGCTACATCGCCGCGTCGCTTTTCTATCTGGCGATCCACAATCAACGCGATGCCGCAGGGCTGATCGTTTTCGACGAAGACGTGCGGGAATACATCAGGCCGTCGACGCGCCCCGGCCAACTCGCGCGCCTTTTCGCCGCGCTGGAACGGGCCGAGCCGCGGGCAACAACCGATTTCGCCAAGCCGCTCCGGCATTTTCAGAATTTTCTACACCGGCGCGGAATCGTCATCCTGATCTCGGATTTTTACGAAGAGCCTGAAAAGATCGTACGCTCTAGTGCACCGTTGCGGTTTCATGGCAACGAGATGGTGCTGCTTCACATTCTCGATCCGCAGGAGATTCGCCCGGAGCTGCGGGGATCGGCGCTCCTTGTCGACCTCGAAACGGACCGGCGAATTGAGGTAATCCCCGAATATGCGAAAACTACTTATCGCGCGAAGATCGATACCCATATCGAGGAGCTTCGTTCGCGCGCACAGGGTGCGGGGATGGATTATCAATTACTGATTACGAGTGAGCCGCTCGATCGAGCCTTGCGCGGATATCTCTCGTTGCGGCAGGCGGGTAACTGATGGGTTTTCTCGCACCATGGTTTCTGGGTGGGCTGGCGGCGCTGGGCGTGCCGGTGTTTGTACATTTGCTGCGGCGGCACAAAGCCACGCCGCGGCCGGTAAGTTCTCTGATGTTCTTCGAACGAGGCACACAAAGCTCCACGCGCCACCGGAGGCTGAGGTATCTCGTGCTGTTCGCGCTGCGATGTGCACTGGTGCTGCTGGTGGTACTTGCGTTCGCAAATCCGTATATCCGGAAGGCTACGGCCGACGCAAACTTCCGACTGCTTTTGATTGTGCTGGACCATTCCTTTAGCATGCGCGCCGGAACACGCTTCGGCGACGCGAAGCAAAAGGCGCTCGCGCTACTCGCCGGAAAACCACATGGGCAGAAGGCGCAAATCATGAGCCTCGGCGGACAGCTCGAGGTGCGAACCGCGGCGATCACGGACGACGCTCCGTTGCGGGCAGCTCTGGAAAACATTCAGCCGGGCGACGGACACGCGAGCTTCGGCGAACTGGGCCAGGCAATGCGCTCGCTGGCCGAAACGGAGCCTGGAGCAATTGAGCTTCACCTCTTCAGCGATATGCAGCGCACTGCAATGCCATCGAACCTTTCTGAAGCGGTTCTGCCGAACAACGTGGCGCTAGTGTTGCATCCGGTCGCCGACGGCCCCGCACCGGCGAACTGGACAGTCGAGAGCGTAGAGGCCCCGGCCACGCTCTCCGATCCGAAAGATCCAAAGCACTCTCGCGTACGGGCGGTAATCGCGGGTTTCGGCACTCCGGCTGCCACGAAAGCCGTATCGCTCGTGGTGAACGGTAAGACGATTGCGACGCGGAAGATCGACGTGCCGGCCGGCGGTCGCGCGACAGTGGAATTTGCCCCTCTGGACGTGGGATATGGTTTCAACCGCTGCGAAGTGCGAGTCGAAAGCGAAGATGCATTCCCGGCAGATGATACAAGCGTATTTGCCGTACGACGGTCCGATCCCGAACGCGTGTTATTCGTACACGCTGCCGATGATGCGCGGTCAGCGCTTTATTTTGGATCGGCGTTGTCCGCGGCAACCCAAGGTTCGTTTGTGCTGCAGTCGGTAGCCGCGGAGCAGACAACCGATCTCGACCCAACGAAATACGCCTTCGTGGTCCTATCGGACGCAGTAACGCTGCCTGGGATTTTTGAGCACACGCTCGGGCAGTATCTTGCGAAGGGCGGCCGCGCCCTGATCGCACTAGGCACCTCCGCCGGCCACCATGCGCAGATTCCGCTGTGGGGCGGTGATGTGAAGGACACACATGATTACGCGCGCGAAGGAGGCACGGCTGCCGTAGGGCAGGTGGACTTCAGCTATCCGGCGCTGGATCAGGCGCGGCCCGGGGCCGATAACGGCGGTTGGGGTGAGGTGAAGGTTTTCTACGCCGCAGTACCGGAACCGGGGCAAGCGCGCGTGGCAGCACGCCTCTCGGACGCGACACCACTGCTGCTCGACAAGCAAGTGGGCGAAGGACACATCGTGCTGCTGGCTTCGGGACTCGAAAACCTGACCAATGACCTGCCCCTCCATCCCATCTTTGTGGTTTTCGTCGATCGCATGGCTCGGTATCTCTCGGGTGACGAGCGTCTGAGCGGCTCGAAGGTGGTTGATTCCTTTGCGCAGTTGCGCGGCGCGGCTGAACCGGCAGGGGTGGCGGCGAGCGTCGAGGTGATTGACCCGGACGGGCGTCGGCCCTTGTCGCTAAACGAAGCGCGAACGATGCAATCTGTTCGGTTAGAACGCTCGGGATTCTATCAGATTCGTTTTGCCAACGGACGAGATGCGGTCATCGGCGTCAACCCTGACCGGCGCGAATCGAATCTGGAGCCGCTGAGCAAAGATGTGCAAGACCTGTGGAGCGGAGGCTCTGGAAGCAGCGGGACGCAGCCAGCGGGCTCCGCAGCGGTTCAAGTGAAAGCGCGTCCCGTAAGCCTTTGGTGGTACGTTATGCTGCTTGCATTGGTGGTAGCATTGGCAGAGACCGCTCTGGCCAGCGGCTACTTGGGCACGCAACGGGAGGAAGCATGAACAACCGCAGCGAGCTCGGCAGTTATATTACGCGCCTGCAGCAGAGGCTGCGGGCCGGTGTTTGGTTGCGCGGCGCAGCCATATTTACAGCCACGGCGCTTGCGATTACCGTCGCGCTCGTGCTCCTGCTCAACCGCTTCGCGTTCCCGGCGCATGGCGTTGCTGCTGGGCGATTGACTATCTTGGTTGCGCTCGCTGCGGCGGCGGTAGTCGGTATCGTGCTGCCGGTGATTGGCGTGACTCGCGAGTGGGCTGTAGGCAAAGCGGAAGCTGCAAATCCCGGCCTGGAACAGCGCCTTACGACCTTTGAGGAGCAAGTGCGCAAGAGCAACGACCCGTTTCTGGAGCTGCTGGCTGCGGACACGCTGACGCACACCAAGCAAACCGAGCCGCATTCGTTGGTTCCAGACAACCGTTTGTTCGCTCTCGGCGGCGCGGGAGTGGCTTGCCTCGCCGTGCTGGTATGGATGATCGCTGACGGACCTGGGTACCTCGGCTATGGAGCTGCCATGCTCTGGACCAACAGCAGTGCCGCTCCGCTCTATGCCATTCGAGTCACTCCGGGGAATGTCACGGTGCGACGAAACAGCGATCAACTGATCACCGCGCACGTGACCGGGATGCATCCCGACCAAGCGCGGCTGTTCGCACATTACGCGAGCGCCTCCGGATGGGAACCTGTGGCCATGCAGGACGAGCACGACACGGGCGGCGGCGCGACCTATCAGTTCGTTTTCGCCGGGCTGCCGGAAACTGTTGAATATTATGTGGCTGCAGGGCCGCTTGTCTCGAGGCACTACAAATTGCGCGTGCTGGACCTGCCTTCTTTGAAACAAATCAAAGTTACTTACCATTATCCGGCATGGACGGGAATGAAGCCGGTGACCGAGGAACACTCGGGCGACCTGCGAGCAATCGAAGGAACGGAAGCCGTCATTGAAGTGGAGATGGATCGTCCTTTAAAGGATGGCCGGCTGAGGCTCGACAACGGCCAGATGATGCAACTTGCGGGCAGCGAGGGAAACAGGTACCGAGGCTCGATTCGTTTGGAAAAGGATGGCGCGTATCATCTGGCGGACCTCGATGGCGCCCAGGAGGCGCGCTTATCGGAGGACTACTTCATCGCGACGGATAAGGCCATGCCGCCGGAAATCTCGATCGATCGACCCGGCGGCGATTACCGCGCCAGCGCAATCGAGGAAGTGACCGTCGGCGTGACGGCGCGGGACCGGTTCGGTCTCCATGACGTGCGCCTGCACTACTCCGTGAATGGCGGGCCGACTCAGGACGTGAACCTGCTTAAAACCGCTGGCACGCAGAGCGCCAATGGTTCCTACATGCTCCCGCTGGAAGAATTCAAGCTGGTGCCGGGCGATTTGGTGAGCTTATACGCGACTGCACGGGACGGTCATAGCGAGGCTCGCACGGACATCAGCTTCGTCCAGGTCGAACCTTTTGAGCGCGAGTTTTCGCAATCGCAACAGATCGAAGGCAACGGCGCTGGGAGCGGTGGCAACAACCAGATGGAAATCTCCAGACGGCAGAAGGAGTTGATCGCGGCCACCTGGAAGCAGCAGAACGACAAGATGTCGAGTCCCAAGGAGGCGTCGGCGGCAGGCCAGTTCCTATCTGATGCGCAGCGCAAACTTCGCGATCAGGTCATGGCGCTTTCGGTTCGCATGCAGAGCCGTGATCTTTCCCAGGCCAACGAAGAGTTCTCCGATTTCGACAAAGACATGCGGGATGCGGCTAAGGCGATGCTGCCTTCGGCGGAAAAGCTCGGACAGACGCAGTGGAAGGATGCGATGCAATGGGAACAGAAAGCACTGCAAGCATTGCTGCGCGCCGAGGCCACGTTCCGAAAAATCGAAGTTGCCTTCGGACAGCGCGGCAGTGGCGGGTCCGGTACTGGCAACGCCGGGCGCGATCTGGCCAGTCTCTTCGATCTGGAATTGGACACGGAAAGGAATCAGTATGAAACTGCGCACAAAGCAGCTCCGGCGGAGCAGCGCGAAAAGGATGTAGAGGACGCCCTGAAGAAACTGGACGCGCTGGCCAAACGCCAGGAGGACTTGGCGAACCAGCAACGTAATACCCAACAGAGTTTCCAGCAACGTTGGGAACAGGAAATGCTGCGACGCGAAGCGGAACAATTGCAGCGGCAGATCGAACAAATGACGCGGGGCGAGCAGAGTGCGAACGGGTCAGAGCAGAGTTCGCAGCAGCAGGGTACATCAGCGGGGAGCGGCTCGCAGGCAGGCAAATCCGGAGATCCGCGAACAGAGCAAGCACTCGAACGTTTGAGACGGGCGACCGACGCGATGAAACGCGCGGACCGGTCGCAACAGGACGCAGGCGCTGCAGGGCAAGAGGCCGCCGATCAGCTTCGTCAAGCGTCGAATTTGCTCGCGGGCACGCAGCAGCAGCTTGCCTCGAACAAGATGGACTCTCTCGCGCGCGAGGCCAGTCGATTGACGCAAGAGGAGCGCGCACAAGCCCAGCAGATCGGCAAATTCGCCACCCAGCAGCGTGATGCAAGCCCGACGGATCTGGACCGTATGAAGATGCGAGTTCAGGAGCGCGACCGCTTGGCGCAGGAGCGGCAGAAGCTCTCGGACGACCTCTCGAGATTGCAGAGAGGAGTTCGCGATACCGCACGCGAAATGGCTCACACCCAACCGGAGGTTGCCCGGAAATTGCGCGATGCGCTTACGGAGATGGATGAGTCCGATCTCGATAATCATGTGCAAAGAACGGCGGACTGGTTGCGGCGTGGAATCGATCCAAATTCGAATGGCACCGAAACCGAGATCGCGCAGGGTCTCGAGAAACTGAACCAGCAGCTGCAGGACGCGCAGAAAGAAGTCGGGCAAGGCAAGCCGGGACAACCCGGCTCAAACCAGCCCAACGCGACGGCGGCACTCGACCAGTTGGAGCGGCTTCGCAGCCAACTCGAAGCTATGGCGGGTTCGCGCGGCAGTTCCACGAGCGGGCAGGACTCCCGACAACAGAATGGGGGGCGCAGTCAGCAGGACGGAAAGCAGGGACGCACAGGCCAGCTTGCCGGAGATAGTCTCGGCCGCAACGATAACTCCGGTAACCTAAGCGGCGATATTCGCTACGGCGGCTCTCGAGATGGCACCGTATGGGGCAACATCAACACTGGCAATAACCGGTACGGACGCCCGGGGGAGCGGCCTGCGCCCGTGGAACCGAGCAATCTGGACGATTCGGAGCGTACTTTTCAGCAGGGGATGCGAGACCTGAACGAGTTACGCCACATGGTGCTAAACGATCCGCAGGCCGCGAAAGAAGTGGCCGACTTGGTGCGGCGAATGCAGCAGCTCGATCCGAGCCGTTTCCCGGGCAACCCGGCAATGGTGGAGCGCATGCAACGCGGACTGCTCAGCTCGGTGGACAAGTTGGAACTTGTGCTACGTCGCGCGGGCGCGTCGAGCGGAGCCCGTGCTGGAAAGGCCTCCGCCGTCCCGACGGAATACCAGGAATCCGTCGCCGACTACTACCGGCGTTTGAGCAAAAATCCCTAGCGGCCGCAGCAGCGAGTTGATTTCGCAATCACGTCTTGCTCTAGCGGTTCCGATGGCGCATCGCTCTCCGATGAAGTAAACTCCGAAGAGTAAGTCCCGCCTCTGCCAAATCCATTCCCTGACGTTTGCAATGTTCAAGCGGAAATGCGTCGTTAAGTTTCTGGATAGCCTTGGAATCGAACACACTAACCAAAGTTGAGGCTGAATCGCTGTTCTGTACCGAATGGATTCAAGCGTCTGGACCGAGGAGGATGTGTTTGACCGCATGTGTATCACGGTCGAGGTTCATACGTGCTCTGGATTGTTGCCGCACAATTGGACGGGCAGGATATTTCCACGCCGGGGCGAGTGAAGGAACTGAGAATGCGGACTCTTGGAACCACGGGAGGGAATCGACGCTGGAAGCTTAAGAAGTCACCCGGAACTGTGCCGGAGAAGCGGCCGTCAATGCCTGCCGGGCAGCTGCTTGGTATTCCGAGCA
>Ga0307471_100000723_pt1 | contig 17221 bp, 10 predicted proteins | sample atmos_gasesAM3C__2_FD_204566 | JGI IMG/M metagenome (GOLD analysis project Ga0307471, IMG submission 204566) | Hardwood forest soil microbial communities from Morgan-Monroe State Forest, Indiana, United States - atmos_gasesAM3C_515 | ecosystem: Environmental > Terrestrial > Soil > Temperate...
CGACGTTGTCCGAATCGACCTTGGTGAGACCCTTCTTGGTAAGCTCCGCGTACACGGCGGCTTTGCACTGTCGGTCCAAGCCTTGCACTGCCCTGAATGAGGTTTCGGATGATTCAAGGAAGCGTTTTGTTGAGCGAAACGCGAACTATCGACGCTTGCTCCGGCGGCGCAAGTGACAATGTTTTTTTTACATCTCCCCGACAATCCCATGACAACCGCATTTCGTGGATTGCGTAACTTCCCTTTGGGGTGCCTGCGAGGAGGCAATCGAATCAAACGGGCCGGGCTACATCACTGATTGGGGAGGCGTTCGAACATGCCACGACACAACGTTAGTCTCATGCCACGCTTTATTTCGTGTGGATTGATCTTGTCTGCTGGCCTTATTGGCCTTGCGGGCTGCGGCGGTTATAGCGCTCCGTCTCAACCACCACCATCGCCAGCGTCCGTAACTGTCTCTCCGACAAGCGTCAGCGTGCCGGCTGGCACGGGAACGCAGAATTTCACCGCAACAGTCATGAATGACTACTTGAGCAGAGGGGTCACCTGGGCTCTCTCCGGCACAGGTTGCAGCGGAGCCACTTGCGGTTCGCTCTCCAACATGACCTCGAGCGCGGTCACCTACAAAGCACCCGCCGCCGTTCCCAATCCGGCCATCGTCAAACTCACTGCGACCTCGGTCAACGACACTATGAACAGTGCCACTGCCATGATCACCGTGACGTCAGGAGCCGCGGCCGTGTCGGTCACGATAAAGGACGCCCCGCCAATGGGCGTCACGCTGCTTTCGTTTGAAGTAAGTGTCACTGGTGCGATGCTAAATCCGGGCGGCGTGGATCTGCTGGAAGGCAAAGGACCAACTCAGATTGAGGTAAAGCGGCTCGAAACAGAATCGGCGTTTCTCAGCACAGCCACCGTGACTCCGGGGACCTTCACTAGCCTGGCCCTGACGTTTGCCAATTCCGAACTCACTTTCAAGAACGACACAGGGGCCGTGCTGGCCGGCTGCGCTGCTGGGGCCGTATGCGAAATCAAACCAACGGGAACGCTTAGCTCAACGGTTAATTTTCCAGGTTCGGGTATTGTCATCATGGCGAATTCGCCGACCGCCATCCAGGTGGATGTCAACCCGGAGGCAATTCTCAGCACGACTCTGAGCATGGATTTTAGTCTCCCAGGGGCAGTCAGCGTCCACCAGCTCACGATGAAGCCAGCAGGTGAGCTCGACGATGTGGATGACTTGCGGGGAGCTGTGCAAAACCTCGACACCACAAACAAGAAGTTCACGCTGCATACGCTGGACGGCGACTTTCCGATCACAACCGACAGCAATTCGGAGTTCGATTTCGAAGCCTGCGCCGCGGATAATTTCATTTGTTTGCTGAACAATCAAGTCGTTGAGGTGGACGCAAAGCTCATGGCCGGGGGAGTATTTCTGGCCAGGAGGATTGGCTTCGAAGATGACGCCGAGGACGACGAACTCGAAGGCATCGTCTTCAAAATCGACGACGCGACGCATTTTGAGATGGTGGTGCTCGACGAACTCAGGAGCATCAACAACGTGAGCCTCGGCAATGCCACAGTCGTTACTTTGAGCAATCCAAGATTCCAGGTGGAGGCTGCCGGCCTACCGGTACCGAGTGCGTTGCAGGGTGTTTTCGAAGGAGCGATGGATACATCGCAGCTATTGCCCGGTCAGACGGTCCAGATCCGGCTGACGGGTGCGGCGAATCCAGGCCCTCCTGTCGCGGCGGTCACGGACCGTGTGCGGCTTCGCATGACTCAGTTCACCGCAAACGTGAAGGCCGGCTCCCTCGTGCCACCCAACTTTAGCGTCGATACGCTGCCAGGGCTGTTCACCAACGCCGGCATTAGCACCCATGTTCAAACATCGAGCAATACGGACTTCGAAGGCGTTTCGGGCCTCACCGCTTTGGCTGATGGCAACACGGTGTCCTTGCGAGGGCTTCTTTTCAAAAATGGCGCGCTTTCGCCAGAGCTTGTCGCGAAGAAGGTGCTTAAGCGCTGAAGAGTGCGTGAATCAGGGAAGTACGTGCGCGACGGAGGTTTTTCTCGCTCATAACAGGGCCTGGAAGGTTAGCCAGTGACCATGAGCGAATCCGCAGCCGGAGAGGACGCGGCCATGCCATCGTCGCCCCGGCCCGGAGACTGCCGGGAATCATTTGAGAAACGGTTAACCACCGGGGGTTGACCACCACCCCATAGGTTTTCAGACGAGGGGACTGCCTGCTTTGGCTGGCAGGGGAATCGGTCTGCTCCTAAATTAGATACGTGATAGATATAGAACAGTGTGCCAGACTGACCTTTATGGCTGATAACCGATACAGAGTCAATGCTGGGTCGGTGTTCTCGTTGCAGTACCACCTGGTGTGGTGCCTCAAATACCGCAAAGGCATCCTCGTGGACGTGCTGGAGAAACGGTTGCGAGAATTGCTGTACCAGAAAGCGAAAGAGATTAAGGCAGAGATGCAAGCCTTGGAAATCATGCCAGACCACGTTCACCTGGTTGTCGAGAGCGACCCCACGATGGCACCCGCAAGACTGGCGGCACAGTTCAAGGGGTTCACCAGTCACCAACTTCGGGAAGAGTTTCCGTGGCTCAAGTCCTATCTGTCGAGTTTGTGGAGCCGTTCGTACTACATCGGAAGCGTCGGTGCTATTTCCAAAGCGACCGTCAAGCGGTACATGGCGAACCAGAAGACTCATGCGTAAGACGTTCAAATATCGGTTATTCACGACCCGTCTGCAAGGCGAACGGCTGGAGGTGCAATTGGCCGAAGCCTGCCGCTTGTACAATGCGGCGTTGCAAGAACGTCGTGACGCGTGGAAGCAACGGGTGTCGATTAACTACTACACCCAAGCGAATCAACTGAAAGAGATGCGAGCCGCTGGTGACCTGGGGTTGGCAAATTTCTCTTGCTGCCAAGACATCCTCCGCCGTGTGAACAAGACCTTCGAGGCGTTCTTTCGTCGTGTAAAACGGGGCGAGAAATGTGGTTACCCTCGGTTCAAAAGTCGCCGTCGTTTCGATAGCATCACGTTTCCGAGTTACGGCGATGGCATCAAATTGAACGACAACATGCTTCGCATTCAAGGCATCGGACAAGTTGAAGTCAAGTTACATCGCCCTGTCGGCGGCAAGATTAAGACCGTCACCGTTAAACGGGAGTGCGGCAAGTGGTACGCCTGCTTTTCCGTCGAGTGCGAGTCGAAGCCGCTGCCAGCCAGCACGAAAGAGATTGGCATTGATGTGGGCTTGGAGAAGTTCGCCACCCTGTCGGACGGCCAGTCGGTGCCTAATCACCGTTGGTATCAGAAAGCCGAGGCGAAGTTACGTCGTGCGCAACGTAAAGTCGCCCGTCGTAAGAAGGGTTCGCATCGTCGACGCAAAGCGGTTGCGCTGTTGCAAAAAGTTCATCAACGAATCAAGAACCAGCGGCACGAGTTTCAGCATAAGTTTACGTTCTGGCTGGTCCAGAACTTCGGCATAATTGCGGTCGAAGATTTGAACGTCAAGGGCTTGGCAGGTGGAATGCTCGCCAAGTCGGTACACGATGTCAGTTGGGCTTCCTTCTTCTCTAAACTTGCGTACAAGGCTGAAAGCGCTGGTCGCACGTTGAAGTCGGTTGACCCTCGTGGAACCTCGCAAACTTGCACCTGTGGAGCGAAGGTGCGGAAAGAACTCTCGGAAAGAGAGCATGTCTGCATCGCTTGCGGATTGCTTGCTAACCGTGACCACGTCAGTGCTCAAGTAGTTCTCCAAAGGGCTAGGATGAGTCCTTCAAACCGTAACGTAGCGGAATTAATCGCAAGCGTGGTTTGAGAAGCCGTCGCACTTATGCGACGGAGAAGTCACATCGAACGCAATTTTAACTACTACTAACTACTACTACTAACTTCTTCTTCTTCGTCTTTGGCTCGGACGCTCGCTGTGCCAGGAGGCATGGATCCCGAAGTCTGTCCGCTTCCCGGTGGCGGCGCCAACGTAACGGCCGTCCTTGAACACGATCTCCTGATGACCCTCGCTACCGAGCACTTTAGGCCCCGCATCGCCTTCTGCTTCCCGGAAGCGTCCTTGTCGATCACGGGCAGGACCCGCGCATCCACGTACACTTCAAACACAGGATGCGCGCCTGTGTGCGCTGGCTTCTGCGAAGCCCTTCGTGACCTGCGCACTTGCTTTTGAACGGATAAAGATGGTGAACTCCGAAGCTGTTGGAAGTTCCCGGGTTCTGCCTGTTCCTTGGCGTAGTTGAACCCCATCGATTGTCGAATAGAAACTTGCGCGACCTCTCTGACGGAGGACGACCTGCCGATGAGTGACGTGGATACAAAATCTCTCCCGGAAAACGCCTATAAGCCTCTGCCGTCTGGGGAAATCTATCAACCTGTTGTGCCAGCGAAAGATACGTTGCCCGAATTGACCGGGCGGTCGGTGGGCTGGGGCTTGCTTCTCTGTTTGATCTTCACGGTTGCCTCGGCGTATTCGGGACTTAAGGTTGGTCAGGTGATGGAATCGGCGATTCCCATCTCCATATTGGTAATCGGGTTGGCGAGGTTATATCGGAGGCGTTCCACGCTGCTCGAAAACGTGATCATCACGGGGATCGGCGGGGTAGCGGGGGCCGTGGTGGCGGGGGCGATCTTCACATTGCCGGCGTTGTACATCCTCAAACTCGACCCCCACCCAGTGCAGACGATTTTCATCTGTGTGGCGGGAGGATGCCTCGGGGTAATGTTTCTGATACCGCTGCGCCGGTACTTCGTGCGGGAACAACACGGATTGCTTCCCTACCCGGAGGCAACGGCCATTACCGAGGTCCTCGTCACGGGAGAGAAAGGCGGAGCCCAAGCGAAATTACTGCTCGAGGCCACGGCCATAGCGGGTGTGTATGACTTATTTGTGACGACCTTTCAAGTTTGGAAGGAGTATGTGGATTTTCGATTTGTGCCGCTGCTGCGCATGATGTCGGAGCGCGCGCGCATGGCCTTCAGTTTTGACGCGATCGGATTCACTCTGGGCTTGGGCTATGTGATGGGTTTGCGAAGCTCGATGATTTTGTGCGCTGGCGGCATCCTCTCAAATTTCGTACTCGTGCCGCTGATCTGGTTTGTGGGGAGTCACCTGGACACGGCCGTTTACCCTGCAGCCATCCCGATTGCAAAGATGACTGCGGTACAGATTTACAGGAATTATGTGCGTTTTGTTGGTGTCGGCGCGATCGCAACGGCGGGTATTTTTGGGATCTTGAAATCGCTGCGGATCGTGGCGGGTTCGTTCGGGATCGCGCTGCGGGTATTTCGAAAGGGCGAAACCGTGGCAGCGGAGCGAACCGACCGGGACTTGTCTGTGACCACAATTCTCCTGGGTATCATCCTGAGTGCGATCGGCGTGGCCGCGTTTTTCGGGCACCTCCGGGCTTCTTGGGTGGTGCTTGCGACCGGCCTCGTGTTGACACTGATTTTTTCGTTCTTTTTTGCGTCCGTGGCGGCTAACGCCATTGCGACCACGGCGCGCAACCCGGTTTCTGGTATGACCATGCTGACCATCATTCTTTCTTCCGCGGTCCTCCTGCGATTCGGACTCACCGGCACAACCGGAATGTTCTTCGTCATGGCCATGGCCGGGATGGTGTGCACCGCGCTTTCTGTCTCAGGGCAGACGATCACCGATCTGAAGACGGGATATTGGCTGGGGTCGACGCCCGCCGCGCAGGAGAAGGCCAAATTCCTGGGAGTCATCGTGGCGGCCGTGGGAGCTGGATTCACGATCATACTCTTGGCACGGACATTTCAATTCGGAGAAGCAGCGGTTGGTGATCTGCGGCCCGTTTTGGCGTCGCCGCAGGCTTCCATCATGAAAGCGCTTGTGGAAGGTTTCATGAGCCACCAACCCATTGCCTATCTTCTCTTTGCTACCGGCGCGATGATCGCCGTGATTATGGAAATGTTGGGGCAGCCTTCGCTGATTTTTGCCCTGGGTATGTATCTGCCGCTGGAGTTGAATACACCAGCACTCGTGGGCGGCGCACTGTCGCACTGGTTGAACAAACGCTCGGAAAAAACGGGAGGAGAACAGGGTGGGCGGGTGCGGTCGCGCGGGGTGATTATCGCTTCGGGATTCATGGCGGGTGGAGCCCTCGGTGGAGTCCTGGGTGCGGCGCTGCGACTTCTGCCGGGCTATCGGGAGGAGCTTATTCGGACGCCGTTCTACGGGAATGAAGCCATCTCGCAGATTGTTTCGGCGGTACTTTTCATGGGCTTGTGCATTTATGTGTGGATACGCTCGCTGCACAAGGAGAAGGAGGTCTAATGGACAAGGTTGCTAGATATGTGGCAGATGCAATTTTGGGAATCGACACATTGTGGGGCGGAGATGTGATGTGCGCTTCGGGAACGGGACGGTTCATTGCGGACTCCTGGTTCTCCGACGAACCTCTGCCTGCTGCCTACACGCTGCCTGCTGCAGAGCGCATCCGGAGGAGCGGTGGAGTGACGGCCAAAGAACGAGATGGCAAGGCCATTGATGAATACCTGAGGCAGGTCGATATTTCTAGCGCGATAAAAGGAATCCGCAAGGAAGGCGAGCAAATTGGCGAATTGCGCGGAGCGTATCTATCGGGGCTGGCACTGTGCATGGAAACAATGCTCGAGCTAGCTCTCGAGATTCTGGGCCAAGGCGAGCCTGTAAGCTACGAACGGTGTGTTAAAGCTTCGACGGGACGAACGCCAGAACCTTCAAAGCCAGAAAGAAAACGGGAGACGGTAGCAGAGTTGCTGCGCCGCGCGGGATGTCTCTCGAAAAAATCAAAGAATATCTTGCAGGGGGTCGACGCCTGGCGCGGCGGCCGGCAGGTGCCAATGGCCTCCGTGCGGGCGTTGAGTACAGCCGTCATCGCGCACTACGATCAATTGAGTGAGGCGAATTTCGTTCCCCATCTCCCGCAGGAGCTTGCGCAGGTGCCCCGAGCGAACATTGAGTTCTTGCCGATCAAGGAGGCCTGGTTCTCCGGTTCGATGAATTACCTGGGGAGGGCACGGGGGGCCGCGGGAGCGCCAAAGTACGAAGCGACGTACGAAATCAATGCCTCGCTGAAAATTTCCGTGCCGGAATTCGAGCAGTTAATCAGCCACGAAGTAGTGCCGGGGCATGTGACGACGTTTGCCTACCTGCAGAATTTGCATCTGCGGGGGCTGGCCGGATTTGAGGCAACGGTGCTGACGATGAACACCCGCGCGGCCACGCTTTTCGAAGGAATCGCGAACAACGCCATCTTGATCGCTCACGGCGTCACCGAAGTGGAGGAATTGCCCGATGAAGATTTGCAGATTGGTGTCCTGCTGGCGCTGTTGCAGGACGATGCCAAGAACCAGGCGTCATACTTGACCTGGAAGGAGAAGGTCGCTCGACGAGAGGTTGCGCGGATTCTACGTCAGGAGTTCCTGGTGACCGAAGAGCGTGCCGATAAATTGTCGGGGGCCTGGGGACGGCATCCGCTGCTGGGCCGCATGTACCTTCCTTCCTACCGGTGCGGCACGGAGCGGGTCGCGGAACTGCGACGCCGCCATAAAGCGGAGAGAGTCTTGCCCGCGTTGTACGGATGCAACGGATTAGTAGATATTGAGAGCGCCGAGGGGGCGATAAAGAATCGAGCTGCGAGCTGAGGGTAGGGTTCGCGAAACCTACCGGACGGCGCGACTAAGCAGACCAGGGCAGGTTTTCAAGGTCGTCTGCCCTCAACACCCCGATTATCCGCAGGCAATCAGGCTAAATCAGGCGGGGCGTACGGCCGGAGCTAAAGCACTGTTCCTTGTTTACCTTGGAGGTTCACTTGGCTGGGATCGTCCGGACAAATTTGGCTTCGGCTATCGTGCAACTTCAACACTTCTTCCCGGACTAGAAACCAACGGACGATGTCCGGTCTGGGTCCTTCGCCGACATTGTAAGTAAGACGGACGACTGCTTGACATCTCAGAATCGGATTATATCGGACTACAATGACCGTAAGTTCCCGCATAGACCAAGTCCTCAGAATTCCGGGTCGGTCAGAACGCTTGGAGGGCGCTCTGGAGAAGGCCCTCAACGGTTAGGGAGCACGTGCTGTGCCGTTAGCCCGCAGACTTCGCGTTTGAGTCAAAGTACTGGTAACGAGGAAGATACAACCGAAGCAGGATTGTTGAGCGATCAGCAGAGAGGTGCCGACTTGGGAAATCTTCGGCATGAATGTGCAACCTATTGCCAATTCGACCGAGCCTGCATTTCGTAACTTCCACTTGTCCGGCGCCCCCCGCAAGACACCCGATTTTCCGGGATCAAAGAGTATGCTCTGTTGCTGGGCATGAGAAACAGCCGCGAAGCTGATGGCCAGGGCAGTTCGCTCATTTGAGAGGCGGAGAGGCCGTGATACCCCGTCTTCTTCCCGAGGCCCGGAGTGGGCAACACGGATATCGGGACTCGAAAGCGCGGCACATGGCTGCCCGGAGTTCGCCGGCTATTCCAGTTGACGAGAATGCCGATTTTGTTGTTTGTTGCTTTTGTGAACTTGGATCGCTGGTCGCTAGACAAGCTGCAATTTCTTCGACTCATGAGCTAGCAACCAGTCACAATGTTGCAGGCCGTTCCAAGTGAGGGAAAGTGGTGCCACCGTGATCATAAACCTCGCGCGTCGCGCACATGACCACAACTGGGAGCTGGACCCGATTACGCGGTCCCTGCTCGATACGGATTTCTACAAACTGCTAATGTTGCAGTTCATCTGGAAGCGGTTCCCAAAGACCATTGCTACTTTTTCGCTCATCAATCGCTCCGTCGAGGTGCGCCTTGGCGATTTGATCGATGCTGATGAGCTTCGGGAACAGCTGGAACAGACGAAGAAACTTCGATTTCAGAAGTCCGAACTAATCTGGCTTGCCGGCAATACCTTTTATGGACGCCGCGGTATCTTTGAACCAGATTTCCTCGAATGGCTCGAACGCGACTTCCGACTTTCGGACTATGAACTCTCTGTTCAAGACGGTCAGTTCACTCTTTTGTTTCACGGCCTCTGGACAGAGACGACGATGTGGGAGATCTATGCGCTTTCGACAATCAGCGAACTGAGAACGCGCGCCAGCCTGAAGGGCCTCAGCGAATTTGAGCTGGACATTCTTTATGCCCGAGCCAAAACAAAACTCTGGCAAAAAATGGAGCGCCTGCTCGGGGTCCCAAAATTGAAGGTCAGCGACTTCGGAACGCGGCGGCGGCACAGCTTTTTGTGGCAGGAGTATGTAGTGAAAGCCATGATCGACGTGCTCGGCAGCAACTTTACCGGAACCTCGAACACCTATCTGGCCTATAAACACGACTTGGAGGCGATCGGTACAAATGCGCACGAGTTGCCCATGGCCTTGGCAGCGATGGCCGAGGCCGACAAGGAAATGGTGCTGTCGCAATACCACTTGCTGGAGCTGTGGCAGCAGACCTACCAGGGCGAGTTGCTCATCCTGCTTCCCGACACCTTTGGTACCACACAGTTTCTCCGCAATGCTCCCGATTGGGTGACAGACTGGACGGGACAGCGTGCGGACAGCAAAGATCCTTTCCTTGCAGGCGACGAATACATTGCTTGGCTTGAACAGAGAGGGCGTGATCCACGAAAAAAATTATTTATCGCTTCCGACTCCCTTGATGTGGACGCGATTTTGGGATTGCATGCCTACTTTTCAGGAACGGTTCGCCAGGGCGCTGCTCCCGCAGACTTTCGCGAAGCGAGCGACTTTCTCGATGAGCGAAAATGGGTACCCGAACGCCGCATCCGCTTCAGCGCCGGATGGGGTACGTTACTCACCAATGATTTTCGCAACTGCAATCCTCAGGGGGGCAGCGACTTTGATCCTGTAAATCTGGTGTGCAAGCTCAACGACGCCAATGGCAAACCGGCAGTGAAACTTTCCGATAACTTTCAAAAAGCGCTGGGGCCGCGCGAGGAGATTGAGCGCTATCAGCAAATATTTGGCCTGGCCGGCGTTGCTAACACACCCGTTGAGACGTAGCGGGAAGGCGTGCCGTGCGGGACTACTACTGGCCTGTTCAAGGAAAGCTCAGCATAAGCCGTGGCACCGCGAACTGCTCGATTGTCTCGTCGCTGGAAATCGCGGGAAGTGACGAAATCTCTGATCTACTTTAGCAAAGAAAACGGGCAGCCCCTGGGGAGGAGATGCCCGTCAATTTAGATTTCCAGTGTGGATTCTGAAAATTGCAGATTTGTCTCAGTGATCAGGCGAGGACAAATTTGCGGACCGCCACGAGTCCGAGCAACCCCATCGCCAAGAGGCTAAGAGTAGTCGGCTCAGGGACACTCGTTGGATAATCATCAGAAACGAGGAGGCCCTTGCCGAGGCTATCCGAAGAGTCATATTTATAGCCCACATGACCGACGGTTAAGTCCCCGGTAACCTGCACATTGGTCCAAGTCCAAGTTAATTTGCCCCCGGTGTCTGCGAAATCGCCCGTTGCGGAGGAGCAGATCTGACCGTCCTTGTTACCGCCCAGGCAGCCACCGCTGCTTAGGGAAGAGGTAATTGTGGACCAGCCGGCTGTCGGGGCGGTTAGTGCGCCTGTCAGCACATCGGCGGTTCCGATCTTGAAATCAACATTGCTGATATCCGTATAAATTGCGCCTGTCGTGTCTATGTTCAGCGTGACATTGCACAGGTTGCCGGTGCAATTCGCCGTTAATGTGTAAGAAGACCCAAACCCGTCATTCGTATTCGTTGCCGAGGTTGAGTCAGCAAAAACCGGGGCATAGCTCAAAAAGAATGCTCCCGTGAGAAGTACCAAAGTTCTGAACGCTAAACGTTTCGCCATGAATGGATTGCTTCCTTGTCCTTGCCAAACAGGCCACCCCGTCAGGGACGACAGAGTGCCCTGCTGGGAGGAGTGCAATTGACATGCCATGAAAACCACCTTGGTCATTCCAGGCCAAATTGTAAGCAAGGCACTTATAATCAATGCATTAGCACGGATCTGGAGCTGCAAAATCAACCAGGGAGTTACTGCTCCTTCGCGTTGTGGGGATTCATTTGCCATCTGTGGTTAAGAACCGGCAAAAAATGTCCACTCTCGAGCTAGCGGGTGAGACTAGAGGTTACATCGAGCGCGCAGCGGCCGCGCCGAACAACGCTCCCGATGCGCTCATGGTTCCGGGCAAAGCCCTCATTGCCCCTGGTCGTGCGGGACAGTCACGACCGCCGAGGCTGATCCAGGGTTGCCGGCCAGATCCTTGGCACTCACCGTAATGGTGTACTGACGTCCGTGCATGTCGTCTCCGTTGCGGGACGCTTGGAGTGAGACCGTGAACGAGTAGCGTCCCCCTGGCCCCAAACTCACTGGCCCGCTCGGTAGAACGCTTCCATATTCATCCACAACCGCGAAGGTCGCCGTGCTGGAATCGACTCCCGACAGGTTATCGGTGATTGTACCGGAAACGGTGACAGAGACCATCCCTCCGTTCGGCGGCCAGAGTGTGGTGGGACTTCCCGAAACCTTCACCGCCGGAGGCATGAGATCGATGTTCACCGGTTGGGTCACCAGGGGACTGATATTCCCCGCCTTGTCGAGCGCCCTCAGTTGCACGGTTGATCGCCCCTCACCGTTAAACGTGACGCTAACGCTCGAACCCAGCGTGACGTTCGTGCGCCCGCTATTCACCCAGTAGCGAAGTTCGTACACTCCGCTGCCGCCACTTTCCGTAGCGGACAGATTGACGGTCACGGGAACGCTGCGGTTCCAGCCGTTCGCGTTGGCTTTAGGACTCAGGGTCGCGCTGCCCGTAGGCGGAATCAGGTCCACCGTCGCCGGGGAAGGCAGCAGAACTACCCCGCTCCGAGAATTTAAGGTCACTGCAACAGCACCACTGTCCACCGTGTAAGTGGCGCCGCCGAGGGGGTCCTGTAGCCCCGTACCATCAGGAAAGATACCACTCACGGGAATGCTGGCCGCGTTATTCGACGCACCATTGTTCAATGCCACGACGGCAGACTGTCCGTTTAGCGTGCGCGCGAACGCATAGGTATTCGGCGCCGTCGCTGGCTCCTGCGTGTCGCCGGTCAGCAAGGCGGTGAATGATCCATCCCTCAATACGGGGTATTGTTTGCGGAGGTGCGCGAGCATGGTGTAGTAACTCTTCACGCTGGTGTCCGGCGGTCCGTAGATCGTGGGGTCACCGCTCTGGTCCGTCCAGGGGTAGGGCGCCCGCGTGTAGGGGTCGCCGATGGGTCCCTGCGAACTGCTGGTCAGTGATGGCGAGTTGATCGCCACCTCGTCGCCGTAGAACACCATCGGCGCGCCGATGTAAGTGAACTGGAACAGCGCCGCCAATTCGAGTCTTTGCTTGGCTTCGGCGAGGCCGTTATCGCCAAGTTCTGTCAGCACGTAGAGCGCCCGGTTGGTGTCGTGCGAATCGACGAGGTCCAGCATCGCTTGGGTGGCGGGCAGTGGATAGTCGTCGCGAACGGCCCGCAATGCGTGGTCGAACTGGCTAGGCGTTAGCCCGGGGATATCGTTCGTTCCGTTGTTGTTGTCATCGTGCCATTCGGCATTTCGCGCGAACCCAATGATGTTTTTTCGGAACCGGTAGTTCATGGTGGAATCGAGTTGGTCACCCGCCAGCCACTGGCTGGCGTTCGGCCAGATCTCTCCGATCAAGGGCCCGTCGCTCTTGTAGCCTTTGGCGAAGGCCCGCGTATCTTTCCACCAGGCGTGCGGGAAGTTAGGATCGGGCGCTATGTCGAACCGCCAGCCGGAAGCTCCGAGGCTATACCAGTTCTGCATCACGCTGCCTGGCCCGCTGTAAAAGAAGTCTTTCACGGCTTGAACGGTGTGGTCGAACTGCGGCAGGCTATCGAATCCGAACCAGCCGGGATAGTCGGCTGAGGTACACGGGACGTTGTTATCGTTGAAGTGGAACCAGGTCCGCCATAGGGAGGTCAGTGACTCGCACGCCCCATCGGTCTGGTAGCGGTGATAGCGATCGAAGTAAAGGCTGTCCGACGATGCGTGGTTGAAGACGCCATCCAGGATCAGCCGCATTCCCCGCCGGTCCATCTCCTGCTGCAGAGACGTGAATGCTCCGTCCCCGCCGAGCGCCGGGTCGATGTGCAGGTAGTTATCGGTGTCGTAGCGGTGGTAGGATCGCGCCTGGAAAATCGGCGTCAGATAGAGCGTATCCGCGCCGAGGGTCTGGAGATAATCAAGCTCGTTCTGGATGCCGAGGAGGTCGCCGCCGTAGAACTGGTTGAAATTGTTGAAACACCCCGAGGACGAATTGCGTGGATCGCAGATCGGGGAGTTCCAGGTGGTATAGACGAATGCCGAGTCCGGCACCCCATAAAACGTCGGGCAACCCGTGGTGGACCCTGCCACACAGTAGTCGTTGGTGGGATCGCCGTTGCGGAAGCGATCCGGCATGATCTGGTAGACGTTGGCATCCTGGAGCCAAGTGGGTGTCTGGAAGTTCGGATCGTACACCGTGATCTGGAAAGAGTTGAAGGGCTCCCCCTCCGAAGCCTTGCCCGTACCGTCTTTATTCAGGTTGTCGTTGTCATCCAGGTAGTCATCACTGTAGAAGCCGGTGGTGCTGCCTTTAAACGGCTTAAACTTGTAGTAATAAATCGTCGCGGTGGAAGGCATAGTCAGGGTGACCTTCCAGACATCGTATTCCGTGCCGTTCTCCGTGATGTTCTGGTCGAATGCCATCGCGGTGTCCACGGGTCCCGTCGTATTGCCGGAGCCGGTATCGAACAGATAGGCTCGCAGGGTTACCCCGTCCAAATCGAAGTGTCCGCTGCGGAATCGCAACGTTATTTGCGTGTTCTCTGTTACGGAAGCCGCCGGGCTGCGATAGAAAAGGTCAAAGGTGTCGTGCTTAAACGCCGCCTTCACCGCAGCGCTGAAACCAGCCGGCTGCTCGTTCGAAAAGGGTGGCGTGCTCGTTCCGTTTCCGGTACTTGCAATCGAGAAGTACTGCGTATAGGTCGCGGAGGTCCCGATAAAGGCTCCAGGGTTGTCGATGGGTGCTTGCCCGTACACGTAGCCGCCGCTCGAGGTGAGATAGCCGAAGAACACAAACGAACTCGGGATGCCGTTGTTGCCGTTGATTGCGTTCCAGGGGATGGCAACCTCACGCACGTTCCCCGTGCCACTGACATAGTTGCCATAGAAACTGGTCGCACTACTCCAGTTGCCGTTCCCATCGAAGGTGCGATATTCGCGATAGCCATCCTTGAAGTACGTCACAAACTGCGCCCGGAAAGGCAGCGAGGCGAAGCTGGCGCCGTCGTAATTGAACCCCGTGAGGTTGCCGTTCGCGTTCGTCCCGCCGCTAGGCGGATTGACGGGATTGGGGGTGATATAGGTTACCGCGCCCTCGGAAAGATTGGCGTTGGTGATGGCGACGTAAAGATTGGTGGCGTCCCAGGTCATGTACCAGGTCTGCGCCGTGTTCCCTGCGTTGTTCAGTTGGTTGCTTAAGCCGTACTCACCTGGCGGCGAGATGGCACCGTCAATGGTTGGAGTGGTCCATTGGGCCCGCGCCGGCCACAGCGGGAATAGGAAGAAGCCAAGTGAAAAGATCCTGAATACCAATCGGCGGGCCATGGGCCTCCTTCCGGGAAGGCGGAGCACCTTCACCGCTAGGCGCGTGGTTATCTCAATTCACCTACACTATCCTTAATGTTCGGTAGAGGCGCAATTGTACACAGCGAATTCTTCGGGGTCAAAGGAGTACTCTACTTCGTATTGGGTCCATTGGGCACCCCACCCAGGAGCAAAATGGAAATTCCGGCTAGAGCGTTTTGGCCGAATCGAGCATCAAACTAGGGTGGAGACAGCCGTGGCTTCCGTGAGAGTAATCCGTCGCGTTTTCACGAATCTCCTTTTCTTCGTGGGGATCGGCCTTATCGCGTTTGTGGCTCTGGCGGGTTTCTATCTCTCCCCTCAGGAACTTGAAACTCATCCTTACACTTGCATTCCCCGCCCCGAATTCGTCCAGGGCCACCTCACACTTCCCTACACCGACAGATATCCGGTGGCCCAGGTCGCCAGCTACGACGACGAGCTCGAAGCATACCTGTACTTTCAATTTTTGCGCGGCCGCACAGCCTCGGACGGCACTCGCGTTTTCCTCACCGCCGTCCCCACCAAACCCGGGCCTTCGTATCGCATCTTTGTTATTGCACAGGATGATCTGCTAACCGATATCCCGCGGCTTGGCAGACTCGAGGGGCGCCGCCTCATTCCGCGCTCCGAAATCACCGTATGGTCGGAAAACGAATTCTCTCACTACGAATATCAAAGCCACATTTTTGAGGTTGCCGACAATATTCCCGTGGCCCAGAAGCTCGAGGCGCTCGATCCTTCGCAGTTGGAGTCAGCTTTGGCTGATTTTCTCCTGTTCAAGTCACAGACTGACATCCGCGTACTCGAAGACCTGGACCCCAAGCCCCAGCCACTCACCCGCGCTCAGGCCGAACAGTCGGCCGCTGATATCATCTCCGTTGCCCGCTTCTACGACCTACCTCTCGATTACTTCCTCGGCGTGGGCGCGATGGAAAACGATTACATGGACGTGAACGGTGACCTGACGCATACCGTCTGGAAAAATCGGCCCCAGAGCGGCGATATCATTCTCCGGCGCCGTCGCAAAAGCGTTCTCGTCAGTGACTATTCCGTGGGCGCCTGGCAGATCACACGCGAAACCATCCGTGCCGCCCATCGCCTCTATCTGCAAGACAAGCGTGACTATTCACTTCTCCCGGAACGCCTGCGCCCCCCGCGCCAGCTTGATCTGAACTCCGCGAGCGGTCCCGTCCTTACCACCTACGCCGGCCTGCTGCTTCGCGACCTTCTCGACCACTTCCACGGTGACGTCCAGAAGGCCATTGGCGCTTACAACGGGGGCACGAAGACACCGAATTCCAGTTACGCTATCGGGGTAACCGGAATTGCGGAGTACGCTCGGCGCGTCCTCGAGCATGCCCCCGTACTCAAGACGGAAGATCCCATCAAACTGATGACCACAAGCTCCGGCTCCCCTTGGGCCTCGAAGACGGTCAACGCCCCGGCTAGCTCGGGCCCTAGATAGCCACGCAATCTAACTATTTGTCTCGCCCGCGGGAGGCGGCTCGTGGGGGGAGGGTCCAGGCCAGAAAAAACCAAAAATACGTCCGCCAGCAGCGACCTTACTTGCTCTCCAGCATTGCGCTTAGCAAATTGGCCAGTTGCGATTCCTGTCTCAGAACTGTCTCTTGATGTGTTGCCGCGCCGTCGCTCCCGGTTAGGAGCGCCAACTGCGCCGCCAAATTCTTCACGGCCACATCCTGCGGTACATAGGTTCGATCCGATGGTTTCACGGCTTCCCAGCCTGATTCCGTGCGGCGCAACTCCCAGCGAATCTTCTCTCTCCGCCGTTTCACGTGAGCTTCTCCATTGGCAATAGAGACCTTGGATTCAATCTGCAGATGCGCCCAGCCGTGGCCGTGTTTTATTTCGACCCGTTCAACGCTAAATCGCTCAACGATTAGCACCGGTAGCGGAAGTCTTAAGGGATCGTCGGTGCGCAGGACGTTTCCCGCGGCGCTGCTCAATTCGGAGATGCCTTCGGCCACTTCGTTCCGCGTCGGGGACTTATTCCCAACCGCGATGATGATGCTCGGTGGAACCTCGAACGCCGTGGCCGCATTTGCTGGTGCGGGCGGAGCTGGCGGGCCATAGGTCATCGGCGTCCGTTCGGAAACTGCTGTCGGCGGTCGCTTCGAAGCGGAACTCTCAGCGTGAGATCGCTCCGCAACACCCGCCATTCCTCTAGGCTGCTTCGCTGTGTTCGAGACCTGTTCAGCTGTTGGCGTTCTTGCTCCGCTCAAGATACCTGCGCCTCCAATTCTGTATCGATAAAAACGCGGTCTTCCCCGCGATTTCCAATAAGGACCTTCGTAATCCTGCGCTTCCAATCCAGTGCTCACCAAACTGTAGAAACTGTGCTTCACCGGATCCACGACGATCCCGATGTGTCCGGGCCAAACAATCAAATCTCCGGCCTGTGGAATTCTCACGCGCTGGAAATTCTCGTCCCCCATATAAATATCGAACGAACTCGCATACGGATACTCGAAACCCGCACTGACGTAAATCTGATGGACAAAATGCGAGCAGTCTTTCGTCCCG
>Ga0307471_100000724_pt1 | contig 17218 bp, 14 predicted proteins | sample atmos_gasesAM3C__2_FD_204566 | JGI IMG/M metagenome (GOLD analysis project Ga0307471, IMG submission 204566) | Hardwood forest soil microbial communities from Morgan-Monroe State Forest, Indiana, United States - atmos_gasesAM3C_515 | ecosystem: Environmental > Terrestrial > Soil > Temperate...
GTCCGCCGCCGGCTCGGCGCGCAGAGCCTCCTCGAACGAGCAGCCGTGCTGGCGCGGCACGATCCACGTCTCGAGCGGCACGCGCGGCGCATAGGGAACCACCACGGCGAAGGCGGCCGTAAGCCGTATCACGCGCTCCTCGGCGCCGATCTCCTGGCGCAGGATGTCGCAATAGAGGCAGCGCCGCTTGTACTGGTAATACTCGCGCGCCTCGCGCAGCTCACGCCGGGTCTCATCGAAGACGATGGGAATCGCCGTCACGCGCGAGTACGGGTGATGGCTCGCCACGCCCGGCTTCTTGTGGCGGCGCGACACCAGGATGTCGCGAATCTGCCCGTCGCGCTTGAGGTCGAGGAGCCGGTCGCGGTACATCCACAGCACGGACTCGATGGCGGAGGGCTCCATCGTCGCCAGCGTGTCGTCGTGCCGCGGTGACTCAACCACCAGCTCGCTGGCGCCGCGCGGATTGATCATGTCGAACATGCCGACACCCTCGCGTACCAGCTCCCACTCGATTCGAAAATAGGCATCCGGCTCCGGCACGACGCGAACGGTCCATCCCGGGCCGTTCGGCGTCGAGCCTTCCGGACGATAGGCGGCGATTTCCGGCTCGGTCAGGTGCTCGGCGCCCGGGCAGTACGGACAGTCCGTCTGGCGCGACGGCTTGGCCTTGGGCCGAATGAGGATCCAGTGCCCCCGCGTCGGGTCCTTCCTCAATTCGTCCACAGGCTCTCCCCTTGCCTCGAGGGCATCATAGTCATGATACTCGTGGCGGCGACACGGCCCGGCATACATTCAGGACGGAGGCTGCGCGCACGAAAGCGCCGACTTCCGCGGCGCGAGCCCGCGGCGGCGGGGGCTAGTCCTTGATCTGTGACTTGAGCTTTTTCAGATGCTGGCGCGCGACGTCGACCCAGTCCTTCTCGGTAGCCAGCGGCGACGCGAGCTCGATGTACTTCTCCCACTGCGTCATGGCCGCGCGCGGATCGACCTTCTCGTAGACGAGCGCGAGGTTGTACATGGCGCCGGTGTGCTTGCCGTCGAGCTCGATGACGCGCCGGTATTCCTCGATCGCCTCTTTGTAGAGCCCTTTCTCCTCGTACACCTCACCGAGTCCCATGCGGGCGTCCACCGAGCGGGCGTCAAGCTCGATGGCGCGCTTGTACGCGGTCACCGACTCGTAGTAGAGCCCTTTCTCGCCGTAGTAAATCTTCCCCAGGCTCATGTGCACCCTTGGATTGACGGGGTTGTAGACGAGTGCCTTCTGGTACGCGGCGATCGCGCCATCGGTGTCGCTCTTCGCGGCCTTCGCGTCGCCGAGTCCCACGTACGCCTCGGCGAAGAAGGGCCGCAGCTCGATGGCCTTGCTGTACGCCTCGATGGCCTGGTCGAAGAGCCGGCGCGGCTGCGAAAGGAACAGGTCGCCGAGCGCCTTGTAGGGCTCGGGATAGGACGCGTCGGCCTGCGTCGAGGCACGGAACTGCGCGGCTGCCTTCCACCGGTTCCCGAGCGCCGAGTGGACGACCCCGAGCGTGTAGTGCGCGACGACGAAGCTCGGATCGGCCTCGATCGCCCGCGACAGCAAATCGACCGCCGCCTCATTGCTCTCCTGATCGCCCCGCGTCGCCGCGATCTGCCCGCGGGCGAACAGCTCGAAGGCCCTGGGCACCCGCGTCGGGCGCGCTGCCTTCTCGATCCGCGTCACCTCGGTGTCCGTGAGGGTCACGTTGAGGGCTCGGGCATACGTGACGGGCAGCGAGGCGAGCCGTCCAAGCATCTCACCGTCCGGAGTCGTCACCGGCTCGAGGTTCGTGACCGCGTCGGTACCGCTCGCCTTCACCTCGAGCAGCCGCGGCAGCACGGCGAGGTTCCCCGTGCGGCGCTCGATGCGCCCGAACAGGACGGCGTCGGCGCGGACGGCCCGCGCTGCCTGAGCGGCGGCGGTCTCGGTCCAGGTGTCGGGCTGTCCCACCCCGCGCAGTCGGGCGCGCTCGATCTGGACGAACGCCGGATGCTGGGCCAGGCCGAGGCCGAGAATCTGACTGACACCTTCGCCCATCCACTGCTCTTCGCGCTCGAGCGGCGTTCCGTCGAACGGTACGATCAGCACAACGCGGAGCTTCGAATCGGCGTGGGCCGCCACGGGACACAGCGCGACCAGGAACCCCACCGCGACGATGAGCACGCGCGACCACGAGTCGAGCCGACGCATCACGGGCCCTCCTTCCGCCGAAAGCCTCGACGGACGAGCGACGCCACCCGCGCGAGCGCGCCCGGGCCGACGCGCCGCAGGGCGATATCCGGAACCAAGAGCACCGCGACCAGGCCGACGAGCCAGGGCCAGATGTCGACCGCGATCCGTGACTGCCGCCGCGACCTCAAGAAGGCGTCGGCCGGCTTCTCGAGCGGCCCCCCGCCGGTGAGCTCGGCCAGCTCCCGCAGCAGGGTCTCGTCCACGCCGAGGTCGCGAAGTTCCTGAGCATACGGTACCACCAGTCCGGCCAGCTGTGAGCCAACCACGCGCTCGTTCCGGCGCTGGGACATCCCGACCAGGTAGACCCCCTCCTGGCCGGCCGGGAAGCGGCCGCGATAGCGCCCGGGCCCGATCTGCTCAAGGTCGATCACCGTCCGTTCACGATTGGGCGAGACCACCCCGACCTGGGAGTCGAGGAAGTTGATGAACTCGCCCTTCGGATCGACGGCATCGACGACGATCTCGCCCATGTTTTCCCGCCGCTCCACCACCGCGACGGTGTCGCTGCGCGTGCCGCTCCGGAGCGTCCAGCGGATCAGCTGGGACCAGAACCGGTTGAAGTCCCTCCACCGGAGCCAGAGGACGCCCCACTTGGCCTTGGCGTCCGACGTGAACGCCACGGAGCGGCCGAGCCCGTAACGCCAGGTCGCGAGGACCGGGTCTTCCTGATGGCTCATCAGGACCAGGTCCGCCGTCGACTTCAGCGAGCTGGCGACGTATCCGCCGAGCGGGGGCACGTTCTTCCAGTCGATCTCCTGGATCGCCTCATGGCCGGGCGACGTGAGCTGCGGCTTGAAGGGCTGCTCGACGAGCGACGCCTTCGAGGCGAGCTGTGTCTCGAGTGTGAAGATGCGCGGGATGGTCTGCGAGTCCTCGGTGTAGTAGAAACGGCCCTTGCCCCACTTGGCGACGTCCACCATGAGCTGGACGTCCGCGTCCTTGCCGATCGCCACGGTGGAGACGGTGATCTTGTCCTTGGCCATCCGCCGCAGGAGTCCCTGGAAGTCGCCGCGCGTCATCTGCCCGTCGGACAGGAAGATCACGTGCTTGAGCAGGGCGGGCCGGTCGAACAGCACCTGATACGACTCCTTCAGCGCCGGATAGCCGTCCGTGCCGCCGCCTGCCTTGATGGTCGCAATCGCGTGATGGATCGCGGCCTTGTCCTTGGCCTGGCGCACCGATGCGTCCCAGATGAACTCGGTGTCCCAGCTCATCACGCCGACCTCGTTGCGCTCGTCGAGCAGGTCGACCACGAGATGGGAGGCTTCTTTGGCGAGGTCCAGCTTGGTCACCTTCTCGTCGGTCGACATGGCCATCGATCCGGAGCGGTCGATCGAGAGGACGACGGCGAGGCTCGGGATCTCGACCTTCTGCTTCACTTCCATGGTGACCGGCAGCGCTTCCTCGATGGGCGTGCGGTAGTAGCCGCCGAGCCCGAAGCTTTCCTCGCCGCCGATCATGACGAGCCCGCCGCCGTAGTCCCGGACGTAGTCGCGGATGTAGCCCATCTGCGCGCGCGTGAGCTTGAGCGAGGAGACGTTCGAGAGCACGACGCCGTCGTACTTCTGGAGCCCGGCCAGATCGGTCGGGATCTGCGGCGGCTCCACCACCGTCACGTCGATGTTCTGGGATCGCAAGGCGCCGGCCAGCGACTGCGCGTGGCCCCGCTCCTTATCGGCCAGCAGCACCTGGGGACGACCGCGCACGACGACGGCCCCGACGGCCCGGTTGTTCTCCTCGATCGTGTCGCCGTCGACTTCCACGGCCGCCTGGTACACGTGGATGCCGCTGGCGTCGAGCGACTGGCGGTAGCTGAAGACGTTCTTGCCGCCGCTGAGCCTCACGACCTGCGAGCCGAGGAACTCGCCGTTGCGGAAGAGCGAGAGCCGTCCCTCGGTGTCCTTGTGGCTCCACACCACCACCTTGGCCTGGAAGGGCTCGCCGAACTTCACCTCGTGCGGCAGCACCATGGCCTCGGCGACGACTTCCTGCGTGAAGGTCAAGGGCGCCGGCACGTAGTAGATGTCCGCGCCCGCGTCCTTGGCCGCCTGCGCGCCGGCGAGCGCGTTGCCGGAATTCTGGCGGCCGTCGGTCAGCATGACGATCCGATTGGCCTGGCCCGGCGGCAGCATGGCGAGTGACAGCTGGAGGGCCTGGAAGATGTTCGTGCCGCGCCCGTCGACCTGAGCCTTCGGGCGATCGATGGCCGGGCGGCCGGCGAGCGGCTGGTCGACGACCGCTTGCTCGCCGAAGGCGATCACGCTGTTGCGGTCGCCGCTCTTCATGGTCTTGCCGGCATCGGCCACGAAGCGGTAGGCCCGCTCGCGTGAGGCCAGGCTGACGCTGTCGGAGAGGTCGAGCAGGAACACGACGTTCATCCGATCGACCCAGCGCGGAAGCGTCGGCCTGATCAGCGACAGAGCCAGGACGACGACCAGCGCGCCGCGCAGGGCCAGGGCCCAGCGATCGCCGATGCCTGCGGGCGCCTTGAGCCGGCCGGCGCTCTGTCGCCGCCAGTAGAGCGCGCCTTCGACGAGGAGGATGAGCAGCGCCAGGATCACGAAAAAGGGCCAGAGCTCTCGCTGCACGGGCACCGGCGCGGCGGCCGGCCCCTGCGCACTCGCCACCGGCAGTGCATGCGGTGCCAGATTCGATTCGTCGGCGTCGGCCAGGTTCACCGCCACCTTCGTCTCGCCCCGCGACGTCGCGAGCGTGTAGATGCCGGTCTCATCCGTCTCGGTGAAGCTCACCATGCCGCGGGTCACGCGGCCCTGGACGGTGCGGCCGCCGGGCGTCGTCACCGTCACGGTCGTCACGCCGTGCGGCGCTGGCAAGAGGATCGGCTGCCCGGTCGCGAACTGGAAGCTCGCCTGGTCGAGCCCCGCCGGGTGCAGCCAGCGCAGCGTGTTCGACAGCACCAGCGGGAACGCGATCCGCAGCGGGAAGTCGGTCTTGAACAGGTCGAAGCCCACGAACAGCGCCTTGCGATCCCGCTCCTCGAGCGCGTAGATGAGCGGGCCGCCCACCGCCTCGACGACCGGCCGCCCGGCGGCCAGCGGCCGGATGCGCATCGCGTCCTCCATGGTCACCTTGGCGAATTCCACGTGACGCATGACCGGATGCGAGCGATCCCAGTCCATGATGGTCGGCCGCTCGAGCCTTCCGAGCACTTCGAGCGGCACGTCGGGCGGTACCACGTTGACGAAGATGAAGCGGCCCGCGCCGGCTCGCGGCGGGGTCACCGAGTCCAGGACGACGACGTCGGCGTCGGCCATGCCGCCCTGGTACTGATCGGGGGTGCGCACCTCGAGCGCCACCTGCGGATCGGTCTTCAGGGCCTTCTCGAGGAACAGGTTGCCGGGGCTCACCAGCAAGACGGCGATCTTGCGGGGCGGTGGCAGGACTGCGTACGCGACGTTGTCGACCGAGAGGTCGTCGTCGACCTTGAGCCGCGCGGTGACGGTGCCGCCCCCGTTGTGGCTGAACGGCAGCACCACCGAGCGCCGGACGTTCGGCTCGAGCGTCACGTCCTTCTCGGCGATCGACTTGCCATCGATCTCGAGACGGAAGCTGAACGTCTGCTGCTCCGGCGAGTAGTTCACCAGCGACACGAACGCCTGGTAGTCGAACGCCCCGTAGTAGTTCTTGCGGATCGACAGGCTGGTGATGGCGACGTTCTGACCCCCGCGCCCGACGCCGATCCACCGCACGCGGGGATCGGCGATGTCCGCGCTCTGGGGCAGCGTGAAGGCGCCGTCCGTGAAGACGTGGATCTCCGCGCGAGGCTCGGCCGCCACGAGCGCGCGCGCCGTGCGCACCGCCTCCTGGACCCGTGTCGGGATGTCGTGCGGCTGCGCGGCGCCGATGGCGGCGAGCGCGCGGTCGCGATCGCGGGCCAGCGCCGCGGTCACCTTCGGCTGCACGCCCGCCTCGATCACCATGACCTCGGCGCCCTCGCCCAGTCCGCGCACCAGCGACGCAGCGCCGGCGCGCGCCGCCTCGAAGCGCGAGGGTGAGATGTCGCGCGCCTTCATCGACGCCGACGTGTCCAGGACGACGACGACCTTGCGGGCCCCCTGCCCCATGACCGTGGCGACGGGCCGGGCCAGGGCGAGCGCGAGCGCCAGGAGCGCCAGCAACTGTAAGATAAGCAGGGGATCGCGGTGAAGCCGCTGAAAGAAGGTCGAGGCCTCACGGTCGCGCACCGAGGTGTGCCACAGGAGCAGGCTCGACACCGTCCGGTCGCGGCGGCGAACCTTCAGGAAGTAGAGCAGGACCAGCGGCACCGACAGCGCGAAGAACGCCAGCGCGAACGGGGTCAGGAAGCTCATGCGACCACGCGGCCCCGGAGCTGAGCGAGCACGAACTCCTCGATCGGCGCATCGGAGACGATCCGGTGGTAGCCGATCTCCTTGGTCCGGCAGAATGTCTCGGCACGATCCAGGAACTGGCGGAGCCGCTCGCGATAGGCCCGGACCGCGTCACCGTCCATCGAAAGCTCGCGCATCTCGCCCGTCTCGCTGTCGACGAGGCGCAGGTCGCCCGCCAGCTCGGGATTCATCTCCTCGGGTGACAGTACGTGCACGAGGTGCACGTCGAACCGGCGCTCGAGGAGGGCGCGGATCCCGCTCTCGTAGCCCGCGGGGTCGAGCAGGTCGGAGACGACGACGGCGAGCCCCGTCTGCCGGGACCGCGCCGCATAGTTCGCCAGACCCTCGTTGAGGCTCGTGGCGCCGCTGGGCTCGACCCGTCCGAGGAAGTCGAGGAGGCCCGGCACCTGGCTACGCCCGCGCGTCGGCGGCCAGCCCTCGGCCACGCGATCGCGCAGCACGCCGATCCCGACTCGCTCGAGGTTCACCAGACCCACGAAGCCGAGCGCGGCGGCGATACGCACCGCGGAGTCGAGCTTGGTGGGCGTGCCGAAGTTCATGGACGCGGACGCGTCGACGATCAGGTGGAGGCACAGGTCCTCCTCGTCGACGAAGAGCTTGACGTGCAGACGATCCAGGCGGCCGTAGATGTTCCAGTCGACGTAGCGGAGGTCGTCGCCCACGCCGTAGGCGCGATAGTCGCAGAACTCGACGCTGTGCCCGCGCCGAAGGCTTCGCCGCTCGCCCTTCACACGACCGCGGAACACGCGGCGCGAGAGCAGCGACAGGCGCTCGAGCTGCGCCAGGAACTCCGACGTGAAGAACGCGTGGTGCGTCGCCGGCATTCCGTCGCTCCTTCCTAGCGCTCGTCGAGCGACTGGAAGTAGCTCCGGATCTGATCGTGGAAGTCGCGCGGGACCTGCTCCCGCGTGATCGCGTCCTCCATTTGCTTGCGGTACTGGCCGATGACCCCCAGGTACTGGAGCCGCGAGCCCATGCTGCCGCCGCGTCCGGTCAGGTTGGTGTCGTAGCCGTCCTTTCGGCCGCGCCGCGACTCGCCCTCGACGCCGACGTCGTAGGGCGTGGAGCGCAGCCGCTGGCTCGCCTCACCCTTTGGCGAGTTGCTCCGGCCCTTTCCGGGCATCAAGCCTTCGCCCTCGCCGAAGTCCTGGTCTTCCGGCCCCATCCCGTCGCCACGGGCCTGGTCGCGCCCTCGGCCGCTGCGATCGCTCTCGCGCCCCCCGCGCAGCCCCTTCCCCGACCGCTGCGCTTCGTCCATCGCCCGCATCTTGTCGAGGGCCCGCTGCATGGCGTCGAGGGCGCGGTCGGGCTGGCCCCCCTCGAGCGCCTCCATGCCCTCCATCGCGTCGCCGCTCCAGTTGTTGCCGCCCTTGCGGCCGAGCCGCTCCATCTCCTCGAGCAGCTCACGCAGCTTCTGCGGCGAGATCTGATCCGGCCTGAGGCCGCTGGTCAGCGCCTTCGACTTGCGGAACACCATCTTGTACTGGTTGTTCGTGAAATCCGACTGGAGGTCCGGCAGCCGGTCGACCTGCTCGAGCATCCTAAGGCGCTCGTCGCCCTTCTTCATGAAGCTGTTGAAGTCGGGCCGCTGGCTCGCCAGCGAGGTGTCCTTGAAGATCGCCGAGAGGTCACCGGTCGTGGCGGCGCCGGTGCCGCCGGCGCGCTGGGCGAAGTCACGCTCCTCGAACGATGCGCGCTTGGTCTGGTCCTTGGCGATCGGGCGCGACGACTCCTCGAGCATCGACGAGGTCGCGCGCTCTTCCTTCTCGTCCTCGCCCGACGGCAGGAAGTCCGGCAGGCGCGGGGACGGGAGCGGGATCGGCGGGGTGACTACGAGCAGCAGGCCCACCAAGATGGGCGCCGCCAGGAACCGTCCCTCGCGCGGCACCACGCGGCGGACCACCCGCTTCATCTCGAGGGACTCGACGCGCGCGATGGTATCGGCCACGAGCGAATCGACCAGGCGCGTCCGGTCCGGGCGCTGGGCCCACTCGAGCGTGGTCGCGACGCGATCGTCGAGACCGAACGCGCGATCCGCGACGCGAGCCGCGTCGCCGTGCCCGACGCGTCGAGCCAGCCCGTACGCGATGCCGCCGCAGGCGCCCGCGACCACGAGCGCGCCGGCGATCCACGGGGCGGCACTCCCGATTCCGTGCTTGGCCAGCAGGACGGCGACCGCCGCGACCGCACCCCAGAACGCCCCGCGAATGCCGTAGTACTCGGCCCGGCGGCGACGGATCTCCCCGCGAACGCGCCGGAGGAGGCCGTCGATCCTTGGGGACTCAGTCATCAGATCCTCCCGCGCTCAGCGTAGAAAGGGTTCCCGGCTCTGCGCCGTCGCCACCTCGGTGTTCTCCATGATCCGCGTGACGAGGTTGTCGGTGTCGATGCCCTCGGCCTCGCCCTCGAAGTTCAAGATGATCCGATGGCGGAGCGCCGGCGCAGCCATGGCCTTGATGTCCTCGACGCTCACGTTGTAGCGCCCCTCCGCGAGGGCCCGTACCTTGGCGCCGAGCACCAGCGCCTGGGCGCCCCGCGGGCTCGCGCCGTAGCGCACGAAGCGCCGCGCGATCTCCGGAGCCTTCTCCCACTGCGGATGCGTCGCCATGACGATCGACGACGCGAAGTCGCGCACGTGCGAGGCAATCGGCACCTCGCGAATCAGCTCGCGGAAGGACATGACCGCCGGCCCGTTCACGACTCGGCTGACGTTGGCCGGACGCGACTGCGTGGTCCGGTCGATGATCGCGTTCAGCTCCTCGATCGCCGGATAGCGCACGCGTAGCTTGAACAGGAAGCGATCGAGCTGGGCCTCGGGCAAGGGGTACGTGCCCTCCATCTCGATGGGGTTCTGGGTGGCGAGCACAAAGAAGGGCGCGGGCAGCGGGCGCGAGGCGCCGCCGACCGTGACGGACCCCTCCTGCATGCCCTCGAGCAGCGCCGACTGCGTCTTCGGAGTCGCCCGGTTGATCTCGTCGGCGAGCAGGATGTGGGCGAAGATCGGACCGTGCTGGAACTGGAAGTGCTTCCGGCCGTCGGCGTCCTCGACGATGATGTTCGTGCCGATGATGTCTGCCGGCATCAGGTCGGGCGTGAACTGAATGCGTGAGAACGACAGCTCGAGTCCCTCGGAGAGGGTCTTGATGAGCAGCGTTTTGCCCAGGCCCGGGACGCCCTCGAGAAGGACGTGGCCGCCCGCGAACAGCCCGGTGAGAACGTGCGTAATGACCTCGCGGTGGCCGACGATGACCTTCTCGACCTCCGCGCGCAGCGCCTCGAAGGCGGCGACGAACGCTTCAACTCGAGCGTCACGATTCATCGAGCTCTCCTCTTGACTCTCGTTGCGACCGACTCGTAATTTCTGCTGCCATTATAGAGAGCCGTCAAGCGCTCGGGAGCACGGCTTTGAAAATGATCGTGACTTCATACTACTCGATCGCCAGAGCAAGTTCGCTGCCAAATGGCGGACTGAGCCGATTCGCCTCAGTGCGTTACGCGAGCGCTCCGATCAGACCGCGATAGACCTCTTTGTAGCCCTCGACTTCTTGCCCGGCAGAATACTTCTGGACGACCAGATCTCGACCGGCACGGCCGAGGCGCTCGCGAAGCCCCCGATCGCGGACCAGCGCGGCCGCGCCCCGCTCGAACTCGGCCTCGTCGCGGAAGAGCAGGCCTGTCTTGCCGTGGTCGATGACCGAACGGTTACCCTCGATGTCGGACGCGAGCACAGCGCGACCGAGCCAGAGCGCCTCGAGCACCGAGTTGGCCATGCCGCCCTCCGAGACCGAGGAGTTCACCACCACGTCCGTTTGGGACAGAAGCGAGCCTATTTGCGCGTGCGGGACCGCGCCGATGCGGCGCGCCCATGGAAGCGCCGCCAGGGCGCGCTCCAGGTTCTCTCCCACACCGGCATTCAGCTCAGGGCCGACGTAGAGTAGCCGGATTTCCGGAAGCGTCATCACGAGGCGACCGAGCGGCGCCAGAGGGAATGCCGGATTCTTGACGGCGCGAATGCCTGCGGGAAGCAGGAAGAGGACCCGCTCCGGGGGCAGCGGCCATCGCGCCGCGAGATCGAACGCCTCGCCCATCGGAAGGTCGACCGACTGAGGAACAACGGTCAGGCGCTCCCGGATTGCTGGCAGGACTGTCAGGATCCTGTCGGCGATCGATGCGTGGAAAACAGTCACTCGCCTGGCTGCGTTGAGCACTTTTTGAACTACCTCAGCGCGCGACGGATCGTCGAGGTCGTGATTCGCGTCGGTGCCGGTACAGGTGACCACGAGAGGCACCCGGCTCCGGAGCGCCAGACGCATGGCGAGCGGTCCTGCCCGGTAGGCGTGGAAGGCGTGGATCAGTGCCGGCGCATACTCCCCGATCCCGGCCTCGATTGACGCCTCGTCGCGGGTCGAGAGGTCCCAGAGCGAGAGCTCGACCCCACTACCCTCCAGCGCCCTGGCGATGCGCGCGACCGTGACCGCGTTGCCGCGTGGGGAAGCCGGGCCGTATGGGGTCAGAATCGCCACGCGGGCGGGCATCGGCCAGAGCTTACCGACGCCGACGCGGCGCGTAAAGCTAGGAACCGGCCCGCGGCTGAATCTCTCGCACGCGCCCGAGCGTCCACTTATAATGTACAGCGATGTCAGAACCAGTAGCCCCTGGCCCCACGACAATCGAGTGCCGGCAGATCGCCGACCTCCTCAATGACTATCTCGAGGGAAGTCTCCCGAAACACACGCGAGAATTGCTCGAGTGGCACATCGAGGGATGCGGCCCGTGTGTCGCGTTCCTCAACACTTACCGCGGTGCCGTCAATGCCGCCACCAAGCTGAAGGAAGTCGAGATACCCCGCGAGCTGAAGCAGCGTCTCCTAGCCGTCCTGAGAAATCCGCAGGCTCCAAGACAGCCCCGCGGCTAGCGCAAGAGCGTCTGGACAGTATCGACGGACTCCTGGCTCGCCCAGTCCATCTCGCCGATAACCGTGTAGCGCACGCGGCCCTCGGTGTCGACCAGGAAGCTTGACGGTAGCACGCGCACGCGCCACGCCCGTGACGCATCCTGATTGGGATCGAGCAGGACGGAGAAAGCGAGCGCCTCGCGCTTGACGAATTCGCCGACCCGCATCCGCGCTTCACCGTAGTTCACGAGGAGTACGGTGAACGGCCGTCCGGCGAGGCGCTCCTGCAGCCGCTGCATCGAGGCCATCTCGGCGCGGCACGGCTCACACCAGGTCGCCCAGAAGTTCACGAGGACGACCCGGCCCCGATAGTCGGCGATCGCGTGGGCGCGCCCGGAAAGATCGTTGAGCGTCAGCGACGGGGTTTCCGATCCGCTCCAGACAACGAACCGTGTGACCTCGGCGCGCGCGTCGCCGGGCCGCCACACTGAACCGATCAGAGCGAATCCGACGACGAGAGCCGCGAGCGCGGCGGGCACCGAGTTCTTCAGGGTGCCTGCCGGTCGCTCACGCTTTGATCTCGCGCGTGGCGATCGTATAGTTGAACGTGTCCGGATCGAGGCTGTCTCGCCGTCCCTGCGCGGTCTCGGCCTGCGGGTACATGAAGAACGCGAGCTTGCCGCCCTGGGTCGCATTCGGCAGCGCCACGTCGTGGGCCGTGTTAAAGGCGAGCCAGTTGCCCTCCCAGCCGCCGAACAGCTTCGGGCGCACCGCTTCCACCAGCGGGTGCTCGACCTTCAGCCACTCGCTCGTCTCCTCGCGCGCCACCTTGGTGACGTCGGCCGGGTCCATCGCCACCCAGCCATAGTCGGCCAGGAAAACCTCGGCGCGGCAGTGCTGCGCCCTGCTGATGTTGCTGCTGCCGGCGCCGAGCGCCTTGTAACCGAACGCCGACGGAGCCACGCGGATGCCGTAGATGTCGCGCGCCGGCACGCCGACCGACCGCACCAGGCCAACGAAGAGCGCGTTGATGTCAGCGCACTTGCCACCGAAGTTCCGCGTCTCCAGCATGGTCTTGATGTCACCGACTCCGCAGCCTCGCACCTTCGGCTCGCGGTAGGTGTTGGCGAGAATCCAGTCGTACACCGCCTTCACCTTCTCGACATCGGTGGTCTTGCCCTTGGTGATCTCCACCGCCGTCTCGCGGACGATCCCGTCGGTGGGCATGAGCTCGGTGGCCTTCGTCCACGTGCGCAAGACCGCCGGATCTTCCTGCGCGGGGGTCTTCTTCGACCAGTCGAGCGCGCGGTCCTGCGTCTGGAAGCGGCTCGTCAGCTCGATCCCCGGCGCGCGCTCACCGGGCGCGAATTCGGCGTAGAGGATACCAGCGCCGTAGACACCGTCAGTCAAAGGCTTCAGCACCTTCGCGTTACCCGACCACTGATCGCCCATCGGCTTCTGATACTCCGACTTGACCGACGGCATCGGCAGCCAGGCCCGGATCACGCCCGCCGGCTCGAGCACCTCGATTCGCGTCGTGATCTCGAAGGTGCGCCAGGTGCCCGGACGCGGCGCGAATTCCTTCTGCTGGGCGAAGGCTTCCGATGCCAAGCCTGTCATGCGGAGGGCAGCCGGTGCCGCGACCGCGGTCTTCAGGAACGTGCGCCGATCCATGAACGCCTCCCTGGCTATCGGATGGTTTGAGACGGGCGATCAGCCTATCGGGATTCGCCGAAAAGGCAAATTGGCAGATTCGATGCGAGATTGCCGCGCGATGGAGAGCGCCGATATCGGCGCCGCGGATTTGCGCGCTGCAGGCCGTCGCGGGGCTGGGGCCACGCCGGCTGAGGCGCGCCTACGGATTGAGGAGAGCCGGCGATCAGGCCCTGATGCGAATCACGGGCTCGGCGAGCACCGAGCCGATCTCCCAGCACTCCTCGCCGAGCCGTTTGAAGGCATCGAGCACGGTCCCGGCCCGATCCGGCGCGACGGAAAACAAGAGGCCGCCCGACGTCTCGGACTCCGTGAGAAGCGACCCGAGATATCCAGGAACCGATGCGTCGATCGTCAGGTCGGCGCCGAAGGTCGCGTCGACGTGACGGCGGTTGCGCTTCATTCCGCCGCTGAACTGGCCGGCCTCGGCCAGCTCGCGCGTTCCCGGAAGAACGGGAAGCCGCGCGGCGTCGAGCGCCAAACCGGCGCGCGATGCTTTCACCATCTCGCCGGCGTGGCCCAGAAAGCCGAAGCCGGTGATGTCGGTAGCGCCCTTTGCGCCACTCTCGCGCGCGACGCGCGCGGCCACACGGTTGAGCCTGAGCATGCTCTTCACGGCGCCCGCGAGCACTTCCGGCTTGGCCACGCTGTTCTTCGCCGCGGTCGTGATGACGCCGGTACCGAGCGGCTTGGACAAGAACACGCGGTCGCCCGATCGCAGGCCGCCCTTGACGAGCACCTGGTCCGGGTGGACCCGGCCGGTCACACACAGGCCGTACTTCGGCTCGGCGTCGACGACCGTGTGACCGCCGGCGATCACGCCACCGGCCTCAGCGACCTTGTCCCGGCCACCGCGGAACACCTCGGAGATGATCGTCTTCGACATCTCGCGAGGGAATCCGGCCACCGCCAACGCGAACATCACCTCGCCGCCCATCGCGTAGACGTCCGACATCGCATTGACGGCGGCGACAGCGCCCCAGGTCCATGGGTCGTCGACGACCGGCGGGAAGAAGTCCACGGTCTCGACGATCGCCAGATCGGGCGCGAGACGGTAGACCGCGGCGTCATCCGCCGCGCCGAGACCGACGAGCAGGTCGGCGGGCGGCGCGCCGGCGGGCCTGAGCACCCCAAGCACCTCCTGGAGATCTCCAGGAGCCATCTTGGAAGCTCAGCCGGCGCAGGAGGCGTATGACGTCAGCCGGACTTCGGTGTGACTGTGCTCGGTCATGACTTCTCTTGGGACGCGCGTTCCGGAAGCTGCGATTCCACGTAGTCGACGAATGCCTGAGCCAGGGGTGAGCGGCTGCGATCCCGGTGCGTCACCAGGTAGAAGAAGCGCGAGACGTTCAGGTCCTTCAGCCTCAGGCACGCCAGGAGCCGGGCCCGGCACTCGTCCTCGACCGCTCGCCTGGAGATGATCGAGAGTCCGACCCCGGAGCGAACGGCCTGCTTGATCGCCTGGGTCGAGCCCATCTCGCCCACGATCCGGAACGCGGTGAGATCGGCATTCGCCTCGCCGAGGGCGTGCTCGAGCGCTTCGCGCGAGCCCGACCCCTGCTCCCGGACGATCATGGGCTCCTTGCGCAGGTCGGCCAGCGTCACGCTCTTGCGCCCGGCCAAGGCGTGGTCGGCCGGCACCACCACGACGAGCTCGTCGGGGATCAGCTCGCGCGAAACGAGCGTGCGGGCCCCGGGCCGCGCCCCGACCACCCCAACCTCCGCGCGACCGTCCTCGATCCACGTGGTGACCTGCCGGCTATCGCCGATCAGGAGCGAAATCGAGATGTCTGGATACTTCGTCTTGAACTGACCGATCAGCGCCGGCAAGAGGTACTCGCCGGGGATCGTCGAGCCGCCCACGACGAGCTGGCCGCTCAGACGTCCCTGGAACTGATCGAGCGCCTGCCGGGCCTCGCGAGAAAGCGCCAGCATCCGGCGCGCGTAGCCCAGCATGAGCTCGCCCGCGCGGGTGGTCGTGGCGCCGCGCCCGAGCCGGTCGAGAAGCTGGACCCCCAGCTCGTCCTCGAGAGCGCGGACGTGCTCGGAGATCGTCGGCTGGGTCAGGAAGAGCGCCTCGGCGGCGCGCGAGAAGCTCCCGAGCTCGGCCACCTTCGCGAAGATTTCCAGGCGCCGAAGGTCCATCAGGGCGAACCGGGAGCGGAAAGGCCTCTCAGTGGCAGGCGCAGCCGCCGCCGCAACAGCTGCCGCCCGATGACATGGGGGCGGCGGATTGCACCGCGCCGGCGGTCTTCAGTCCGAACACCGACAGCTTGCGCATGACCTCTGCACTGGCGCAGGAGGGACACGCGACCGCCGTCGCGGCGCCGGGGACGTACTTCTCGAATTCTTGATCGCACTGCTTGCAGCGATACTCGTAGATCGGCACTATTCGCCGCCTCGCTGCACGTAGCTCTTGACGAACTCCTCGGCGTTCTCCTCCAGGATGTCGTCGATCTCGTCGAGGAGCTTGTCGATGTCTTCCTTGATCTTCTTGCCCTTCTTGGCAAGCTCAGGGCTCGCGGCGGCGCCGTCGCCACCGCCTTCAGCGGGCTTGGTCGGCCGGGTCTCTTTCCTCTTCTGTTCTGCCATCTCGCCCTCCATGGGGCAACGAGCCGGGTGGCGAAATCCGAACGAGCACTACTGGGCTAATCTTAGCACGCCCACTCTCACAAGCGCCTGAAGTGCTTGCTGAGGGTCAGCGTCTGGCGCTGGTAGGAGGAGCCCAGGTCCGAGCCGTACACCCGCTCGGGCCGGGAGCGGAGCCGCTCGAACCACACCTTGAACGAGGTCTGGCCGTCGTACACCATGAACGGCACCTCCCGGGCCCTCACCTCCATGACAACCTTGGTGCCCAGGATGCTCCCGTCGCCCCAGCCGAATCCAGGGTCGAAGAATCCCGCGTAGTGCGTCCGGATCTCGCCGGCGCCAGCGTCGTAAACGACCATCTCGGCGGCGAACTCTGGCGGCACGCGTATGCGCTCCTTGGACAGGAGGATGTAGAAGCGGTTGGCCTCCAGGATGTAGGCATCGCGCGACGGGCGCTTGATCGGCTCCCAGAATTCGGCCGGGTCGTAGAACCCGATCCGGCTCAGGTCGACCGCCGGCGGATTCGGGTGCGCGCGATAGCCGATGACCCCGTCGGTCAGCCGGCCCGACAGATCGACTCCCATGCAGAGCCCGTCGTTGAAGACCGCGCGCTCCGCTGGAATCGCGCGTTCGTCGTCGTCGTAGAGCAAGGGCGTCTCGCGGTACAGGGTCTCGAGCGCCTGATCGGACAGCGAGGTTTGCCCCGAGAGCACCCGGAGCTGGTTGAGCGAGGCGCCGACTTGCACGCGCACGGGAAACGACTGCGGCGAGACCTCAAGGTAGAGCGCGCCCCGGTAGCCGGCGCGGATCTCGTCGAAGCGCGGCGTGGCGTCCGTGATGACGCGCGTGAAGATGTCGAGCCGGCCGGTTGTCGATTTGGGATTCGAGCGACCGCGCACGTCGTCGGGCAGCGCCAGCGATTCGAGCAGCGGGATGAGGTACACCGAGCCACGCTGCAAGGTCGCGCCGGCGCCGGTCAGCGAGAGCTGGTCGATGACGAGATCGCTGTCGGCGAGACCACGCTCGCCCAGGCGGCTCTGCACCGTCTCGCGAAACGGCAGGAAGCTCGCTCTGAGCTGGTAAGCCTGCGAGCCCAGGCGAAGGTCGAGGCTCGCCGGCTGGAACTGGCGATCGTCGATGCCGTCCGGCGCGGCGATCCAGCCGTCGCGAACCGCCGCGCGAAGCTCGCGATCCGGGAGAACGCCCTCAGGCATGCTCGTTCCAGTTAGCACCGCGTGCCCGGCCCGTCAAGGCACGCGCCGGCTGGCCAGCCAGAAGCACGCCGATCCCAGGACGCAGAAGACCACCGAGGCGAGGAACACCACGCGGTACGAGCCGAGGACGTCGTGCACGACGCCGCCGAACCACGGGCCGATG
>Ga0307471_100000725_pt1 | contig 17215 bp, 10 predicted proteins | sample atmos_gasesAM3C__2_FD_204566 | JGI IMG/M metagenome (GOLD analysis project Ga0307471, IMG submission 204566) | Hardwood forest soil microbial communities from Morgan-Monroe State Forest, Indiana, United States - atmos_gasesAM3C_515 | ecosystem: Environmental > Terrestrial > Soil > Temperate...
ACGCCTCCGAAGGTGACGACGATGGTGGCGCCGGTGGGCGTGTCGAGCTGCACGCTCAAGTAGCAGCCGAGAGCGGAGACCAGAGTGCCCATAGTCCAGCCGATGGCGAGGCGAGGGCCGATGCGGTCCGCGAAGAGCATCGCGCCGACGCTGGGGACGATGAGATAGCAGAACACGAGGAGAACACCGGCGATGGCGACCGACGACGTGACCACAAAGCCGAAGGAAGCGTAGAAGAGGAAATCCCAGAAGCGCACGCTGATGCCGAGATTTTCGGCTTTGTCGTGGTTTATGGAAATGAGGAGGAATTTCTTACGGAAGATGTAGTGGAAGATGCCGACCAGGGCGTAGAGGATGGCGGTCTTGCGGACCTCGGGCCAGGAGACGGCGAGGATGTTGCCGACAAGCATGTCCTTGAGATGCTCGGTTTCGCCGGTGGCTTTGCTCATCAGCAGGATGGCGATGGCGGATGCGACGGAGTACGCGATGCCGATGAACGCCTCCTGCGGGATGTGCCCGCGGCGCGTGCGCGCAAAGGCAAAGATCGCGGCACCGCAGAAAGTGAAGGCGAGGCTGATCCAATAGGAGCCTCGTCCATGCGGGTCCATGCCAACGACGATGGCCACGGTCGCACCCAGCGCAGCGATCTGGGCCAGGGCGAGGTCCACGAAGATGACTCCACGCTCGACAACGTGAACGCCCAGGTACGCGTGAATGCCAGTCAAAATGAGGCTGGCGACAAACGGCGCAATGAGAAACGCAAAAATCTCCATCTAGGTCTCCGGATTACTTGGTTGTGTCGAACGCTTGCTTGAGCTTGGCGATGTCGTAATCGAACAGCGAGAAATAATCTTTGATTTCCTTTTCGCCACCGACCGAAGGCGGAAGGACGAGCACCTGGCCGCCGGTTTCGCGGGCGATGGCGTTCGGAGTCTTCAGGTCGAAATAGGGCTCGACGACGATCACTTTAACGTTGTCGCGCTTCATCTGCTGAATCAGCTCAACGGTGTGCTGCGGGCTGGGCGGAATACCCGGGCGCGGCTCGACGTAGCCGACCACGTTCAGATGAAAGTGCTCAGCGAAGTTCGGCCATGAACGGTGGTAGGTGACGATCTTGCGATCCTTGTACGGCGCCATCTGCGAGAGCCACTTCTGGTCAGCGTCTTTCAAACGCTTCTCAAAGTCGGAGTAGCGCTGCGCGAAATAGGCGGCGTCGCCCGGATGCATTTCGCTGAGCTTGTCGGCGATACCTTTCGCGATGCGCAGACCGTTTTCCGGATCGAGCCAGTAGTGCGGATTGCCGAGGGGGTGAACGTCACCTTCGGCGCGCGTGACCTGGCCGGTGGGGATCTCAAGAATTTTTGCGAAGCGCGAGGCGTCGAAGTAGCCCGGGCCACCAACCTGGATCTTCGGGTTGGTCGATTGGGTGATGAGCGGCGGGAGCCAGCCGATTTCCAGCTCGAGGCCTACGACGATGAGGAGGTCGGCTCGTTTGAGCTTGAGAAGGAAGCTGGGCTTGGCATCGACGAAGTGCGGATCCTGGTAGCCGCGCGCGATGGACTCGGCGTCGACTTTGTCGCCGCCAACTTCCTGCGCGAGCGCTGCCAGGTCGCTGGTGGCGGTCATGATCTGGATTTTCCCGGCAGCACGCGCGGGCGGGGGGCCGGCGAGCGCGAAAACAAGCGTGAATGCCGCAAGAAGTGCGGCGATGCGAGTAGTCAGATGACGAGAGTGCATTTTGTCTCCCGCAGGCACGAAGATGGGCCCGCTGTTCAGCGAAATCATCAGAATGGGTGAGCGCCGTGTGCGCCCATGACGAACAGAAATTGGAATAGAAATTCGTTCGCGTTCGAGAAGTCCCCGGGGTTCGCGAGCGCGAGATGTCCGAAGCGGTATTGGCCACGGATTTGGCTGAATTCGCTGGGCCAATAGGTAAGGATAGCGGAAAAGCCGGTGTCGGTCAGATTGGCATTGTTGGCGTGTCCGCTGCGGTCGAAGCGGCCGCCGACGGTCCAGCGGCGATTGACGCGGTATTCGGCGGAAGCATAGGAGCCGAAGGCGTGCTGTGTCTGGAAGGCGTTGAGGGGGGAGAGCTGGTCGCGCGCGCTCCAGAACATTTCGGTACGGAGGAGGAAATTCTTGTAGATGGCGCGGCGCAGCGGCTTCCAGCGAAGCGTGGCGTCGACGCCGTAGAGATTGGTAAGGAAGTGATCGGGGTCGAAGAAGACGTTGTTGGCGACCGTGCCAGCGTCGTTGTGACCGCGGGAGTACGAGACGCCAAGATCGAGGTTGGTGGATTCGGTCAGGTCGCGATAGGCGCGGATGTGGCCGACCACGCTGAGGTCTTCGCGGCGTTGCGCGGAGTAGACGTCGCTGGAATCGCCGCGGAAGACTTGCGCGGTGCCCTCCATGAACCAGTTCTTGGGAGCGGGCAGGAAACGCGAGATGGAAATGCCGGCGTCGTCGATGCCATCTTCGCCGCCGACCAGGTTGTTGGTGGCGAGAGGGCGATCGATATAAGGCAGGGCGTGATTGTGGATGGTGTTGACCTTGCCAAAGTCGGCGCGCATTTTGCCGACCTTCATCAGCAAGCCAGCCGGTAGCGAAGTGAAGGTGACATAGGCTTCCTCCACCTCGACGCCTGTTTCGCCGAACGAGATGAAAGCATCAGCGCGGGCGTAAGGATCGATGATGGCTTGCAGGCCGACCTCGGATTCGTGCATCTCCAGCGATTTCGACGGCGCAACGTCGTTGTGGCCGGCGGTGCCGATGAAGTCGCCGATCAGGCTGATGTCTGGGTTGAGAAGCTTGGCGTTGCTGGTCGCGCCACCGTAGGTTTGCGTCTGGGCCTGTGTGCCCTGCACGGCTTGCGCCGGCGCGACAAGATCCGGAGCCGCTGGAGTGGCCGGGGCGGCGCTTGCGGAGAGCGAACCCGGCTGAACGCTGGTGGAGGTGAGCAACAAGCCATCCTTTGGAGCGGGCGCGGGGGTTTTCGCGTTGCGCAAGTTGCTTAGCTCGCCGCGGAGCAAGGCGACCTGCTCAGCCAGCGAGCGAACTTCGTCTTCCAGGGTCTTGATGCGCGCATCCGCGCTCGGGGCCGACGCTACGGGCGGCTGCGCCTCCGGTTCCCCCTCTTGCTGCGCCCAGAGCGGCGCGGCCCCGAAAGCCAGCGACGCAAGAGCTAACGAAATCGCAATTCTTTTCATGGCACATCTCCTACCGAGAAAATCGAGACAGTTGTGGTGGACGAACGACAGCGCGGCGACTACAGGAATGTCAGGCGAGAGGAGGAGCGCGAGGGGAAGTGGGCCGGGAGTTCGCAGATGCCATGCCGCCTGCAGCAGACACGTTCGTCAAGCGATCGGCAAGCGAGATGAGCGCGATGCTCGGCATCGGCGTGACGACGGCAAGTCCGGCAACTGCGCAGAGCGGACACAGATGAGAACTGGCCGCCTGAGAATTCATGTCGACGCAGAAATGGAATTGCGCCGCGAGCAAGATGATCACGAGACACAGCGCCAGAATCGGAATCCGGGACATCCACGAGGGCATGTACTTCATATGACGTAAGTTAGCGGAAATTCGTTGCAAAGCAACCCTCCCGCTACCTTTTGGTGCACCCAGAGCAACCTACTCGGGTGCGGGCCCGTCCAAGATGGTATAACGAATAGCAAGGGTGTATGCACTGTCGTGACGATAGGTTAGGTCGAGCAGCTTTCCGGCGATCGCTGGCGGTTTTCGCGTGCCTGGCGCTGCTGTATTTCGCGGTCGGCGGCTCGTTCTTTCATCAGCACACCGGCGGTCCGGAGGCCGCTTGCCACATCTGCCAGGCGCTGCACATGCCCGCGCTGGCTGCGGCCACAGCAAAGATTGTTCCGGCGACGCAGTTGGTGGCCTGGCATGAGCCCCTGCCACAGCGGGTCGCGGTTACGGATTCTTTCGGTCTGCATCGGGCTTCGCGCGCGCCTCCTGCGATTTAACTCCCTCCCTAGCTTAACTTTGTTGATCCGGCGGTAACTTTGCACTTTTTGGCGATCTGCCTTCGCCGGGGCACAGGCACGAGTGCCTTTTCTGCTTGAAACCGCTGCCGCGCTTGAATCGCGCTGATTCAACAGGGCGGGTGCACGACTTCCCTTTTTCAGGAGAGTCTATCCACACTTTCCGCCCGCACAGGGCGCATGAGTCCCGCCACGGGACGGAGGAACAGCTATGAGTTTGTATTTGCGGAGTGCCGGGGCGCTCGTGTCGTTGGGTTTCCTGTTGTTGTTCGCTGTGCCGGGATTTGCGCAAGTGGGAAATTCCGGTTCGATGGAAGGTGTGGTGAAAGATCCCTCGGGATCGGCGGTGGCCGGCGCAATGATCGAGGTGTCGAATCCGGTCAGCGGATTTCGCCGGGAGATCACAACCGGAACCGACGGAGCGTTTCGGGTGACCAACGTTCCGTTCAATCCGTATCACATCGTGGTGACGGCGCTTGGTTTTGCAGCCTACTCGCAGGACGCAGAAGTGCGCTCGGGCGTTCCGACCGTGGTTCAGATTTCGCTGAAGATCGGTACGGCAAACACGAGCGTGACGGTGGAGGCGAGCGGTTCCGACCTAGTGGAGAACGAGTCGACGTTTCACACCGACGTGGATCGCGGACTGTTCGAACGACTGCCGTTGGAGAGCGCGTCGTCTTCGGTGACTTCGCTGATCACGCTCACGTCGCCGGGAGTCGCGGCCGATTCCAACGGCAACATGCACGGGCTGGGAGATCACGCGCAGAATTCGTTTTCCGTTGATGGGCAGCCAATTACGGATCAGACCAGCAAAGTCTTTTCAAACCAGATTCCCGTGGATTCGATTCAATCGCTGGAGGTGATTTCGGGCGCGCCGCCGGCGGAGTTCGGAGACAAAACCAGCCTAGTGATCAAGGTGACGACGAAATCGGGGCTGGGTGTGACGCGACCGACCGGAAGCATCACGACATCGTACGGCAGTTTTGGAACAGCCAACGTCGGTTTTGATCTGGCATATGGCAATCAGAAGTGGGGAAATTTCATCGCGGCGAACGGGCTGAAGACGGGCAGATTTCTCGACCCTCCGGAATTCCAGGCCATTCACGACCAGGGGAACCAGGCCAACGCATTCGATCGGGTGGATTTCCAGATCAGCCAGAAGGATACGATTCACGGAAATTTTCAGTACACGCGGTCGTGGTTTCAGACGCCCAACACCTACGACAACCTGAACGTGCTGGATCCGAACGGCGTGAACGTTGGCGAAACGGACCAGCGATCAAAGATCAGCACGTTCAACATTGCGCCGACCTGGACGCGCCTGATCAGCTCTTCGGCGATCCTGAATGTGGGGGCGTTCACGCGGCGGGATCAATACAACTACTATCCGAGCGACAACCCGTTTGCGGATCTGGGGCCGATCAATTCGGAAACGATTGCGCAAGACCGCAAGTTGCTGAATGCCGGAGTGCACGCGGATCTTTCCTACGTGAAGGGCGCCCACAACATCAAGGCGGGCGTGCTGTACGAGCACACCTTCCTGGATGAGAACGACAACCTGGGCATTATCGATCCGACGCTGCTTCCGGCAACGACAGACAGTGCTGGATTGCCGTGCTTTGATGGCGCCACCAATACGGCGGTACCGGGAACGCCGTGCGCGACGTTGTTACCGATCGACCTGACGCGCGGCGGTGGACTTTTCAACTTCCGGGGACACACAGACGTCAAGCAATTCGCGGTTTATGTGCAAGATACAATCACGAAGGGCAACTGGTCGTTCAACCTGGGGATTCGCGGCGACGTGTACAACGGCCTTTCGTCGGCAACGCAGGCGGAGCCGCGGCTGGGCGTTGCCTACAATCTGAAGCCGACCAACACGGTGTTGCGCGTCTCCTACGCGCGGACGCTGGAGACGCCGTTCAACGAAAATCTGATCATCGCGAGCAACGGCTGCAACTACCCGGTGCTGGCGGCGCTGATTCCCTGTGTGCCCGCGGGATCGCCGGCAGGATTTCGCAATGAGTTTCACGCGGGACTCCAGCAGGCGTTTGGAAAATACCTGGTGATCGACGGAGAGTATATCTGGAAATATACGCACAACGCTTACGACTTCAGCGTGCTGGGAAATACGCCGATCACGTTTCCCATCGACTGGCATAATTCGAAAATTCCCGGCTATGCGATTCGTGTCAGCATGCCGAATTTTCACGGCTTCACCGCGCTGGTGGTGATGTCGAGCGTGGCGGCGCGCTATTTCCCGCCGCAAGTCGGCGGACTGGGCGTGACCGTGGGGCAGAGCGGCTCGGTGTTCCGCATCGATCACGACGAAAACTTCAACCAGACGACGCACCTGCAATACCAGCCGTGGAAAACCGGACCGTGGATCGGTTTCAACTGGCGGTATGACAGCGGGCTGGTGGCCGGTTCGGTTCCGGATTTTGCTACCGCGCTGACGCTGGATGGAGACGAACAAGCGGCGATCGGCTTGTTCTGCGGGAGCACCTTCGCAACCGTGAGCGCGCCGCTGGCGGGATGCCCGACCGGGACGCCGCGAGGAGCGACACGGATCCAAATTCCGGCTGACGGAACCGAAAACGACGACAAAAACCCGCCACGCATCGCACCCCGGCATCTGTTCGACGTGAGCGTGGGCGACGATAATCTATTCCACGGAGATCGCTACAAGTGGAGCCTGCGGTTCACCGTAATCAACCTGACGAACAAGGAAGCGCTGTACAACTTCTTGTCGACGTTCAGTGGAACGCACTTCGTGTCGCCGCGAAGCGAGACCGTGGAACTGGGATTCCACTTCTAACCAGCGAAACGCAGGAGAAGCGAGGGCCCAGGGGCTGCCGGTGTCCTCGCGCCTTCTCTAACCGGCGAAATGTCCTGCCAAAATGAGGATTAACCATTAGACAGCGCGAAGCCTGCCCGAAATTGACGGGCATTTCCTGACCGGACTATAAGTCTGACTCGTACCACCAATTCCGGCACTGAGGTCGCACCCAGCCGACCGTCCAGGTCCATCTAGATGGCTACGTTTCATGAAGTTTCACAAGCAGAACAAGCCTCGCTGAAAGCTGCGGAAGCGGCCAACCCGGGCCCGGGGTCAATGTATGGGCTGGCCTTTTCCGGCGGCGGAATTCGCAGCGCGACGTTCAACCTGGGATTTCTGCAAGGCTTGGCGCAGGCCAAGATGCTGCCGAAGATTTCGTACCTGTCGACGGTGTCCGGTGGCGGGTACATCGGCGGATGGCTGATCAGCTGGATCAAACGCGCGGGAGAGAGCGGCGGAAGCGGCGTCGGGCAGGTGCAAGATCAACTAGGGAACTACCAGTGCCATCGCCAGCCGGGCGAACCAGTCTCCGAGCCCAAGCAAGTGAGCTTCCTGCGCGACTACAGCAATTATCTGACGCCACGCCTGGGAATTTTCGGCGCCGACACGTGGACCGCGATCGCGGCGTACCTGCGCAACGTGCTGCTGAACCAGATCATCTTGATCGCATTTCTCGGGTCCATCATTGTGTTGCCGTGGTGCCTGTTGCGCAGCAGCCAATGGATATCGCGGGCCTACCCGTGGATTTTGCACGACGGCTTTCAGGGATCGGCCATTGCGGGTGTGATTGCCGGCGCACTGTTGCTGCTCGCCATCTGCTGGGCTTCGGTGCAGGCGGCACGGTGCTCGCTGACCGCCAGTCCAGCTCCGGTGAGCGCGGGCCAGGGGTATGTCCTTGGGCTAACGGTGGTGCCACTGTTTCTGAGCGCGGTCTCCACCTGGCTGTCGCTTTGGCTGGGCCCGGCCAACGACCCTCGTTGGCATCCATGGTATTGGCCGATCGTCGGGTCGGCGGCGTACGGATCGGTCCATGTGGTGGGCGTGCTCTGCCGGATTGTGACGATTCGCCGCGCGAATCAGGCGGGAATTAAGTTCACCGCGACGCAAGCGATCTACATTCCAGTCACGGCATTCATTGCCGGGGCCATCGGCGGGTTGTCGCTGATCCCGCTGAATCAGATCGTGATGACCTGGCGAAGCTGGGGGCATGGCTTCGCGCACGGTCTTACTTGGGGCCCCGCGCTAGTCGTGGCGGCTTTTCTTCTGACCGGAACCCTGCACATCGGTTTCATGAAGCTGCTGATCAAGCCCGAAGAGCAGGAGTGGTGGAGCAGAGCGGGCGGATTCCTGCTGCTGCTCAGCGTTGGGTGGACGGCGCTATTTGCGCTGAGCATTTTCGTCCCCTGGGTGTTTTTAGTCTGTCGAAAGTGGGTCAAGACGCAACTGGCGCTGGCCGGGGGATGGGCGCTAAGCACCGCTTTCGGAGTCATTGCCGGAAAAAGTCAGAAGACTTCAGGGAAGAAGGATGACGGCCCTTCGAGCGTCGATTTGCTAGCCCAGGTTTGTCCGTACATCTTCATTGTCGGGATGCTGGTGCTGTTGTCTGGGGGCACGTTCTGGCTAGCGAAGCAGAACCTGGAGGCGCGCGAACACAGGGCTCAGCTCACAGTAGTGAAGATAGCAGACGCCCCCGCGCGGGCAGACGCGAGCGAAGAGTATAGACGAGCCAAGGGAAGATATTGGGGACTGGTCTCGCGTTTCTCGGCGCACTGGATGTGGCTGGACTGCGGTTTGCTGCTCCTGGGTGCGATCCTGGTGGCGTACCGCGTGGACATCAACGTTTTTTCGATGAACCTGCTGTACCGGAATCGGCTGGTGCGTTGTTATCTGGGCGCGAGCCGCTTGGATTCGTTCCGGCACCCGAATCCGTTCACCGGATTTGATCCCGCGGATGAGTTTTCGCTGGCGGCATTTGTGCGGGAAAGAGGCTACGACGGTCCGTACCCGATCCTTTGCACGGCTTTGAATGTGACGCACGGAGAGCGGCTGGCGTGGCAGGAGCGCAAAGCGGAGTCTTTCGTATTTACGCCGCGGTATTGCGGCTATGAATTCTCAAGCATGCACGAAGCCAGCAAGGGCAAGCAGAAGGGTGGATATCGCGAAACCGAACAATACGCTTATCCGCTGAACGCCGAGGATCCGTTTCACGCGGAAATCGGAGGCGTGCATCTTGGGACGGCGATTTCGATTTCCGGCGCGGCAGCCAGCCCGAACATGGGCTATCACACGTCGCCGCCGCTGGCGTTCCTGATGACGGTGTTCAACGTGCGGCTGGGCTGGTGGCTGGCGAATCCGCGCTACACGAAGGACGAGCTGGCACTGGGGGCCCCAGAGGGCGGGCCGCCTTGCTCGCTCCTGTATCTATTGAAGGAGCTGTTCGCTTCGACGACGGATCGTTCGGACTATGTTTATTTGTCGGATGGCGGGCACTTCGAGAATCTGGGTATCTACGAGCTGGTGCGGCGGCGTTGCAAATACATCATTGCGTGCGATGCGGATGCCGACGAGGATATGCGCTTCGGCGACTTGGGAAATGCCATCCGCAAGTGCCGCAGCGACCTGGGAGTTGAAATCACCATCGACCCGACGCCGATACGACTACCAGGGCTAGGTAGCTTCGCGCAGGTACACGGCGTGATCGGAGCGATCCGCTATCCGGCGTGCGCGGATGACGGCGTGATGCTGACCGGGAAACTCCTCTACGTGAAACCCACGATCAGCGCGACGACTCCTCGCGACGTTCTGGCGTATCGGGACCTGCATCCGGAGTTTCCGGACGAGCCGACATCGGATCAATGGTTCGATGAGTCGCAATTCGAGAGCTACCGACGGCTCGGGCAGCATGCCTTTCGGTCCATGGCCGGAATTGCCGGCGACGGGGCCTGGCCCATGACGATTGAAGCGCTGTTCGATTCCGTGAAAGTCCAGACTCCCCGTTAGATTGTGCTCACCGCTGCCCGCATGGTTTGGCCATCGGCCAAAGGGCGGGATACAATACCCGCCGGAGCGGCACTTCGAAGCAGGTGAGGGAACGAAAGCTGTTTGAACCAATGACGAATCTCTGAGGAGCTGCGGATAGACAGCCTGTGTGCACGGCCTGTCCCTTTGGCTTCCCGACGGTCTAGGCCAACCGGGAAGCCAGCGGGGCAGGAAAGCCTAATGGTTGGCTCGTGGCTCCCACCTAATTCAGAGGTTCACGGCCTAGTTCCCCACGGCCAAGCAGTCCGCTCCTTTTTTGTTGTGGCCACCCCGAACAGGCAAATGCGCGTACTTTTCATTGGTGACATTGTAGGTTCGCCCGGCCGGAAGGTTGTCCAGGACCGGCTGGCCGACCTTGTGAAACAGCGCCAGATCGATCTGGTGATCGCAAACGGGGAGAATTCCGCGTCGGGATTCGGCATCACGCCCCGCATTGCGGATGAGCTGCTCACCACGGGCATCGACGTCCTGACCGGCGGGAACCACAGCTGGGATCGCAAGGAAGTCCTGGAGTACATGCCCCACCAGCCACGGCTGCTGCGTCCCCACAACTTCCCGCCAGGGAATCCGGGTAGCGGCGTTTTTGTCGGGACCGCCAAAAATGGGGTGCGCTACGCGGTCCTGAACCTGCAGGGGCGCATCTTCCTGCCAGCGATCGAGGATCCCTTCCGCACTGCCGACGAGGAACTGGTCAAATTGCCTGCCGATGTCGCCTTTGTTTTGTTGGACATACATGCAGAAACGACCAGCGAGAAGATCGCCATGGGCTGGTATCTCGATGGGCGGGTGACCGCGGTGGTCGGAACCCACACGCACGTCACAACCGCCGACGAGCGGGTGCTGCCGCAGGGTACCGCTTTCATCTGCGATGTTGGCATGAGCGGTCCGCACGACGGCGTGATCGGGATGGACCGCCAAGGGATCATCAAACGCTTCCTGGACGGCTTGCCGGCGCGTTTTGAAGTCGCCAGCGGCGATGTACAGATGAATTGTGTGTTGATCGAGACCGATGAGGACGGGCAGCGCAGCGCAGCGGGGCGCTTGCGCGCTAAGTCGATTGAGCGGCTTCGGCTGCGCGCGGACTGACGGCTCCCGGTTGACTACCACGCAGCGCCCATTTTTCGCGCCGCAACGTGAGGCAACCCTCGTACGTCCCATGGTAATCTGAGGCTTCATGCTCAAAATCCAGGGTCTCAGCCTGAGAATCGCGGCGGCGATGTGTCTGCTGGCGTGCGTGCAGACCTCTACTTTCGCCCAAACAGATTTCGACCTCACCGCGAAGGCCAAGTTGTACCCCAGCATCGGCCCGGGGTTGCGGTCGATCCGGCGCGGCGCAGACGGCAAGACGTATCTGCTCGCCTCGCCATCGCCAGGACTTGTGGTAATGGACGCAAAAGGGCAACAGGTGCTGGCCATTCCTACGGCCACAGCGGGCGCCAAGCCCATCCTGGGCGGCATGGTCTTCGGTGAGGACTGCGATGCCGACTCCGAAGGCCGAATTTACATTGCGGACCACGGCGGCAACTCCGTCGAAGTATTCTCGCCAGGCGGCACGCTGGTGCGGTCCATTTCGGTGCCGGCCCCCGTGGCGGTGGCAGCTCTTGGCGAGGGAGAGGTGGCCGTAGCCACCCTGCGCGAGCCGCACTTGGTCATTGTGTTCGACAAGAATGGGCGTGATGTGCGCGACTTTGGAGACCCGGAGCAAATCACCGAACGCGTCGATCTGAATCGGTTCCTGAACATCGGCGACCTGGAGACTGACGCTAAGGGCCATCTCTTCTATGCTTTCGCCTATACGCCGGAGCCTACGGTCCGGCAATTCGATCGCTATGGCTACAGTACAGGTCCGGACATCCAGTACACGGCGGTGGAAGCTGCCGCTGAAGCTCAGGCGGTCCGGCGCGAAATCTTGCGCCAGGAAAAACACCAGAAGTCGCCGACCTTCAAGCGAGTCCTGAATGCCTTCGGCGTGGATCGTGCCACCGGGGAAGTGTGGATGGCGATTGGCAATACGCTCATGCGTTTCGACAAGGAAGGCAGCCGGCGCGCCAGCTACCAGATGTACACGCCGGAAGGCGCGCGTCTGGTGGCCAAGACGATTCTGATCGAGCCCGATCATGTCATCGTGGGAAGCGACCCGCTCGGCATCTACGAATTCGACCGTCCGGACAAACAGAGTCACTGACGCGACCCAGAGGTAAGTACTAAGGCGAGCATACCGACGATAAATCGGCGCAAAAAAATTCCGGAATGGTCCGAGTTTTCCTCAGGCATTTTCGTCTCACCGCGAGACAAACATTTCTTGAAGCCGAGATTTTTCTGCGATTTTCCCTTTCAAATTTCAATTTTCGAGAGCCCGTGCACAATTTTTGTGCTTGTGGAAAAACTGTGAAGCGCGTGTGAACGATGCGCGATGCGGCTCGCCGTCTTCGCACACTTTTCGCTTGCCTGCCACGCATCAATCGGCGACAATCCCGCGCTGTCTAACAGAGGCAATCGCGCAGGGTCGTGACGTGGCCGAGCCATGCGCGAGCAACAGGGGTACGTGGCAGCATTCCGGCGAGGATCCGAACTCCGAAGTCTAAAAAGGATGAATAGGCCTGCTTTCCACAGCATTTTCACATCTGTGGAAATAGTGCGGGACCCGCTTTTCTCTAGAGATGACCACTGCGACGCAAACAGGGCGCGATGCGGCAAATTCCTGGGACAAATTCCTAGAACACGTAAAATCCCGCGTCAGCATCAATACCTACACGACTTGGTTTCAACCCACGCGCCTGAATCGCGCCGAGGGCGAGACGCTTTTTGTACAGATTCCCAGCGGAGTCTTTCGCCAGGTGCTGACGCGCACTTACGGCGAAATCGTGAAGGCCGTTTTTCACGAAATCGGTACACCGAACATGCGCGTGCAGTATGTCTGCACCGAAGAAGAGCCTGCGGCCACCGCTTCGGCCTCGGCCGCGGGGCCGACCAAGCAGTCGAAGCTGGATTTTGAGAGCAGCGACCACCAGCTGAACTCACGCTACACGTTCGATTCCTTCGTGGTCGGCAAGTCCAACGAATTTGCGCATGCCGCGTCGCGCGCCGTAGCCGAGCAGCCCTCCAAATCTTACAACCCGCTGTTCCTGTACGGCGGAGTCGGCATGGGCAAGACGCACTTGATGCACGCGATCGGGCACACCATCAAGAAGCGCAACCCGGCGATGCGGTTGAGTTACGTCAGCGCAGAAAAATTCACGATCGAAGTCATCAACTCGTTGCGCTTCGATCGCATGATCAGCTTCCGCGACCGCTTCCACACGGTGGACGTCCTGCTCGTGGACGATATCCAGTTCATCGCCGGCAAAGAACGCACGCAGGAAGAATTTTTCCACACGTTCAACGCGCTCTACGAGCAGCAGAAACAAATCGTGATTTCGTCCGATTGCCTGCCCAAGGACATTAACTCCATCGAGGAGCGGCTGAGGTCGCGATTCGAATGGGGTTTGATCGCGGATATCCAACCGCCCGACCTGGAAACGAAGATCGCGATCTTGCAGAAAAAAGCGGAGAACGACCGCTTTCCGCTGCCCGATGAAGTCGCCGAGTACATTGCGCGCGCCATCAAGTCGAACGTACGTGAGCTGGAAGGCGCGTTGACCCGCCTAATGGCTTACGCTTCGCTCACCGGCGCGACGATTTCACTGGCCACCGCACAACAGGTCTTGCGCAATATCATCGCGTCCCAGGAAAAGCGGGTCACGATCGATCTGATCCAGAAGCGCGTGAGCGAACATTTTAATTTGCGCGAACAGGATCTGAAGGTTCGCAGTAACACGCGCGCAATCGCATTTCCACGTCAGGTAGCGATGTACATTGTCAAGCAGCTCACGACCGCCTCGCTGCCGGAAATCGGCCGCCAGTTCGGCGGAAAGCACCACACGACCGTTCTTCACTCCATCAATAAGATCGAGGAAATGCGGCGCTCCGACAAGGAGCTCAACCGCACGATCACACGCCTGATGGACGCTCTGCAGTAAACCATCGCTTCAACTCGCATCGTCCAACGCCAGCGCCCTCCCACCCGCCATTGCGCTGGCGTGTGTTCACACCCTGCTGTTTTCCGCGCGCAAGTTCGGGCCGCAAACATCTCGCCGACCCTTTGATTTTTCCAGAGCTAGAGACGGGTTCTGGTCGCGGAAGACCTGTGGACAACGGTTGTGAAAGGTGCGGAATTTTTGTTGATGCGACGTGAAGAATTTAGCGCGGGAGATGCGAACGCGCAGTTGGAGCCGATTTTTCCACTCATCTCACAATCGGCCACTTGGTCGAGACCGCGATTTCACGCAGCAATGGTGCGACTTTCTATGCCTTTCCACATCTCCACAGCGGTCATCACAACAACAAGGTTTCGTTTCTGTTTTTTCGAGAGAAAAATCTGACTGAGAAGATTGTGGTTGTGAATTTTCTTGTTGTTGAATTTTCCTTGCGCTGATACCCACAACTGTTTGTGAGGACAGTCCGCGATTCCCACGCATTTCCACAAGCTTTTCCGTCGGGCAAGGCTTTCCCCTTTTGCCAAAAACGAGTAAAGTACGCAGCAGCAAATAGCGGCCAGTCCCGGCGCCGCTGAGGGGTTGCGCAGACACATGACCGCACCAGGCACCGCACGCGAGGAACATCAAGCGATGGAATTCAGCGTAACCAAATCAGCGCTGTTGAACGAGCTCAGCACGACACAAGGCGTTGTTGAGCGTAAGACGACCATCCCGATCCTCTCGAATCTGCTGGTTGAGGCAAAGGGCAGCCGTCTGACCATTACAGCGACGGACCTCGAGCTGAGCATTCGCACTTCTTGCGAAGCAAAAGTGAAGAAAGAAGGCGCCGGCACCATTCCCGCAAAGAAACTGCTCGAACTGGTCCGCTTGCTGCCCGAAGGCGAGATCAAGTGCAGGCTGCTAGAGAATCACTGGGTTGAAATCGTCAGCGACAAGAAGAAATACAAACTGGTCGGGATGGCCAAGGAAAATTTCCCCGCGTTGCCGGCGATGCCGCACACGATGGTAAAGATTTCAGCTCCGGTGATGGAAAGCCTGATCGGCAAGACAAAATTCGCGATCTCGATGGAAGAATCGCGCTATACGCTGAACGGTGGACTGTTGATCCTGAAGCCGGATACGCTCGCGATGGTGGCGACCGATGGTCACCGCCTCGCGCTAGCGGAAACCGACCAGAAGCTTTCTGGGTTGAACGGCGAAATGAAAGTGCTCATCCCTAAGAAGGCGATGGACGAAGTCGAAAAGCTTGCCAGCGCCGCAGGCCAGGACGCGCAGATCGAGTTTGCTAAGGACGAAAGCCATTTGTTTTTCCAAGTTGGCCATCGCTTGCTGATTTCGCGCATCCTCACCGGCCAATTTCCGAACTATGAAGCTGTCCTGCCGCGCGACAACAACAAGACGGTCACTTTGGAGCGAACGGAATTGAGTGATGCGGTTCGGCGCGTTTCCCAATTAGCTGATCAGCGCTCACACGCTGTGAAGCTGGCGGTCTCGAAGGAGGGCATCGAAATCTCCGCATCGAGCCCGGAATACGGCGAGGCCAAGGAAAATATCGAGAAGGAATACAAAGGCGATCCCATCGCCATCGGTTTCAATTCGAGCTACATGCTGGATTTTCTCGCTGCGGCGGCCGACGGCCCGGTTAGCATCGAGTTGAAGGACGAACAATCAGCGGGGCAGATGCGCCCGCTCGCCGACGAAAGCTATCGGTACCGCTACATCATCATGCCGATGCGGATCTGAGCGTTGCGCGTCGAGATATCGCCGACGCGCAAGGTCATCAGGGACGGTTGTCGACACTCAAAAAGCGAGAAATGGCTTCCTCTTCAGGAGAACCGCAATCCGTGCGTTGGTGTCCCGTAACCCATTGTAATTAATGCCGTTACTTAAGACCGACGGTATCTTTGCGCTTGGGATTTTTCTTCCGATCAGGTACAATATTTGCGTTGTCGTTTTCGCGTTTGGTTTCCTCCAGTTCGGCCCGCCCTGAGCGATCGGGGCACGTCCGCCAAGCGATTTGCGGCCTGACTTCGGCTCTGCGCCAGGAGCCTTGGCCATACGTTCGCTTGGAGTGAGCCTGGGAATTTCGGTCACCAGGCGTTGAAGTCTTCGCCACGTCTCGCTGCGCGAGATGGGATGAAGCAGGAACCCTACGAGTTCCGGTCGCGTGCGATCGGAATCAAAGGGTAAGGCGACGTACGGATCAGTCCGCAACCAAGCCTTCCCTCATTGGTAGCGAAGCATTTTTTCCAGGCGGCGTGAGCCGTTTTCTCGCATCCTGCGTGTCTTTTTCACGCGAGTTCGGCGCTTGGTGTGAGTACCGGTGGTCGACGCCACCGTTGGTCAGGAGGAAGAATGGGCGACAAAGAAGAGATCGGAAACGCGCAAGGCCATAAGTACGACGCGAAGTCGATCAAGGTGCTTGCGGGCCTTGAAGCGGTGCGGCTGCGTCCCGCCATGTACATCGGCTCGACCGGTGAAATGGGCTTGCATCACCTGGTGTGGGAGGTCGTTGACAACTCGGTCGACGAAGCGATGGCCGGACACGCAGATGAGATTAACGTCACGGTACATGCGGACGATTCGGTCACGGTAGTAGACAACGGCCGCGGCATCCCGGTGGATATGCACGCTACTGAGAAGCGCCCCGCCGCTGAAGTAGTGCTCACCGTGTTGCACGCCGGCGGCAAGTTCGACAGCGATACCTATAAAGTCTCCGGCGGCCTGCATGGTGTTGGCGTTTCCGTGGTCAACGCGCTTGCGGATTGGCTCGAACTGGAGATCTCGCGCGAAGGGTCGGTCTGGGAACAGACCTACGAAAAAGGCAAGCCGACGTCGAAGCTGAAGCAGACCGGCAAGACGCGCAAAACCGGTACTAAAATCACCTTCCATCCGGATCCCTCGATTTTTGAAAAGACCAGCTACAGCTTTGACACTTTGGCGCAGCGGTTGCGCGAGTTAGCCTTCCTCAACAAGGGCCTGAAGATCACGCTCAGCGATGAGCGCACCGAGAAGACCGCGGAATTTCGCTTTACCGGTGGAATCAGCGAGTTTGTGAAACATTTGAATCGCGGCAAAGGCACGCTGCATGATTCTCCGATTTACATCGAAGGCAAGCGCGGCAACGTTGAGATCGAAATCGCGCTGCAATACAACGACAGCTACGGCGAAAACGTATTTGCGTTCGCGAATACGATCAACACCGTCGATGGCGGAACGCATCTGTCGGGCTTTCGCTCTACGTTGACGCGCACGATCAACAACTTCGCCTCCTCGGCCGGCATGCTGAGAGAGCAGAAGGA
>Ga0307471_100000726_pt1 | contig 17196 bp, 17 predicted proteins | sample atmos_gasesAM3C__2_FD_204566 | JGI IMG/M metagenome (GOLD analysis project Ga0307471, IMG submission 204566) | Hardwood forest soil microbial communities from Morgan-Monroe State Forest, Indiana, United States - atmos_gasesAM3C_515 | ecosystem: Environmental > Terrestrial > Soil > Temperate...
AAGAGCGTTTCCGACAAGAAAAGTTGCCCGAGGCGTCCACGACTCGCGCCAAGCGCTGTGCGCAAAGCAATTTCTCTTTGGCGGCCAATCATGCGCGCGAAAACGAGATTTGCCAGATTCGCGCAGGCGAGCAGCAGCACGAATCCTGCAGCGGCCTGTAGCAAAAGAAAGAGCGGCAGTGTGAACATGTAGAGTTCTTTACGCAACTGGAGCAGCGTCGTGGAGCGGCTCGCATTCGTCTTTGGATATTGCTGTTGGAGACGGTGAGAGAAATTGGCCAGGACCGCGCCGGCTTGCGAGATGGAAACTCCGCTCTTAAGCCGCGCAAGGGCGCTGAGCGACAGTTGCGTGCGATCCGCTTTCTCGGCCGGAGCGAGCGAAAGCGGCACCCACAATTCGACGGGCACGGGATAGTCAAAAGTCCTGGGCATGATTCCGACGATGGTATAAGCACGACCGTTCAACGAAATGGTCTTGCCCAATAGCTGCGGATCGCCGCCGAAGCGCCGTTGCCACAATCCGTAACTCACGATAGCAACCTGGTCGGCGCCCGGCTGTTCTTCCGCAGCGCTGAAGAGCCTGCCAGCCGCAGGGATTACCGCGAGAACATCAAAAAAATTCGCGGACACTCTGCAGCCTAGAATGGGCTGGACATCCCCTTCCGCGCCCAAGCTAAAGGATTGGAAGCGGTAGGTCGTCAGGCCCTCGAAGATGCTATTCGTTGAGCGAAGATCGTCCGCGTCCGCGGGCGCGATATATCTTGCGTCGTAGCCTTGGTCGATGCCGCGGTCTTCCCAGACGCGGACAAGAGAATCGAGATTGCGGAAGTTATAAGGATGGAGAAGCAAGGCGTTGACCATGCTGAAGATGGCAGTGTTGGCGCCGATGCCGAGCGCCAGAGTGAGTACGCTGACGGCCGCGAAGCCTGGACTCTTGCGAAGCGTGCGGAAGCCGTAACGCAGATCGGCTAGCAGGGTTTCGATGCGGTTCACGCCGCGAGCTTCGCGGCACTCTTCCTTGAATTGTTCCAGGCCACCAAATTCAAGCAGCGCCCCGCGGCGCGCTTCTTCGGGGGACATGCCCCTGGAAATGTGCTGCGCAACCTCGCGCTCCAAGTGAAAGCGCAGCTCTTGATCGGCTTGTCGTTCAACTGAGTTCTTTCGGAACAAGTTATGGAGCCGATTCGAAGTGCTTCGCAGCCAACGCATCGTCAACCTCCGAACCTCACACTGTCTTCAAGACCAATCCGATTGCGGCGGAGAGCCGTTCCCAGTTTGCCTGCTCGCGTTGCAGATATTTTTTCCCGGACTTTGTCAGAGAATAATATTTTGCGCGCCGATTGTTCTCGGACTCGCCCCACTCGGCTTCGATCCAGCCCTGTTGCTCGAGCCGGTGAAGCGCAGGGTAGAGCGCGCCCTGATTCACTTGAAGCACGTCTCTCGAAACCTGGCGGATACGCTGCGCGATGGCCCAACCGTGCATTGGCCCGAGGGCGATGCTCTTCAGGATGAGTAGGTCCAGCGTGCCTTGGACGAGATCGGTGGGCTTGCTCATGACGCTCCCATCAGTTACTGAGGGGAGAGTGTAGCGCTGTTCCTGTCAATAAGCAAGGGGGAGAGGGTGATTACACGTAAAGTAGCGCCTGGTCCAGGTCGGCGATGATGTCTTCGACGTCTTCGATGCCGACGGACAGGCGGACAAGGCCTTCGGTGATGCCCACGCGATCCTGCATTTCCTTGGGCATCGAAGCGTGCGTCATCATCGCGGGAAGCGAAATCAAGGTTTCGACACCGCCGAGGCTCTCGGCGAGCGAGCAGAGCTTGACGTGGTTCAGGAAGCGCCGCGCGGCATCGAGTGAGCCAACGTCGAAGGAGAGCATCGCGCCCGGGCCTTTTTGCTGGCGGCGGGCAACTTCATGCTGCGGGTGAGACGCCAGGCCGGGGTAGAAGACTTTCTTGACTTTGGGATGAGCGTCGAGATGGCGCGCAACCGTGATTCCGTTGGCGTTGTGCTGCAGCATACGAACTGCCAAGGTCTTGATGCCGCGCGAAACGAGAAAGCAATCCATGGGAGCGAGGCCCGTGCCGGCGGAACGCTGGATGAAATAGATTTTTTCCGCATCCTCTGGACGCGTGAGGACCACTGCCCCTCCCGTGGAATCGCTGTGGCCGTTCAAGTACTTCGTCATGGAATGAACCACGATGTGCGCGCCGAGTTCGATGGGACGCTGCAAATAAGGACTCAGAAATGTGTTGTCAACCACCACCGAGAGGTTTCGTTCATTCGCCAGTTTGGAGATTGCCGCGATATCGGTGACGCTTAGAGTCGGGTTGGCGGGCGTCTCGATGTAAATCATTTTCGTGTTGGGGCGCAACGCCGTGCGCACATAATCCGGAAAGGAAGTGTCCACGAAACTGAATTCCAGTCCGAAGTGTACGAGGAGTTGCGTAGAGAGGCGGAACACGCCGCCGTAAACTGCCTCGGAGAGGACCACATGATCGCCCGGGCGCAGCAGCCGGAAAACCGCGTCGATCCCCGCCATGCCGGAGGAGAAAACGTAGGCGCTGTGGCCGCCTTCTAACTTAGCGACGGTGCGTTCCAGCGCCTTGCGGTTCGGATGATTCGTTCGCGCGTAATCGTAGCCTTTATTTTTGCCCAGCTCTTCGTTGATGTACGTGGACGTCTGATAGATGGGCGCGACGATGGCCCCGGTGGCGGGATCGGGCTCCTGCCCGACATGAATGGCGTTGGTGGCAAAACCCATTTTGCTCTCCTTGCGCTTCCAGTAACTGATCGTGATGCCGTCAGTTTGGCGTCCGGCGATGACCGTTCGAGGTAACTTCAATCTCGGCGTGTCCCCATGTTGCCCGCCGAGCAGTTCTTGAGAAGTTACAGGAGCTAAATAGATGAGTCAAATGGCCGTCACAGACGGTTTCCACGGCAGAATAATGGCAGAGCAGCGCCTCCGGCTTCAATCGCATCCAAACTTAACGCGGCGAGGCTTGACCCGGCTTGCCGTTCCGTAGACGATGGAGTTCGGCAATCTATGAGATTTCGCACTAAGTTTCTTGTTTGCGTTTGCATCGCTGCCTGCGCGGCGATTGTCCAGGCCGTGGCGGCTCAGGATCAACCCGCACCGGCGTCCAAGCCGAAGGCTCCGCCTCCGGCGAGCGACGTACAAACGCGAATCACGATTGAAGTGACCGGCGGCGAGAGAAATGTTCCCGTTGAGAACGCCAGCGTGTACGTGAAATTCATCGAAGAGCGCTCACTGAAGAAGGACAAGAAGCTGGAAATGAATGTGAAGACCAGCCGCGAAGGCATCGCCCACGTTCCGAATGCGCCCATGGGGAGAGTTTTGGTTCAAGTCGTCGCCGAGGGATGGAAGACATATGGACATTGGCTCGACATCACCGACCCGAAACAAATCATCAAAGTGCATCTCGAGAAGCCGCCGAAGTGGTACTGAAAGAAAATCTCCGGCCAACGTTGAGAATCAACGGCTTAGGGAAATTATAAGAATAGTTGTTCTTCCATTCATCGCTTGGGTCTTCCAGTAAAAAATATTTTTCTGATCACGCTAGAATTTTTCACTGAACAAGTGCGTCAAAAAATAAAGTTGCACACAAATAGTGCAAAGAGCACAAGAGTATTGAAGGATGAGAAGTTAGCGGCGCGCGGAGAGTAGATTTCCACAAGCTTATCAACATTCGTGTTGAAATCTTAACGCAGAAGAAATATTTTACGCGGACTTCGGCACCCGTCTTGCCTCTGGCACCAGAAAGGTACTTTTGACCCGAACGAAATAAGGAATTAGGATGATAGAGTACAAATCTGGCTGCGCTCGATGACAGAAACCTACGATGGACCATTTTCCCTCCTCCAAATGTTCTGGGGCAGCATCACTGCCCGGCCGGTGCGGAGTTTTCTGAGCGTCATTGCCATCGCCATTCAAGTGATTCTCGTCCTGATGATCGTTGGTCTGACATCCGGAGTCATTTCCGAGTGGGGAAAGCGCGTCGAAGGCGTTGGCGCGGATATCCTGGTACAGCCGCCAAACTCGTCGATCTTTTTCGCCTTCGTAAGCGTTGGGATGCAGGAGTCGCTTGGCGAAAAAATTGCCGCGTTAAGCGGCGTGGACGAGGTGGCGCCGACGGTCATCCTCACGGAACAAAAGCACTTAGTGATGGTATACGGGATTGACTATCAGAGCTTCAATGCGCTGAGCAAAGGATTCCTTTTCCGCGACGGTAGGCCGTTTGAAGGACCGGATGAAGTGATTGCCGACGACATTATTGCGCAAACGCGTCACTTAAAGGTGGGGAGCCAGATAACGCTGTTGGATCGCCCGTTCACCGTTTGCGGGATCGTAGCCCACGGGAAGGGCGCGCGATTCTTCATTCCCATCCGCTCAGCACAGGAAATCGCCGGGGCGGAGAAGCGCGTTTCCATGTTTTACGTGAGAAGCAAAGGAGATACCGAGGCGACGCGCGCGCAAATTCTTAAGTTGATGCCGGAGAATAGTATCCGCTCCTTGTCGGAATATGTGACGCTGATGACTTCGTCGAACTTGCCGCAGTTGCGGCCCTTTACGCGCACGATGGTGGCCCTGGGCATCGTCGTGAGCTTCCTCGTGGTTCTCTTGAACATGCACACCATGGTGATGGAGCGCACCCGGGAGATCGGGATTCTGAAAGCGCTTGGTTTTTCCAAGCTCGACGTGGTCCAAATGTTGCTGGGCGAGACGCTCATCCTTACATTGATGGGGACCGGCTTGGGAATTGCGCTTACATTTCTGACGCAGGCCATTTTGAAACAAGCAAAGCCCGATCTCCCGATCTTGATCTCGCCCTCCTGGCTATTCGCAGCAGCCGCGCTCGCGCTGGTGGGAGCGACGTGCGGAGCAGTCTACCCCGCGCTCCGTGCGGCCACCTATGATCCGGTCGTCGCTCTCGCCTACGAATAGGCTACGCGCCGTTCAAAATCGTCAAGGAGGCTTATCGTTCCTGGCGGCGATGCGCGAGCAGCTATGGCTACTGCCTTTTTCAACAGACGCTGTATCACTCAGAAATGCCGGGCAAAGGATTGCTCTACGGGCCAGAAATTGGTAGTTTCAGGACTTGAATTCCGGGCGGAGCCGGCGCTGGCTCCGCCCGCTGTCTTTTTTGTGAAATGTGTTGAAGCTTATGAGTGAAGAATAGATGATCCCTTCCCCGGACAAGCACTATCAAGCGCGCATTCTGGAGCGCCGGGATCTTTCGCCGGATCTCTGGATTATTCGAATCGACCCTGGCGGGCCTTTCGAATTCCGCGCTGGACAGTATGCGACCTTGGGGGTAGAGCACGAAGGAAAGCGGCTGGAACGAGCGTACTCTATCGTTGCATCGCCGTACGAAGAATCGCTGGAATTTTTCGTGGAGCTGGTCCCGCAAGGAGACCTGACCCCGAACCTTTTCAAATTAAAAACTGGCGACACTTTGCTGTGCAGAAAAACTGCCAAAGGACGCTTTACTCTGGATTTGCGCAGCGGGAGGACCCGCCACCTTCTGGTTTCAACTGTGACGGGGATCGCCCCGTTTGTGAGTTACGTTCGAACGCTCTATCGAGATTGGAAGAATGGCGATAGTCCGATGCCCGGGAACCACACGCTCTACTGCCTGCAGGGCGCCAGCAGGTCGTGGGAGTTCGGCTATCGCGAGGAGCTCGAGCGTTATTCGAACGAAGTGCCGTGGTTCAAATATGTTCCCACGGTGAGCCGGCCCTGGGAGGATCCGGACTGGAGAGGGGAGACCGGACGAGTGGATGACCTTTTACGGAAATATGCGTACGAGTGGGGGCTGCGGCCGGAAGAGACGACGGCTTACCTGTGCGGGCACCCCGTGATGGTGGAAAATGGGCGCGGCATCCTGGAGCGTGCCGGCTGGAAAAAGGATGCCGTGTTTGAAGAGGTTTATTTTCAAGCGGAAAAGGGCGGGACCGTGGCAGCGAGCTGAGCTGCGAAATCGGAAAGGCCGTCGCAAGAATCGAAAGAATTCTCTCGTTTCAAATCTTGCTCAGGGCCTTCAAGCGGCAAACCTCACGCAGCTGGGCCGTGTTCCTCAAGCTGCGTAGTGACGTCTTCGATCGTCGACAACGGGCAGAGGACATGAACTTTCTCGTCCGGCGCGTCGACGTCAATCTGAAGTTTCCCGTCATGCGTGCGAATGCGGATGTGCTGATCACGATCTGTCACTTCGACGAAGTCGGAGTCAGGGAATTTTTTTAGCTCTTTAACGACGGCGTGAAGAATGGGTATGGCTTCACGCGCCTGCTCGGAGGCGTGATGCCAGTGCTTATCAGGCACGAGATGCATGGCCATCGGAACGGCAGCGGCCGGAACCCACATGTGAACATGCGTGCCGCCGGAACGGAATTCGTCCACGTCGACGCGGATCACGCCTTCCCGCATGGTATAGGCGCCCGCGAGGACGATTGTGCCGCCAAACCCGAGAGCTGCTTTCGCTAGTAGCATCATGGTGGCCTCCTGTCGTCCTAATCCGTGACGTTCTTGGAGTCGAGCCAGACGCGCACGGTGTTTTCGTGATCCTTCACCGAAACCAGCTCGGTGTCACCCTGCGTGGAAAGTGCATGAAGCGCGGCGACCAGGTCCAGTTCATCCTTGCCGGCGGAGAAAAGGGCATCGACCACCTTCATGGGGACTTTCACTTCGACTTCGGACTTCTTGGAATTCTGCCTGTCGAGGACATGCACGATCAGGTGGTTGCTCTGTTTGGCGACCCGAACGTCGCAATCATTGCTCTGGACGGTGACGAACTCGCCGTCTTTGCTGGTGCGGATGGCGTCGACGATGGCGCGGAGGTCGACATCATTAACGTGGCCGTTGTCGATCTTGACCTTGCCATCGTGAATGCGGTCCTGGTGGATGGCGGGGAGCACCCTCTCTGCTAGCTCGAGAGGGACATTGACGCGGACAGTCTCTCCCTTGGTGTCCGAGCTGATGACGCGGACGTGCAGCCAGCGGTCCTTGGATACGGAAGTTGTTGACTGGCTGGAACTTGTCGGGGCGGCAGTGGCCTGCGCCAAAACGCCGAGGGGCGAGAGGAGAAAAGCCGTGGTCGTGATGAGGGCGGTCTTGGCGAATAGAGTCCTGTAGCGGTCGGACATGACTGGATGCCTCCTGGCCGGCGCAGGGCCGGTTCTTGGGAATAGGTACGACAGGGCCGTATATAAAGTTTCCTGGAATGTCGTCCATGGGGCAGAAAGATGGCCGAAGGGGCGAAGCGTAACCTTGGATGGGGGCAGGAATGGGAGAGATTACCGACAGATTCGGGAATTGACGCGCCAGGGCGTCCCCACTAGAGTTACTCGTCTTCACGCGCGGCCAGGCACAAGGCAGACCGCGAATGATTGTAAGGGTATTCGAGGACAAGAGTTCACTCGGCAGGGCTGCGGCGGAGCAGGCCGCCGCGGGTGTGCGCCGCGGCATCCAGGAACGCGGGCGGGCGCGCATCATCGTGGCGACGGGAACGTCTCAAATCGAATTTCTGGATGCGCTGACGAGAGCGGAGGATATCGACTGGCAAAGAGTGGAGATGTTCCACCTCGATGAATACGTGGGGCTGCCGATCACTCACCCGGCGAGTTTTCGCAAGTACCTTTTGGAGCGGCTCATCCATAAGACGGGGCTTGCAAAGTATCACCTGCTCAACGGGAATGGTGATCCTAGCGAAGTTGCCCGCGGGGTCGGAGCAATGCTCAGGTCGGCGCCCGTGGACGTCGCCTTTGCCGGCATCGGTGAGAATGGCCATCTCGCGTTCAATGATCCTCCAGCAGATTTCCAGACAGACGAGTCTTACCTGGTCGTCACGCTCGACGAAGCCTGTCGTCGGCAACAGGTCGGCGAGGGGTGGTTCGCGAATGTTTCGGAAGTTCCCCGGCAGGCAATTTCGATGTCCGTGCGGCAGATTTTGAAGGCGAACGAGATTATTGCTGTGGTACCGGATGCGCGGAAAGCGTCGGCGGTCAAGCTTTGTTTTGAGGGGGAAGTCGGTCCGATGGCGCCGGCATCCATTTTGCGCACGCATCCGGCCGCCACGGTTTACCTCGACAGAGAATCCGCCAGTTTGCTTAGCGCAGCAACGCTCGCTGCGCTCGCTGCCCCGAGCTAATTTATGACCGCATTGGCTTGCGAGAATGCTTTTGGCGCGCCGTACTCAACGAGAAGCTCATGGCCGTAGCCGGGCAAATTGGTTCGGCCGGTCAACGCGCCATTCCGTCTTTACGTTGGTGGATTGGCGGAATTCTGTTCGCTTCGACGGTTATCAACTATATTGATCGCCAGACGCTCTCCATTCTGGCGCCGTATCTCAAGCAGGAATACCACTGGACCAACACGGACTACGCTAGCATCGCGATTGCGTTTCGCATCGCCTATACCATTGGACAAACCGTTTGCGGGCGGCAGCTGGATCGCTTGGGCACAAGGCGCGGCTTGACGATCAGCGTGCTATGGTACTCGACAGTTTCGCTCTTGACGTCGCTGGCGAATGGCATGACCAGTTTTGCGGCATTCCGTTTCCTGCTGGGAGCGGGCGAGTCTGCCAATTGGCCGGGCGCGAGCAAGGCCGTTTCGGAGTGGTTTCCGAAGCGCGAGCGCGGACTGGCGGCGGCGTTTTACGACAGTGGGTCGTCGGTCGGCGGGGCGATCGCCCCCTTTCTCATCTTGCCGGTATATTTGCGCTGGGGATGGCGCGTGGCATTCGTGATCCCGGGCGTGCTGGGATTTTTGTGGCTGATCGTCTGGCGGCGGTTTTATTACCGACCGGAGGAGCATTCGCGCATCAGCGATGCCGAGCGTCAGATGATCCTCGCCGAAAAACCGCAAGCCGAATCGGCCGGGAAGACCCTGCCGCGATGGCGAGACCTTCTGAAGCTGCCGCAAACCTGGGGAACGATTATTTCGAAGGGCCTTACCGATCCCGTATGGTTTTTCGTCACCGATTGGTTTCCCATCTATCTGATTGCCAAAGGCATCTCTCTGAAGAGCGGATTGATTGCGGTGTGGATTCCTTTCCTTGCCGCGGACCTGGGAAATTTTTTTGGCGGCGGCGCTTCCGGTTATTTGATCCGGCGAGGCTGGACCCTTGGCGCCGCGCGAAAGGCGCTGGTGGTCTTTGGCGGCTTGGGGGTAACACTGCTCATCCCCACAATCTTCACAGTGAACCTATACGCGATCACGCTGCTTTTCGCGCTGGCGACGTTTTCCTACGCATCGTTTTCGACCATAGCGAATGTGCTGCCCACGGACCTTTTTGCGAGCGAAGCGGTAGCCACGGTGAGCGGCATGAGTGGGACCGGCGCAGGGATTGGTACCATCATCGCGTTCCGATTGATCGGGCACTATTCCGATGCGCGGCAGGCCGCAGGCACACATTCCTTCGATCCCATTGTGATTGCTGCGGGACTGATTCCGTTCGTCGGCATGATTCTTGTCTTGCTGCTCGTGCGCAACACGCGCGCCACCGATCAGGGTTTGGTAAGGCGAGTCTGATGGACTCCTTCTCCCCGTTTTTTTGTAAATGTTGTCCAAATGCGGGTGAGGTAATTCCCCGAAGTTATTTCCAAATCAACTATTTCCGACCAGTTCAACGGACTGCGCCGGAGAGCGGGCTGGAAGCGGAGGCGTACAGGCGCTTGGGCATGCGGCCCGCCAAGTAACACTTGCGGCCGGCGATGACTGCGTCGCGCATGGCTTCGGCCATGAGCACGGAGTCAGTGGCTTCGGCGATGGCCGTGTTCATGAGCACGCCATCCGCGCCGAGTTCCATGGCAATGGCCGCGTCCGAAGCGCTGCCCACGCCGGCATCTACGATCATGGGAACTTCGCTGATGCGTTCGCGAAGAATGCGGAGGTTGGCAGGATTTTGCACCCCAAGGCCGGAGCCAATAGGCGCGGCAAGAGGCATCACAGCCGAAGCGCCCGCATCAATGAGTTTGCGGGCGGCGATCAAATCGTCATTCGTGTATGGCAGAACCACGAAGCCTTCCTTGACGAGAACACGCGTGGCCTCGATAAGTTGCTCCGTGTCGGGAAAGAGCGTTTGCTGATCGCCGATGACTTCCAGTTTGACCCAATTCGAAAGCCCGACTTCGCGCGCGAGTCGTGCCGTTCGAATCGCTTCGTCGGCGGTGTAACACCCTGCCGTGTTAGGCAGGATGAAAATCTTCTCGCGGTCGATGTAGTCAAGCAGCGATTCTTTGGATTTGTCCGTGAGGTTGACGCGGCGGACGGCGACGGTGACCATGTCCGCGCCGCTGGCGGCGTGCGCGCGCGCCATTTCCTGAAAGCTGCGGTACTTCCCTGTTCCAACGATGAGGCGGGATTCGAACGCGCGGCCCGCAATAACCAAATTATCCGGCATGGTGGACCTCATCAGGATTTTAGACCTTCAGAGGCCCGTGGACAAATCTCAAGAAGTTCCCGGCGGAGGGAACCGCGCTGGTGGTCCAATAGATACCAGCCGGTTCGAAACCGTCGTTCCATTTATGCGGTTAGCCGGGCGATCAATGGACGCGCGGCCGCAGAAGCCAGCTCAAGTCCACACCGATTCCGAACGAGTAACTGTTGAGTTGCAAAGGAACGCTACGGCTGTAATCGAATTCGAAATCCAAATAGCCAACTGGTTTGTAATCGATGCCAGCGTTGTAACCGTTGTCGCGAACCAGGTCAGCACCACCGGTCGAAACGTTCGAAGTAGTAAAGCTCTTGCGGTTTCTTGTGGCGCCACCGGAGCTGCACTTCGCGGAGCCGCAACGAAACACTCGGCTGATCACTGTTTGATTTCCCCACGGCGCGACGTCGTAAGCCGCGACTGAAAAACTAAACTTGCCGGGATCATATTCGACGCCGCCGTTAAATTGCGTGTTGTAGCCGTACGTCACAAAGGGCCGATGAAAAAACTTCGTGTCCATGATGGTGTTGCCCACCCCGGCGTCGAGAAACGGCGAAAAGTCTCCGAACGCGTGATCGAAATGGTTTGTCTCATTCCAGGTCGCGTGACCGACGCTGAATCCTTTTTTCTTGTCACCTGTCGGAGCCGTCAGGTGCACGGCTGAGCTGTAGTTCAAAGATTTGTTCGGATAATTCCAGCGCAAATCGGTGAAAAAACTGCCGACGCCAATTCCGGAAGCGGCGCCAGGATTATTGTTCTTGGTCGAAGTGGGCGTGCTCACAAAATAAAACGGAACGCCCGCGTCAACTCCGAAGTGGCGCGAAAAGTTGTATCCCAAAGCGGAGCCCAAATCGTAGACGCCGCCGTCGCTGCTGTAACTTCCTTCGAACTTAGCTCCCAGCGTGATCCCGGGAGTGAAGCCTCCGGGATTATCTTTCGCCGGCCCAGTCGCCGCCGGCGTTGGTAACTGCGCAGGCGTTGCTGAAGGCCAGATAACACAGAATGCAAGCACGATTCCCAAACAACATGAGCGGAAGTTCAATTCTCGCCTCCACGTTTTCGTGTTACGTCTTAATCGCGCAACAAGACGCCGCGTTCTCGAAACGTTCGCTTTGAATCCATACGTGAATCCAGGAATTGAAGGTGGGGCGATACAGGATTCGATTCCAGTTTACTGAGACGGGATCCCTGGACTATCAGGAACGAATGAAATCGTTTCGCCGGATGAACCTGTACTAAAGAACAGCGAGCCGCGGGCGCGGGGAGCAAATCTGACGAAAGGATTCAACACAGAGGTCACAGAGAACACAGAGATGGAAGCAAGGAGATCGAAAGAATTTGCTGCTCTGCCCGGAATTTTTGCGGGCCGCAACTGAGGCAGAAGCGACATACGATTTTATTCCTGAAGAATGGGGCGGGGTTCGGCAACGTCGGCGTAGAGGGATTCGATGACGGGGGCATACTGTTGCTCGACGACGCGGCGCTTAAGCTTGAGAGTGAAGGTCAGGCTGCCGTTGTCGAAAGTGAAATCTTCGGGGAGAAGAGCGAAGCGCTTGATGGTTTCATATTGCGCGAGATGAACGGCGAGACGTTTGACCTCGGCGTCGATTAAAGAATGCACCCAGGGATGGGCGGCGAGTTCAGCGTGGGAGGAGAATTTGATTCCCTGGTCGGCGGCTTTGGCAGAGATGGTGGTGGGATTGGGGACGATCAGCGCGACAATGAATTTGCGTTTGTCGCCCAGGACCATGGCGTTCAGGATATACGGGCTGGTCTTGAGCGCGTTTTCGATGGGCTGCGGGGCGACGAATTTGCCCGCCGCCGTCTTGATCAAGTCTTTCTTGCGATCGGTGATGAAAAGGTAGTTGTCCTTGTCCACATAACCGATGTCGCCGGTGCGGAACCAACCGTCTTCACTAAGGACTTCGCGGGTGGCTTCGGGATTCTTGTAATAACCCTGCATGACACAAGGGCCTTTGACCAGGATTTCTCCGTCCTCAGCGACTCGGACTTGCACGTCGGGAATCGGTTTGCCGGAACTGCCCATGCGGTTGTCGGGATAATTGCTGGAGACAATCGGGGAAGTTTCGGTCAAACCATAACCTTGATAGATGGGGATGCCGACGGCCCAGAAAAAATCGGCGAGCTCTTTGGAAAGCGGAGCGCCACCGGAACTGATAATCCGGAGACGGCCACCCATACCCGCGCGAATTTTCCGGTAGACGAGGGCGTCAGCAAGCTTCCACTGAAGAGTAACAGCAAATTTCGGATGGCTCCGGTCGCCGCGCCACTGCGCAGACATCTCGGCTACTCTCATGGCCCAATCAAAAATGATTCTCTTAAGGCCAGCGGTTTTCGAACCTTGCTCGACGAGGCGCGTGTAGATTTTTTCGAAGAAGCGCGGCACCGCGGCAATGATGGTGGGCTGGACTTCGACGAGAGCTTGAGCGACGGCGTCGACCGACTCGACGTAGGCCAGAGCGGCACCGTTGAAAATATAGATGTAATCCAAGGTGCGGCCGTAGACGTGGGCGAGAGGTAGAAACGAAAGTGCGACGTCCATGGCCGGATCGAGACTGAAATCGTGGCCGACACCATGAACATTGGAGCAAAAATTGTTGTGGTTAAGCATTACGCCCTTGGGCTCGCCGGTTGTGCCGGAAGTATAGATGAGCGAGGCGAGCTGGCCGGGGAGAACTTGCGAGGCGCGCAAGCGGTAAGAAGCAATGTCCGCTGCGCTGGCAGCAGCGATGAGAGTTTCGTAGCGGAGACATTCGGTGGGGACATCGTGCCCGCCGTCAGCGACGATAATTTGCTCGAGCTCAGGGAGATTGGCGCGTACTGCGAGAAGTTTTTGCAGTTGAGGCGTGCCAACAACGAAGACGACCTTGGCGCCGCAATGTTTCAGGATGTAGGTCATGCGGTCGGGCGATTCGTTGAAATAGACGGGAACGGTGACGGCGCCCGCACCGTTGATGGCGAAGTCCGCAGTATGCCACTCGGGGCGATTGGCGGAAAAAAGGCCGACGCGGTCGCCGGGCTTCACGCCGAGTTCGACGAAGGCAGTTGAGAGGCCGGCGACGCGGCGGAGAAACTCCTGGGAAGGGATGGCTTCCCATTTCCCGTCACGGCGAACCATTTGCGCGCGGGGGTTCGGGAGACTATCGACGACGTTCAGGAAGCGTGAGGGAAGGGTGCCGTAGTTCATGGCCTGGCGTCACTTTACCTTAGCCTCTTTGATGGCGCAATGAGCCTGGCGGCCAGGTTACGCCTGACCTCCCGCACTATCCTTGCTCGGGCTGACGGTCATTTGTCCGTCAGTGCGAACGACCACGGTGCTATTGGTGGATTGTTGAAGGCGACGTGCGGCGCGCTCCCGAGCTTGTTGGCGAATGAGGGCGTTGATGCGGGCGGTTTCCTTCTCTTCCGCGGCTTTTTTCTCGGCCTCGGCCGCTCTCTCGGATGCGGGGAAGCTATTAAGGAGCAACTGGGAAATGTAAGCCAGGGCAATGGCGTCGCGACGGGCGACGCGTTTGCAGGCAAGCTGCTTGAGAAGATTGCCGAGGAAGAGATTCACGGAAGCGGGGGTGGAGAAATCGTGGATGTGCTCTGGTTCGGAATTACGGTGACGTATTTTTGAAGAGCGTCAAGCTGCGGAAGCTAACCGTTTGTTTTCGATCTTCGCCAAGAGAGTTGTCAGATCTTTGCGAGTGAAGGTCCACTGGAACGGAGAAGCGGTTTCCTCGTATCGTCGCTCGAAGGCTAGCAGCCGCTGTTCGAGTTCGTTGAGGGATTTGAAATCATTGGGTGTGAGAACCTTCCTCTGCACAATGGAGAAGTAAATCTCAATTTGATTAAGCCAACTTGCATGGATAGGGGTGTGCACGAGGAGCACGCTGGGCCATTGAGAGCGAAGACGGTCGACCGCCTTTTGGCCGCGATGGGCGGAGCAGTTGTCCATGATCCAGAAAACGCGACGTGCTGACTTATAGGGCTCTCGGCTCATGACTTCGGCAATCAGGCGATCGACCGGTGCAATGCCGCTTTTCTTTTCGCAGTGCCCGAACACTTTGGCCCGATGCACGTCCCACGCGGCCAGGTAGGTCCAGGCACCTTCTCGGAAATACTCGTGTTCGACTCTGGTGGAACGACCCGGCGCGGGAGCCAGCGTAGGCGGCTTGCGGCGACGGGCTTGAATACTGCTTTTTTCGTCCGCCGAGATGACGAACTCACGCGTATTTAGAGGGCGGCCCTGCCAAAGGCGATCATACAGATCGAGGATGCGCCCGGCCTTGGCAGCGAAATCTGGGTCACGTGGAAAGATCCAACTGCGATGTCGCCAAGGGCGAAGCGCATCGGCGCTGAGCCAGCGCCACAAAGTCGCCCCGCTAATTTCAGCGACCAACCCCCGGGTGATCACTTCGCGCCGAATCTCGGAAAGAGAAAGTCCCAGGGGCAGCTGCAAGCGATGTGGGAGTTCACAGGCGAGAGCTTTAACTTGGACGACGACGCTGGGGGGAAAAGCGGGCGGTTCGGCCGCCCCGAGGTTGTGCCTCGAGGCCGGGGAGCCGCGCGAGGGCAAATCGTTTGCGCCACTTGCTGACGATCTGCCGGGGCGTGTCCAGGCGAGTAGCGATGACGTCGTTAGAGAGCCCTTCCGCGGCAAGGAGTACGATCTTCGCTCGGATCACATCACAATACGGTGACGTATATTGGCGCACTCGATTCTCTAGCATGATGCGCTCTTCCCTGGAGAGAACTATCGCGAATGGGCTCAGTCTCGGCATATGAAGGCAATCTCCTCAACGCCGAGGCTATCAGAATCTGCTAGCTAGTGGTTATTAAATACGTCATCGTATTTACGAACAGGAGTACTAAGCAACGAAGTAAGGAAGCAGGAGAGGAAAGCAGATCCCTCGCTGCGCTCGGGACGACAGGGATTAAGCATGGGATGGCAAGGAAGGGACACTCCGCTCCCCCTATTTTTGGAACGATATGATTCCACAAGGGTTAGAGGGTGGGAGCCTGCAAACGATGTGACTCGATGGGACTTAGGGGCCTGTGAATGGCGGGGATTGAAGAATAGAGGGATAACGGGCAACAGAACGCTTCAGCGAGAGTGGAGCCTGACTATCAAAACTTATGGTACACATCCGGGGTATTTGTCAAGATAAATTAATAAGCGGTTAAGTATAAAAGGGTGGGCGACGAGAAAATAAGAGGACAACGAGGGAAAAGCCGGAAATGCCAACGACCGCACCTTGAAAATCACAAGGGGTTGCGGCACCCGGCAGGCACCTGTCAGGTTACGGGTGCTAATCAGGGCTTGAGGAATAAAACCCTTCCAAGAGAGGTCTGCAAAGTTACCCACAGGATTCGGTACGTCAGAAGCAAAACAAAAAAGGAGAAAAACACATGGAAACCAAACTGATGCCACTGTCACGAATGCTGGTATCCAAGGTCTTCATGGGTGGGTCCAGCATCGGGGTGAGGTCATCCATCGTCGGCGTTGTATTGTTCCTATTACCTGCGGCACCGCTAAGAGCTCAGATAGCGGGGCCATTTCTTCCTACAGGGGTCCGGGTCGTATCTACGATTCCGGCTAACGGCGACCTGAACCCCTACGGGGTTGCCACCGTACCCGCCAATTTTCCAGCGGGGAGTATCATCAATCCCGGGGACATCCTGGTATCGAATTTTAACAACAGCACCAATGCGCAGGGGACCGGGACCACAATCGTCAGAATCCAAGCGAGCGGACCAGCGTCGCTTTTCTTCAAAGGAACGGCCCCCCTTGGGCTGACCACTGCCCTAACCATTCTGCAGGCAGGGTTCGTGCTTGTGGGTAATTTTCCGTCTCCGGATCTCTCCGGCAGCTGCACAACGGCCCAAGCTGGTTCGATTCTGGTCATCAACAAGAGAGGTAAGCAGGTGGGTACCATCGTCGATCCCTCCATAAGCGGGCCTTGGGATTCAGTGCTCTTCGACCAAGGGAGTTTAGCTAAGCTCTTCGTCGCGAATGGTCTGAGCGGCACCATCGTGCGACTTGATCTGGCCATCGGTGGAAGTGGGGTGTCCCTAAAGAAGGCAACACAGATCGCCTCTGGTTATGGGCATCAGTGCGATCCGGTCACGTTCGTGGACGCTCCCACGGGACTGGTATACAACCCGAATACAGATGTTCTATTTGTGGCTTCGACGGTCGACAACGCGGTCTTCGCGGTTTCGAGCGCCGGGGCCCGGACCAGCGACGGAGGCATGGGAACAGTAATCTACCAGGACCCCGCGCACCTGCATGGAGCTTTGGCGATGGCCATGGCGCCCAACGGTCACCTGCTTGTAAGCAACAATGATGCCATCAACCCGGACCCAAACCAACCAAGTGAAATCGTCGAGTTTGCAACGGACGGCACATTTGTCAACGAAATATCTGTTGACCAAAGTACGGGTGGTTCGTTCGGGCTTAACGTGGCGTCCTTCGGCGGCTTGGCCCGGTTTGCTTTCGTGGATGACAACGTGAACGCGCTCTCCATCTGGACCTTCTCGTTCCCCTTGCAATAACCGCGGAACCCGCATCGGTTTGACAGGAAAAGGGCCTCGCTTCGGCGAGGCTCTTTTCTTTTTGAAGGACGAGTGAAAAGAGCCTGGCAGCGCATCAAGTGGATTTGATCTTGAAAGCGGTCTGAGAGATGTTCGGATATCAGCTTAAGTCTTGAAAGGATCGCATCAATCGGTTGACAACCCC
>Ga0307471_100000727_pt1 | contig 17195 bp, 9 predicted proteins | sample atmos_gasesAM3C__2_FD_204566 | JGI IMG/M metagenome (GOLD analysis project Ga0307471, IMG submission 204566) | Hardwood forest soil microbial communities from Morgan-Monroe State Forest, Indiana, United States - atmos_gasesAM3C_515 | ecosystem: Environmental > Terrestrial > Soil > Temperate...
GAACTCCCCGCCTTCAGCGTCCAGTACCATCCGGAAGGCGCGCCGGGACCACAGGACCGCGCGGTGGTGTTCGACGAGTTCCTCGCGATGTGCAGCGGCGACGGGAAGGGGAATGCGACGACTCGTGTGCGGTACGCGGTCGGGGCGCCCGCGTCCAGCGCCGCCGGCGAGGTTGATGCCAAGGGGGCGCCCCGCCGCTCGGCTCTCGCCTCGACGAGCGCTCCGTGGACGGTCCGTCGAGGCTCCGAGACGCCCTCTCACGAGTCGTCGCATTCCCCTCCCGCGCCGCGACAACACGAGCGAGGGACGGCGCCCCCGCGGTCCGTGCTGGTCATCGGCAGCGGTCCGGTGGTCATCGGACAGGCGGCGGAGTTCGACTATGCCGGGACGCAGGCATGTCGGGCGCTGCGCGAGGAGGGGATTCGCGTCGTGCTGGTGAACAGCAATCCCGCCACGATCATGACCGACGACGCGTCTGCCGACGCTGTGTACGTCGAACCGCTGACGGTGGAGGTGCTGGAGCGGATCATCGCCACGGAGCGTCCGGACGGTCTTCTCGCGACGCTGGGTGGGCAGACTGGTTTGAACCTCGCGGTCGAGCTCGACGACGCAGGCATCCTCGAGCGGTACGCCGTGCGCGTGCTCGGCACGCCGCTGTCGGCGATTCGCGCGGCCGAGGATCGCGAGCGGTTCAAGGACCTGCTGCAGGCGATCGGTGAGCCGGCGCCGGTATCGCAGACCGTGTCGTCGCTCGCTGAGGCGCGCGCATTCAGACGGCGAGAGGGGCTGCCGCTCGTGGTGCGCCCTGCGTTCACGCTGGGCGGAACCGGCGGCGGGCTGTGCGAGACCGAGGAGCGCTTCGTCGAAACCGTCGCGGCGGGTCTTGCCGCATCGCCGATCAACCAGGTGCTCGTCGAGCGGTCGCTCGCGGGCTGGCGGGAGATCGAGTACGAGGTGATGCGCGACGCCGCGGGGACGGTCATCACCGTCTGCAACATGGAGAACCTCGATGCGATGGGCGTGCACACCGGCGACTCGATGGTGGTGGCGCCCTCGCAGACGCTGACCGACCGCGAGCACCAGCAGCTGCGCAGCGCCGCGCTGCGCATCATCGACGCGCTCGACATCGCTGGCGGCTGCAACGTCCAGTTCGCGCTGCATCCGGAGACGCACGAGTACTACGTGATCGAGGTCAATCCGCGCGTGTCGCGATCGTCGGCGCTGGCGTCGAAGGCCACCGGCTATCCGATCGCGCGGGTGGCGGCAAAGATAGCGGCAGGCAGGCGGCTCGACGAGATCCCCAACGCGGTCACCGGCAAAACGTGCGCGGCATTCGAGCCCGCGCTCGACTACTGCGTGGTGAAGATTCCGCGCTGGCCGTTCGACAAATTCCCCGAGGGCGACCGACGGCTGGGCACGCAGATGAAGTCAACCGGAGAGGTGATGGCAATCGAGCGCTCATTCGAGGCGGCGTTCAGCAAGGCGCTGCGCTCGCTCGAGCATCGTCCTCCCGAGGGCGCGGCGGTCGCCGAGCCGGTGCTCGTCGACGTCGCCAACGACCGTCGCGCGTACGCGTTGCTGCACGCGCTTCGGGGCGGAGCGGACGCGCAACAGATCGCGCACCGGAGCGGCATCGGGGTCTGGTTCATCCAGCGCCTCAAGGCCATCACGGACTGCGAGGAGGCGCTGCGCTGGCGCGGGGCGGATGACACGACGCTCGTGGCGGCGAAGCGGCTCGGCCTCTCCGATGAACGTATCGCAACCCTCGGCAACGTCGGTGTGGACCGCATCCGCGAGCGCCGCACGGTGATGAACCTGGTGCCGACGTTCAAGTGCGTCGACACGTGCGCTGCAGAATTCGAGGCGCAGACGCCCTACTACTACTCGACGTTCGAGGTCGAGGATGAAGGCCCGTCGGTTGCGGCGCGGAGTGAGTCGGTCGTCGTCATCGGGAGCGGACCCATCCGGATCGGCCAGGGCATCGAGTTCGACTATTGCAGCGTGCAGGCCGCCGAGGCGCTGCGCGAGCAGCATGTCGCTTCGGTGATGGTGAACAGCAACCCGGAGACGGTCAGCACCGACTTCGACTGCAGCACGCGCCTGTACTTCGAGCCGCTCGATGAGGAATCGGTGGCCGCGGTCGTCGCAGAGGAGTCGGCGAGCGGTGTCGTGGTGCAGTTCGGTGGACAGACCGCCGTGAACCTCGCCGCGCCCCTGCAGCGACGCGGCATCTCGATCCTCGGCACATCGAGCGAGTCGATCGACGCTGCGGAGGATCGCCGCGCCTTCGAGTCGCTCATGCGCGAGCTGGAGATCCCTCAGCCGCACGGCGCCGCCACCACGGACTACACCGAGGCCGTTGTGATCGCGGAGCGCATCGGCTACCCCGTGCTGGTGCGGCCGTCGTACGTTCTCGGTGGCCGCGCCATGGAGATCGTGCACAGCCGGGCCGCGCTGGAGCGCTACCTCGCTGCGGCGATGGCAGCGCTGCCCGATGACGCAGGCACGCGACGGGGCGCCGTCCTCATCGACCGCTACCTGTTCGGCACCGAGATCGACGTCGACGCCATCAGCGACGGTGAGACCGTGGTGATCCCCGGGCTGATGGAACACGTCGAGCGAGCCGGCGTGCACAGCGGGGATTCGATGGCGGCGTATCCCGCGCCGCGACTCGACACCGGTGTGCGAGACCGCATCGTCGACGACACCGTGCGCATCGTGCGCGCCCTCGGGGTTCGGGGGCTGTGCAACATCCAGTTCGTCATCAGCCGGGGCGTGCCGCACGTGCTCGAGGTCAACCCGCGCGCGTCGCGTACGGTCCCGTTCCTCAGCAAGGTCTCCGGGGTGCCGATGGTGGCGCTGGCCACCCGGGTGATGCGCGGCGAGCGCCTGGCTGACATGGGCTGGCCGAACGGGCTGGTCCCTCCCAGGCCGCTGGTGGCGGTGAAGGCGCCGGTGTTCTCGACGGTGAAGCTGCTCGATGTCGACACGCTGCTCGGACCTGAGATGAAGTCGACCGGGGAGGTGATGGGCGTCGATGTCGACCTCGGTTCCGCGCTCGAGAAGGCGTTCGTCGCGGCGCTCGGCGCGATGCCGACCTCGGGTGGTGCACTCTGCAGCATTGCGGACGCCGACAAGGCGGAGGCGATGCCGATCCTGGCGCAGCTGAGCGTGCTCGGCTTCGTCCTGTACGCCACTGCGGGGACGGCGCAGGCCCTTTCGGCGGCCGGCGTCTCTGCGGTTCCGGTCGGCAAGCTCGGTCACGGGCGGCCAAATGTGATCGATGTGATCGACGACGGGCGCGTGGCGCTGGTGATCAACACCGTATCCCACTTCGACACCGACGAGTTCACGTTCACGCGCGACGGCGAGACCATCGCCGCGGCGGGGCGTACGGTGAAGGACGGGTACCGCATTCGCGTCGCCGCGGAGCAGCGCCGCATCCCCTGCTGCACCTCACTCGACACTGCAGTGGCGCTTGTCGACGCGATCGGTCGCCATCGCAACGGAGAGGAGGTCCGCGTCGCGACCGTGCGCGCTTACCGCGAGGGGCACGCCGTGGTTGCGACGTGAGCACCGACCTGCGCCGCGCCCGGCTCGAAACCGGCGCGGTGCTCGAGATGGAGCGCCTCGACGGCGGATTGATCGAGCTCACCGCGCGTCTTCCCCACCTCGCTGCGGAGACGAGACCCGGCGAGTTCGCCCAGCTGCGCTGCTCGACGGGGTTTTCACCGCTGCTGCGCCGTCCGTTCAGCGTCGCGTGGACCGAGGGAGACACGTGCGCGTTCGTGTTCGAGGTGGTGGGGGCCGGTACCGCGCTGCTCGCGCAGCTCGCACCCGGCGACGACCTCGACGTGCTCGGTCCGCTCGGCTCTGGCTACACGCTCGAGGTTCCGCCGGGCCGCGTGCTCTGCATATCGGGCGGACTCGGCTGCGCGCCGTTTCCGATTCTCGCCGCGGCGCTCCGCCGTCGCGGCGTTGAGGACATCATCGTCCTGAACGGAGCAGCGACGGCGTCGCGGCTGTATCCGGCGGCACGGTTCCAGCGCGGTGATGACGGGATTCGTGTGATCGAGGCCACCGACGACGGTACGCGCGGCCATCGTGGCTTCGTGACCCAGCTCGTCGCCGAGACGTTGACCAGCGGCACCGCGGCGGTGTTCGCGTGCGGTCCCAACTCGATGCTCGTGTCGCTCGCCCGGCTGCTCATGGCGACTGCCGAGGCGCCGGCGATCGGCGAGGCGTCACTCGAAGCACCGATGGGCTGCGGCTTCGGCACGTGCCTGGGCTGCGCACTCCCCGTGCTGGCGTCGGGCCGCGACCGGGCCTGGGCGCTGTGCTGCAGCGACGGACCGGTGATGGCGATGCGTGACGTCGACTGGAACGGCATCGAGGCGCTGCCCGAGCCGAGCGTGGCCTGAGGTGCAAACGGCGAATCCGCTGCGCGTCGACCTGGGGCGCGGATTGGTGCTCGACAACCCGGTCGGCCTTGCCAGCGGCACGGCGGGTTACGGGTTCGAGCTGCGTCAGTTGACGGATCTCGACGCGGCGGGCGCGCTGTACACGAAGGGCACCACGCGGCGTTCGCGCAGCGGCAACGCGCCACCCCGGGTGGCCGAGACGACGGGAGGGATGCTCAACAGCATCGGGCTCCAGAACCCCGGCGTCGACTGGGTCGTCGACCACTACGCGCCGGAGTTCGCTCGCTGGCGCGTGCCGGTGATCGTGAACGTGGCCGGGTCGAGCGTGGAGGACTACGTGCTCTGCGCGCAGCGCCTCGACGGCGTCGCGGGCGTCGCCGGGATCGAGCTCAACATCTCATGCCCGAACATCGCGCACGGGCTCGACTTCGGGCGTGACGCGGACAGCGCGGCGCGAGTGGTGAGTGCAGTTCGCGCCGCGACGCAACTCAGTCTCATGGTGAAGCTGAGCCCGAACGTCACAGACGTCGCGGCGATCGCGCGGGCGGTGGGCGACGCCGGCGCGGACTCGATCTCGGCCGTCAACACGTATGTCGGTATGAAGATCCACCGCACATCGCGGCGTCCGGTCCTGCCCGGTGGCACCGGCGGGCTGAGCGGGCCGGCGATCCGGCCGCTGGCTCTCGCCGCGGTCGCCGGCATCCGCGCCACCGTCGACATTCCGGTGGTCGGTGTCGGCGGCATCGTGGACGTCGAGTCAGCGCTCGAGTTCTTCGCGGCCGGCGCGGACGCGGTGCAGGTCGGGACCATCAACTTCGTGGATCCTGATGCCGCAGTGAGGATCGCGGAGGGCATACGGGACGATGTTGCGCGGCGTGGGCTTCGGCATCTCACCGACCTGCGCCGGCGGGGACGGCGGCAACCCGCTTGAGTCCCGGTAGCGGCGTGCCGAGGTAGGATTGGCGATCGGAATGGAGGTCGTCGCCGGGGGAGGGGATACGCGATGCTGATCGGCGCCACGCTGCTCTGTCTATTGGTCCTGCTCGTGCTGGTGGCCGATCGCGCCGGCGGGCGGCTCTGGCACGCGAGCGGCGGCCATGCTTTCTACCGCTGCGACGCCTGCGACCTGCGGTATCAGCGGCGCGAGCTTGCCGACCCACGTTTGCAGGTCTGCCCGGCGGGCCACTACATCGTGGAGGAGCCACACTCGGCGACGGCCGGGAACGTGGCCATCTTCGCCTGCTTCGGATTCCTGGCGGTGGCGCTGCTGCTCTTTGTGAGCGGGGTCGTCCCGCAGTAGCAGCGGTCAGCCCGCCCAGAGGGCACTGACGAAGCGGCCCGTCGACATGATCAGGAGCGGGATCCAGATCGCAGCGACGATCAGCCGCACCCGTGGATGCCGCCTGGTGATCAGCGCCAGCCCGAGGAACAGCGGGAAGAATGGAACCAGGAAGCGGACCTCGGAGCTGATGAAGTTGCCGCCCGAGTCGTTGATGATCAGGAAACCGGTGAGCAGGAAGACCCCGTACGAACGGCGCACGCGAAGCAGGACGTATAAAGCCATCGCCAGGAAGAACACGAGCGCTGCGACGTCGAGCCCGCGCAGCACCCACACCGCAAGACCGCCACTTGACGCGTCGCGCACGGAGGCCATGAAGTCGCTGGCGATCACACTCCAGAAGGGTGTGAAGCCCGGTGTCCACCCGCCTTGCGCCTGCAGGAAGTCCAGCGGATTGCCGAACGTGTACCACTGCCACAGCATCCAGACCGCGACGACTGCGACAGCCGGTCCGGCGATGAGGAGGAGGCGGCTGTGGCGCCATCGCAGGCGCCACCCGTTGGCGTCGAGCCATTCCACACACAACCCAGGGAGCAGGATGACGAGCCACGGCATCTTCACCGCCGTTGCCGCTGCCACGAACAAGCCCGCGATGATGAGCCGGTCCTGGCGCACCATCAGGAACGCCCACACGGAGCACATCAGCAGCGGTGCCTCAGTGTATGGGGCGACCAGGAACAGCGCTCCGGGATAGATGAGACAGAGCACGAGCGCCGTCTGTGCAACTCGCGAATCCCACCCTAGCTGCGCGAGCCGGTACAGACCGATGAACGCAGTGACTGTGCATGCGAAGCTGATCATCAGTCCCGCATCGATGCCGGGGATGTGAATCGCCTGCGAGATCGCGCGCACCGCCGACGGGTAACCGGGTGCAAAGGCGGTCGCATCCTGGAACACACCGGGAAAGCTCTCGCGGGTGTGATTCGCCGCGTACCCGCTGGTGGCGATCGCCTGGTACCAGGACCAGTCCCACTGTCCCCAGATACGCAACACGCCCAGCCGCTGAGTCACCAGCGCGGTGGGTAGCGAGCTGCCGAATCTGATTACCAGCGAGACGAGCAGCAACGCCGCCTCGAGAGAAGTGGCGGCAAGGAAGCCGGTGGACAGCGCCGGGCGCCACGCCGTCCAAGCGCCGTCGGTCCACGGTCGTGACCGCCCGGCAACCGACTCCATGACAGCCGACATGCTGCATCGTCCCGAGGCATGCCGAGGTGACGGGATGCACACATCTGCGCGTCCACACGCCCGCGTATATTTGCGCGGACAAGCAATTGGATGACTTTTGACTATTCCGGAGTCGTGCCGGATCTGCAACTAAACGCGCATCGTCGGCGTGCCACTTACCATGGCGCCGTCGTGCTTCGCAGAAAGCAGCCTGTCTCAGGCTACATCCATCCCCGCGCCAATCGTTCCGGCAACCATGCGTGTGGTCTCGAAATCGCGGACGAAGCGACTCCCAACTACCACCGTTGGATTACGGAGCTGTGCCGTCCATATCTCGGCGACCGCGTCCTCGAGATCGGCGCCGGCTACGGCGCTGTCACGAGGTTCCTCTCGCAGGGTGTGCCGGACTATGTCGCGACAGACACCGCCCCCGAATGCCTGACCGCGCTGGAATCGAGGTTCGGGCAGTCATCCAATGTCAGGGTGCGCAAGTTTGACGTGCTCGCTGATGAGCTTGATGGCGAATTCGATTCGATCGTGATGATCAACGTTTTGGAGCATCTTCGGGACGACTCCGGGACTCTCGCCGCATTGAGCACCCACCTCGCTTCCAGCGGAAGACTGATCATCTACGTGCCGGCTTTCAATTACCTCTACGGCGACTGGGATCACATGGTCGGCCACTTCCGACGATACTCGAGGAGTCAGCTGGAGCACGTGATGCGTGGCGCCGGACTGACCGTTGTCGAGAGCCGTTACGCAAACCTCGTGGCGATTCCTGCGTGGTTTGCGTTTTCTCGGCTCGGGATCAGACTGAAGAAGAAACCTGACGCCGAGTTCGGGCGAGACCTCCGGATCTGGGACAACACCGCGGTTCCGATCACACGCTGGGTGGAAACGCGCGTGCGACCTCCAATCGGGCTGAATGTGCTCGGCGTGGCGGTAGGGCGTCGCCGCGAGAGCAAGGCGAAGACCAAGGACTCGAGTTCCAAGGTCACCGTGCCGTCCGTGGCGTGAGGCGCCCGCTCGCCCGTTGACCTCCGGCGACCCACGCCGGCAACGTGCGCGTGGATGGGTTTCGATGTTCGTGCGGACGCCGATCTGGCGCCGAGCCGCGACGATAGTGCTCATCGTTGCTGCTCAGGCTTCGGTGCTTGCACTCACCTACCACCAGGTCATCGACAACCACACCCTCCTGACAGGGAATTCGTTGCCCGGGACCGACGGAGTACCGCCTCCCTATGGCTATCCGGGACCGGTTCCGTCGTTCAACGAGATTGACCCTGGCGCGTCGGCCTGGCAGTGGGTGACGCAGGTCCGCAAGGCGCACGACCTTGTCGCCCGCGGCGAGCTGCCCCTCTGGAATGCGAACGTCATGCTCGGCGCCCCCCTGGCCGGAGACCCCATCAACGGCCTGATGAATCCGTACACGTGGCCCTTGATCGCGCATCCTTCAGCGGGCGCCTGGGATATCTGGCTCCTCTCCCGCCTGCTCATGGCGGGGGTGCTCTGCACGCTACTCGGCTGGTATCTCGGGCTTCGTCCCCTGCCGGCGACGATCGCGGGTCTCGTCTACATGATGTCGGGCGTATTCCAAGTGCGCACGACAACGATCCAGACGAGTGACATGGCCCTGCTGCCCCTGCTCATACTGGCCGTCGAGCTCTGCGTGCGTCGCCCGACGAGATGGTCCAGCGGGCTGCTCGGTCTGGCCGTACCCCTGACCGTCCTCTTTGGCATGCCGGAGGAGACGTTCCTCTGTCTACTCATGGCGGCGATCTACTTCGCCGTGCGCGTCGGCGCCGAATGGGTGCACCGCCGCAGGCCCCCCACCATCAACGTGGCGTACGCCGCGGTTGGCGGGGGCTTCGTGGGCCTGCTGCTCAGTCTGCCGCTCGTGTTCCCGTTCGTGGAGTTCGTGCGGTCGGGCCTCCAGTTTCACGGTTCCAACTCGCACGCCGCTTTAGTGATCCAAGATGCGCGGCAATTGCTCAGCGTTGTCGGGCCGCACTGGAACATCGTTGGCCCCCGCTTGTTCACCAGCAGCACGTTCGCGCCCGTGGACAACTGGTTCGGGATCGGGGCGCTCTTCCTCGCGGTGCTCGGTGCGTTCTCGAGAGGCCTGCCTCGGGGCGTGCGAGCGCTCTTCGTGATCGCACCGATCGCCGTTGAGGCGAAGAACGTCGGGTTTCCAGACTGGTTCAATCAGATGATCGGCCACACGCCGGTGCTCGGTCAGGTCACCTTCTGGGCGTACAGCGGCGTCCTGGTCTCCCTCGGCGTGGCGATCCTCGCCGGCGCAGGTCTGCAGCGAATCGAGCTACGGCGCGTGCGCCGCACCCGCGTTGTCGCGGCTGCGAGCGTGCTTGCTGCCGGCGTCGCGATCGCCGCACCTGTGTTCCTGGCCGGGACATCCGCACGTGCGTCGCAGGTTGCGATCACCGTGGTCGTGTTCCTGGTGGTTGTGGCGGGGGCAATCGTCGCCGTCAGCAGAGGTTCGCGGTGGCATACGTACGGAGTGCTCGTGTGTGCGACGGCGGTCACTGCTGAGCTCATCCTGCTTGCAATGCCTGAGAACCCGTTGTCCCTGCGTTACGATCCCTTGTCGCCGACGCCCACGACGACGTATCTGCAGCGGGTCATGCCATCCGGCAGCGGCAGGAGCTACTCTTTCGACGGCACGTTGTACCCGACGACAAGTGCCGCTTTCGGCCTCGACGACATCCGAGACCTCGACGCCATTTATCCGGGCCGCACCTACCAATACCTCAAGCTCTTTGTCGATCCGGACCTCTCGGACCGCTTTGACGGACTGGGAAATGCCGCAGCTCTCGTGAACCACAACCCGTTCTTCGATCTGCTCAACGTCGAATACGTTCTCGTGGCGCCACCGCTCCCACTGAAGGCGGCGGGCCTTGCCGGTGGGCAATTCGTTCTGCAGGCGATCGCAGGCGACGGCGTCGGCATCTATCGCAATGAGCATGCCGCCCCCCGAGCCCAGGTGTTCTTCAATGTCACCGGCGCACGTTCGGAGAGCGCTGCCGCCGCGGTCATGGCGCAGCCGGGATTCGATCCCAGCAAGCGCGCTGTGGTGGAAGCTGGGCAAACACTGCCGCCGGCGAGCCGCGATCCCATTCCGGCGCGGGTTGTCAGTTACTCCGACAGCAAGGTCACGATCACGACCAGCACGAGTCAGCCGGGCATGCTTGTCCTTGCGGACGCGTACTACCCTGGCTGGGAGGCGGAGGTCGACGGGCATCCGGTGACGATTCACCCGGCTGACATCGCGCTCCGGGGCATTGAGGTGCCGGCGGGTCGCCACACGGTCATCGTGGAGTACCGGCCGCTGTCGTTCGCGGTCGGCGCCCTCGGCGTGCCCATCGGCCTCATCGCGTTTGGCGTCGGTGGCTGGGCCGTTCCCGACGCCCGCCGTTCGCTCCGTCGACGCAGCAAGCGCGCCGCCTGAAGCGCAAAGGCGCGTCCGCCGCCCTTCTTATACTGCGGAAAATCATGGATCACTCGAAGAGCAGGGTTCGGCGCGCGCTCGTCATCGGGTGGGGACTCATCGGCGCCGACATCGGCCTCCAACTTCTCGCACGAGGCGTCTCGGTGGTCGGGTTGACGCGTTCAGAAACGCGGCGAACCGCTGCAGCGCGTACGCGCGGAGTCGAGATCCTCATCGGAGACGCCGCTGATCCAGGGGCGCTCAGCGAGGCGATGAGCGGGGTCGACGACGTTGTCGTCGCCGCCGGCGGGCTCCTGCCCCCGTCTGCCGCGGCATCGCCATTGGAGGATGCGACGGCGACGCTGGCTCCGCTCCTGACGACCCTCGAGATGGTGCGCCACCGCGGCATCCGCGCGGGAGTCACGCTGATCTCGTCAGGCGGAACCGTGTACGGCAACCCTCAGCGCAACCCGGTAAAGGAAACCGACGCCGTCCGGCCGATCTCACCCTATGGGGTCTCACGTGCCATGGCGGAGATGTACGCGCAGATGTACGCGAGGACATTCGGCGTTCCCGTGCGCATCGCTCGGTGCTCCAACGTCTACGGACCGGGCCAACCTCACGATCGCAGCCAGGGCGCGGTGGCGGTCTTCCTTCACCGTGTGGCGGCGGGGATGCCGGTCGCCGTTGTGGGCGACGGCTCGGCGCAGCGGGACTATGTCTACATCGAGGACGTGGCACAGGCTGTCGCCACGATGATCGTGGACGGAATCCAGGTTGACGTTGTGAACCTCGGCTCTGGGCAGGCGTGCACGGTCCTGAAGCTTCTCGAATCGGTGAGCCGCGTTGTGAATCGACCGGCCGTACTCGATTTCCAGCCAGCGCGGCGACACGATGTCGACGCGATCGTGCTCGACATTTCCAGAATCCAGGCACTCGTCGAGTACTCACCGACGACGCTTGAAGAGGGGCTGCGCAAGACGTGGCAGGCCGGCATTGGCGGGAAATTGGAAGTTGGCTCCCGAACGAAACGTCACGCGTAAGGGGCGTCGACTGAGGCCCGGGGTGAGATGGCGCGGATAGCCAGCAAGCTGAGGCGGCTGGTCCCGGTACACGAAACGCGTTCTGCGTTTCGGGGCAGCGTTGATCGCCCGGACCAGCGGGAGCTGTGGCGGGCGCTGCCGAATGTGTTTGAGGGATGGGCTCTCGAGGGACGCGATTCGCCCACTGCCGTGGAGATCGTCGTCAATGGAGACAACCGATTTTCTGCGCGTACCGGCTTACCCCGCCCTGACGTGGGTGTGAATATCGGCGAGCCGGAAGCAGCGACTGACTGCGGCTGGAGCATCGCGGTCGACCTCGCCACCTGCTCCGGCCCGGAGGTACGCATCCAGGTCGTCGTGACCGGTAGGACCGGCGACAGGTACACGCTCATGGATCGGACCTTCCGGCTGCGCAGCGACGACTTCGCAGGACACCTCGACGCACCGATGGAGGGCGCAGTCATCAGCGGCGACGTGGTCGCTGTTCGCGGATGGGCCATGAGCGGCGATCGGCTACCCAGTAGGGTGGAGATCGAGATCGATGGCCGCGCGGCGGGCCGTGCGCGCCTACGGGTGCCGCGGTCCGATGTCGAAGCGCTGTCGCCGGAGCGGGTCGGCCCCTTTGCGGGCTTCGAGTATTTCGAGCCGGTCGATGCCCCGCTGACCAAGGCGAGCAAGGTCGCCGTGACGGTGACAGCCGCTGACGGGACGCAAATTCGCATGGCGGAACGCTCCGTGCGCGGAGAGCCGCGGACACTCTCACGCGAGGAAGCCGAAGCTCAGTCAAGTCGTCGGGCCCAAACTGATCGTGCCGTCAGGTTGGCCTTCGCGTCGCCGACTGGTGCCGAGAGCGCTGGCGAACACCGCCTTCTTGTCTTCACTCATCAACTCAGCCTCGGCGGCGGTCAGCTCTACTTGCAGGAGTTGCTCCGTCGATTGCTGCCGGTGCTTGCGTCGTGCACCGTCGTCTCGCCTTCCGACGGGGTTCTGCGGTCGGAGCTCGAGAGACTCGGAGTCGATGTCGTGGTAACCGGGACGCCGGCTCCCAATGACCCGATAACGTACGAGGGTCAGGTGCGCGAATTGTCCATGCTCATACGTGGCTCGAATTGCGATCTCGTGCTGGTCAACACGCTCACCGAGCTGCCTGCCGCAGATGCTGCTGAGCGACTTGGAATCCCCACCATCTGGGCTGTTCACGAGAGCTACGCGATCGAGGTCTGGCTCTCGATTTTCTACGGATCTCGAGGATGGCATCCGTACATCGCAGAACGCCTGAAGACAAGCCTGTCCGGTGCGACGAGGCTGGTATTCGAAGCCCAGACCACCAGCGACATGTTCGCGCCCTACGCTCAGCCTGCGCAGCGACTGGTCGTTCCGTATGGCGTCGATGTCGAACGTATCGAGGCATACGCCAAGTCCTTCGACAAGAGATCTGCACGCCAGCGCCACAACCTCCCAGATGACGCTACCGTCCTGCTGTCTGTGGGAATTGTGGAAGAACGCAAATCCCAGCCGTGCCTCGTCGAAGCCTTCGTCGAAGTTGCCGCTGCCCACGCCGATGCAGTGCTTGTCATCATCGGCGATAGTCCCGGCCCATACTCGGCTGCCTTCCATCGCCAGATCAACGCTACGGGGATGGGCGAGCGCATACGTCTGCTGCCGATAACGCCCGACATATGGGAGTGGTACGCACTCTCAGACGTGCTGCTGTCGGCTTCTGATATCGAGTCTCTCCCGCGGTCCATGCTCGAGGCAATGACCCTCGGCATTCCCACACTGTCGGCCAGCGTCTTCGGCATTCCGGAACTCATCGAGGAAGGTGAGACCGGGTGGATGTTTGCGCCACGCGACATCCGAGCGCTCGCTGACGCGATGAACAGGGTGCTCCAGTTGAGCCCGGAGGCACGAGCTCGGGTGGGACAGTCCGCCCGATCAATGGTCAAGCAGCGCCAGTTGTCAGCGGACTACGGTCGCTCATACATGGAACTCATGCGGACGGTCATCTCCGAAACGGACGGAGACGCCAACCGATCTCAGCAGGGATCAGCAGCTTCGGAATCCCCTCCGCCACCAACGGATCCACTTCCGCTTGACGTCGATGCGCCGACACGGAGCACGTACGAGGCCGTGCGCCCGTTCACCATGACCTCCCCGCAACGCGTCGTGGCGTTGTGCGAGGCTGTGCGATACATCAGCCACCACCATATTCCCGGTGACGTGGTGGAATGCGGCGTGTGGCGGGGGGGAAGCATGCTGGCGATAGCGCGGACGCTGCTCGAGAGCGCTGACACCGAACGCACCCTCTGGCTCTATGACACGTTCACTGGCATGTCCGAGCCCGCCGACGTCGATCGGCGGATCTACGACCACGCTCCGGCCGCCGACCTGCTCGCCGCCTACGACCGAACGGCCGACGTATGGGGCGTGTCGGGTCTGGCAGAGGTCAAACAAACGATGTCGCGCTGCGAGTATCCGGCCAGCCGCATCCGGTTCGTCGTCGGGAAGGTCGAGGAAACGATTCCAGCCGACGCGCCGGCTCGGATCGCTTTACTTCGCCTCGATACCGATTGGTACGAATCAACCCACCACGAACTGGCACACCTTCTTCCGCGAGTGAGCCCTGGCGGCATCCTCATCATCGATGACTACGGCGACTGGGAAGGAGCGCGGCGGGCTGTCGACGAGTATCTTGCTGCGACCAACGCTCGCATCCTCCTGAGCCGTATCGATCACACGGGCCGTATCGCGGTCGTACCTGGGTGACGTGCCGGCGTCCGCGGCAAAGCATCACTCACCGTCGAGAAGCCTGGGCGCTGCCCGGCGCAATGCACCGATGGTGAGCTCAGGAGCGAAGCGCGCGATACTGACTTCGCCTGGACGAACCGCGCAGCCTGTGCCGATGACTTGTGGCACAAGTACGGCTGACGTGCCCCGCTCTGCCACTCGGCACCAGAACTCATGGTATTCGTACCCGGCGAGAGCGGGCTCTTCACTGAATGCCCCACGATCGGGGAGCGCCGAGCGCCGTATCAGAAAGGGTGCGCTGAGGTAAGCGCGTTCCTTGAGCCGCTGCGGCTCGAGCGGTAACGAGTTCCAGAGTTCTCCCCGCGTCAGGTCAGCCATCATGCCGAAGGCTGCTACGGCAGACGGAGTTGCGTCCATGGCCGCGACGAGCCGGCGCACCGCCTGCGGAAACAACTCCTGGCCGGGCTCGATCACCAGCACATGTTCACCAGATGTCTCGCTCAGCAATGCGTTCAATAGGCTGCCGCGGCGCCGTATCTGCTCCTCCTCGTGGCTTGACACCGGACCATTCCAGCGTCCCGTCGCCACACCGACCTGCATCACCTGCGCTAACAGGCTTCTGATTGTCCTCGGGGTTCCGCCCTCGCGGTCGAGGCCGCTTGGAATCAACGCGGTCACGCGCACGGCCGGCGGCTGCGTGGGGGAACGGGTTTCGAGCACGGGTTCGGCCGGGCCGGCCATCGACGCAGCGAACAGGGTCGCAAGCAGACGTCGGAGCGGTTCGGGTAGCGGTGCGGCCCAGTCGGCGATTTCGGGCAGGTCATGCGGGGGAACCTTCAGCGCAACCCTGTCCGACGCCGCTCGGGGGCCGTCCCGCTTGGTCGCTTTCGGACGCGCGGTTCGCGTGATCAGTGAACCGGCCAGTTCAACCAGATGGAGCGCCGACGGGCGCATGTCCATATCGCGACAAAGGTCGTACGCTTCGCGACGCATCGCTTGGAGCCGATCCGGGTTACGGAGCAGGGCCGAGGCAAGCGCAGCTGTATTCTCGGGCCGACCTACCAACAGATGTCGTCCGGGAATCAGGGGGTCAACGGCGTGGCTCCTTTCCGAGACCACCACGGTCCCGTTACTCATCGCCTCGATTGCGCGCACCCATTCGAATGCCCGCGAGTCGCCTCGATGCAGATTGATGAGCACCTTGCTGGACCGCAGATGGCGCAGCTTGTCACGTCCCACGAGAAAGTCTGGGCGGCCTTGTTTCATCGGTTCGTGCGGCGGGATCAGAAGCCGGCACTCCCACTCGGTCAGCTGCTCGGCCTGACGCGCGAGGATGGCGTCGCGCCGGTCGTCGGTCGTGCCCATGTATGTGATGTCGACCGGCCGTGGTGTGTGCTCGTCCCCTCCCCAGACATCCCAGAGCGAACTGTAGCCGAGCACAAATCGTTTGGCGTCGATGCCTCTTCTGCGCAGCTCCGCGGTTGAGTCGTCGTTCATGGCCATGACTGCGCCGACGGTCGCAGCGTAGTGCGCGCTCTGTTCGAATGAGATCGTTCCCGGATGTTCAACCGTGAGCGCTACGGTTCGCGCCCGCTGCTCGAGTGTCGGCAGTTCGCGATGGTGTGCGAAGAGAAAGAAGTCGTGCGGGATTACAACGTACGCGGATGATTCGTCGGCCTCTGGAAAAGACCCGACGTGAACGGTTGCCTCCGCACCGACCTCCCGCACCGCCTGGGCAACGGCCTGCAACAGTTCGTGCATGAATGCGTAGGCGCCACCTGATACGAGGCAGAGGCGCACATCCGTCATACGCGTTGTTCGGCCACGCGATTCCCGCACCGGCGCGCGAGTATACTCCGCACCCGATGCAGGAGGAGCAGTCCCACTGAAGAGCCGGACATCCATGCGCCTGCCGCTTCGCCGGCGTTCATCCGTCCGTGACGCTGCCGGAGCTGTCGCGGCTCTTCGCGGAGCGCTGGACGCTCCGTTGGAGGATGTGTGGGATCGATGGTCTGTGACGCTGCGGGGATGGGCCCTCGAGGGGACGCGGCCGGCATCGTCGGTCGAGATCATGCTCAACGAGACGCTGAGCGCACGGGCCTCGGTTGGCTTCGCGCGTCCGGATGTCCCCATCAACCTGGTGGACACCGAGATCTCTCAAGATTGCGGTTGGTTCGCGACCGCAGACCTTTCCGCGTTCCCTCCCGGAGACCTGCGCGTCCAGGCCGTGGCGGTGGGTGCGTCAGGCGCTACCTCGGTTTTCGCTGATCGTGTCGTCACGATTCGTGGACGTGGGTTCGCTGCGGGCATTGATGAACCACGCGATGGCGACCAGGTGACGGGAATGCTCACCGTTCGCGGGTGGGCCGTGATCGACTGGCGGTACCCGGCGCGGGTGGACATCGAGATCGACGGGAACCGTCCAATTCATGCGCGCACCCGCCAGCTCGTGGCGGATGGCAAACGCAGTGCCGCGTTGATGGGCCGGCCTCTGGCCGGATTCGAGCACATCGGTCCGGTGCCGGCACATCGCGGCGAGTCCGTCGACATCGCTGTGACCGTCGTGGGCCTTGACGGCAGTCAGGTGCATCTACCGACCGTCAGGGTTGTCCCCAGGTCAAAGAGAGACGCCGGCGCGCCGTCTCGCGATGACGAGAAACGGCGCGCCGTTCAGCCCTCCGTCGACCGCGACGGCATCAGTCGCTTTCTCGCAACGTTTGACGTTCACGCCGCCCGCAGGCAGCACGGCGTCTCGCCGGGTGCGACCGTCGTTCTGGCTCGGATGGGCGCGCTCGTCACTGAGGCCTTCATTGAGATCGCCGCTGTTCACCGAGACGCTGTTCTCGTGATGGTCGGGGAGACGTCGGGCAGGTACGCGAACGCGGTTCACGACTTGGTCGCCGCATCCCGTTTCGCGGATCGAATACGCATCATCCCGGAGGCTGCTCAGGCCTGGGACGCGTATGCCCTCTCCGACATGCTTGTGTGCGATGACAACAGCGCGGAGACTTCGCTGTCGATGGCTGACGCGGTGG
>Ga0307471_100000728_pt1 | contig 17179 bp, 17 predicted proteins | sample atmos_gasesAM3C__2_FD_204566 | JGI IMG/M metagenome (GOLD analysis project Ga0307471, IMG submission 204566) | Hardwood forest soil microbial communities from Morgan-Monroe State Forest, Indiana, United States - atmos_gasesAM3C_515 | ecosystem: Environmental > Terrestrial > Soil > Temperate...
TCCGGAGGCTCGCCATATTTAAGGGTATCCTGAATGGCGACGGCGTCTTTGAGCATGGCGATGGCGCCGTCCGTGTCTGTCTTTGCGGTCGCGATCTTTGCGCCCAGAACTTTCTCGGCGATCTTCATGATGTCCTTGGCCTTGTTGTTAACGGGCATGGCGAAGACCACGTCTTCGGGAGTGGATTGCTCCGCGTCAGCGACGATTTTGTACTCAGCTTCCGCCTCGCTCGTCTTGCCTTTGCCGGCCAGAGCCATGCCGCGGGCAAAGTGCCAGAACACGGTCGTGATTTTCATTTCCGGAGCCGGCTGCTTCGTCGCCAGAATTGAATCCCACTTGTGAAAGCGCAAGTCGACCGCCATGGGGATGGTCATGAAGCCTTCGAGCGGCGGCATATCCTTCACCGCGGGACCCACGTGTGCGGCGAGCATATCGCCGTTCTTCTTGGCCTCCGCGTAGTTGCCGTTCATAGCGGCACACATCGCGATGAAATGCAGGTTGTGACTGTAGTACATCATCGGGTAGATGCCCTGGACACCGCTGGCCTTGATGTAGGCACGGTCGGCGGCAGCGGCCAGTTCGTTTGTCTTCACCGCCGCCTCGAAATCGCCGGTGCGGATGTAGACGTGGGCGGGCATGTGCACCAGGTGTCCGGCGGCGGGAGCCATGGCGGCCAGTTTGTTCGCGCCCGCCAAAGCCCGCTCGGGATTGCGTGAAGCCTCGACGGCGTGAATGTAGTAGTGAACCGCACCCATGTGGTCGGGATCGCGCTTGAGGACGGATTCGAGAGTCGCGACGATCTCTTCGGTGCCCTCCTCGGGTGTGCCATCGACATGCCACAGGCCCCAGGGATGCAGATTCATGCCGGCTTCGGCGAAGAGAGTAGCGGCGTCGAGGTCGTCAGGAAAACGCTTCACGACTTCGCGCATCGCGTCACGGTAGTCTTCGGCCGCCTTGCGGCGGTCGGCTTTCGGATCTTCCGGAAATCTCCGGGCCATGGCCGCAATGTAGGCTTCTTCGCTGGGAGCGGCGCCGGCAGAACGGTCCATGGCTTTCTGAATCGCCTCGTGCGCTGCCTTGAACCTGTCATCGCTGGCGGGGTCGTTGTAGTTGGGCCCAACGGCTTCGGCGATACCCCAATACGCCATGGCCAGCTTGGGATCAAGCTCGGCTGCACGCTGGAAGGAGCGCGCGGCTTCATCGTGATTGAAGGCGTAGATGAGGCGCAGGCCTTGATCGAAGAACGGCTGAGCCTGGGCGTTCTTTGTGGAAACCAGGTGGTGAAGGTTGCCAATCCCGGTCATCAGGGTGGCCGGCTTGGGAGCACCGGAGTGTTCGTGTTGTTGCGCTAGCGCGAAAGCACACCAGAACAGGACAAGCACAGCGGAGCTTATCTTCTTCATCGGAGGGGTCCTCCAGATTTTTTGTGAATACTTTTCTCGTTCCGATCGGGAGAGGAACGATTTCGTGCGAACCACGCCCACAAGAATGAAACTAGCTTAGTAAAAACCGTGAGCCCGCGCAATACGACGGGTGGTCCTGTTAAGCTGAGGGCGCAATTTTCGGGGGAGACGGAAAATGGCAAAGAAGGCGTCTACTGGCCCCATCGTAGTGTCAGACGCTTTGCTCAATGCGTTTGCGATCAACGACCGTATCAACCAATACCTGCTCGACAATTTGCCGCCGGAAGCGTGGCGGGCCGAACCTCCTGAAGGCAAGGGCCGAGAGGTGGCGGCGATCGTGGCGCACATACACAACGTGCGGGTGATGTGGCTGAAGGCTGCGGCCAAGGGCAGCGAGATTCCCGATCAGCTGGACCGGCACACGGCGACTCCCCCGCAGGCGAAGAAGGCGCTCGCGCAGAGCCATGATGCTCTCAGCGACGTGCTGAAAGACGCTTTGGAGAGTGATGGGCGCGTTAAAGGATTCAAGCCGGACGTAGCTGCCTTCTTCGGGTACCTGATTGCGCACGACGCGCATCATCGAGGGCAGATCGCCATGCTGGCGCGGCAGGTGGGACACGCTTTGCCGCAGAAGGCGATGTTCGGCATGTGGGAGTGGGGGACCCGCTAGACTTTCACAAGCATGCGGAAGGCGGCCTTACTTTACAACCCGCGCTCGGGCGGGCGGCGCTCCCAGCGGCAAGCCGATGTACAGGCAGTCCTGAACATTCTGGGAGAGGCCGGGGTGGAAGCCAACCTGGTTCTGACCCAGTCGAGTGCGGACGCGGCCGAGCAGGCGCGGAAGGCCATCGCGGAAGGTTGCGATACCGTGTTTGCGTGCGGGGGCGATGGGACCATCCACGACGTGCTGCAAGCTATGGCCGGCACGAGGGTGGCTCTGGGCGTTATCCCGATGGGGACCGCGAATGCCCTGGCCCACGACCTGGGGCTTCCCCTAGAGCCTGCGAAAGCGGCTCGCGCCGCTCTCCAAGCAGAACACCGCCGGATCGCTCTTGGGCGGGTGCAGGCGTGCGACTTCGACGGAAACTCAGTGACGCGCTATTTCACCGTGGCTGTCGGAATCGGAGTCGACGCGCACCTCTTTTACAAATTGAGTACCGGGGTCAAGCAGCGCTTAGGGATGGCGGCCTACTACGCGCAGGCATGGTATTTGTGGTTCACCCACCGAATGGACCGTTTTGCGGTGGAGATCGGCGACAGCGGGAACGGATCGAGGGCGCGTCGCCGCGAGGGAGCCACGGAACTGCTGGCGGTCCGAATCCGTAACTTCGGTGGGGTTCTTCGGGAATTGGCGCCGGGAGCGTCGCTGGACCGCAACGACATGCGGGTGGTGCTCTGCCAGACTTCAAGCCGGTTTTCGTATCTTCTGTATGTCACCCGAGGATTGCTGGGAGCGGATTGGAAGGTACCGGGAGTTGAACTCGTGCACAGCCAGCGGGTCCGGTGTGACTATCTTCCAGGAGCGGACGAGGGCGCAGCCAAGAATCCCACGAGAGTCTATGTCGAGGTCGACGGAGAACTGGTGGGGAGACTTCCTGCGGAAATCACCATGGTGCCGGACGCGTTGACGATTCTAACGCCGAAGGGGGGCCGGGACTAGAAACGGCCGAAGCGTCGCAAGTGGTCATCCATATGGGGTATCCACAGTGCATGCACGCTGATAGTTGAGACCTCGCTAACTGGGAAACGGAGCAGCGTTGTATTCTCAAGGTTCGAACGCGTTCGGAGGATCTTGGAACCGATCACCCACTTTCTGACCGGGGCGTGCCTGGGGCGCGCCGGGTTTAATCGCAAGACGGCGCTGGCCACAGCCACGATGACGCTGGCCGCTGAAGCTCCCGACATCGACGTGTTGGGTAGGTTTCGAGGGTCGGTGTTCACTTTTGCGCACCACCGCGGGTTCACGCATTCTTTTCTGGGCCTGCTTCTGGTCTCCGCGGTAGTGGTCGGTTTCGTATACAGCGTATGGCGGCTTCGGGGCCGAAAGACGAACGATCCGAGTCTTCCGCCGCGTTGGGCACTGCTCTTGGCGTACGCGTACCTGGCCGGACTCAGCCACATTCTGCTCGACTTCACGAACAACTACGGAGTGCGTCCTTTCTGGCCCTTCTCGGAGAAGTGGTACTCGTGGGACATCGTCTACATCGTCGAGCCCGTTCTGCTGCTTGCGCTGCTATTGGGCCTGGTGGTTCCCAGCTTTGCCGCGCTGATCAACGCCGAGATCGGTGTGCGCCAGAAGGGCCTGAAGGGACAATGGGCTGCCCGCTTCGCACTGATCGCTGTCGTTTTGATGTGGACAGTCCGGGACTATGAGCACCGGCGCGCCGTGAACGCGCTGCAGGCACGCTCCTACGAGAACCTTGATCCGGTGCGAGTAGGAGCCTATCCCAACTGGGTGAATCCCTTCGAATGGCGCGGGGTGGTGGAAACGAAGAATTTCTTTGTACTGGCGAATGTCGACTCGATGAAACCCGAAGTTGACTCCACGGGGAACATGGAGATCCGGTACAAGCCCGAAGAGACGGCAGTGACGCTGGCCGCGAAGGCATCGTCGCTGGGGCGGGTGTACCTGGACTGGGCGAAGTTCCCGGTCACGGAGACGGAATCGCTTGCTGGGGGGGGATACGTGGTGCGGTTTGAGGATTTGCGTTTTGAGCAGGTTACGCACGGAGGCGGGCCAAGGCCGCTCAGCGCGGGGGTCGAGCTGGACAGCGGCCTGAAAGTGGTGACCCAGTTCTTCGGCCGGGGTCCTCAACAGGTCGCACCGGACTGAGCGGCGACCTGTTCTTGAGATGTGGGCGCTGACATGACGGCCGGCGGGACCCTTCGACTCGCTCAGGGCAGCCAGCCGGCGCTACTCTTGAATTTTGGCTCTCAACTTGACGCCATCGTTCTCGCGCGCAACAATCATCCTTCGCAGTGAGGTGATCATGCTGGCTTTCTTGTTCGTCATCGCGGCGGTCGCGGTACGGTTCATGCCCCACCCGTTGGCATTTACGCCGGTGGGCGCATCGCTTTTGTTCTTTGGAGCGCGAGGGCCGCGGCGTCAGGGGTGGGTGCCGCTGGCATTGCTGGCTGCCTCGGACGTCGTCCTGACCAAGTTCGTGTATGTGTACCCGTTCACCTGGGATCATTTCGTGACTTGGGCGTGGTATGGAGCGATGCTGTGGGTGGGAACTAAGCTGCGTGAGCACGTACGCCCTTTGCCGGTCCTGGCAGCGTCGATGGCAGGATCAGTCTCGTTCTTCCTGCTTAGCAATTTTGCGGTATGGGGAGCCTGGGGTGATATGTACCCGAAAACGCTCAGTGGATTGCTGGCCTGCTATGCGGCCGGCGTGCCCTACTTCCGGCGCGGGGTCGAGGGAGATATACTTTTCACCTGCGTGATGTTTGGCTTGCCGGTGCTGGTGCACGCTCTTTCAGAAGCGTTTGGAAAAGGGGACCACACGGCTGCCGCGTAGAGCTTAGCGCCCCAGTAATTCAGGTCAGGGAATCAGGGCCCGTCGAGAGCATCGCTGGGCCCTTTTGTTTCGCGCACGATTATCGGACCGACTCTCGCCCTCCGGCTTGGGTCGCTTCGCTTCCCGCCGATTTCTTCCTCCACCAAACGACGAGCCCGCCGGCCAGCGCAAGGGCCAGTCCCGCGAGCACCCAACCCGCGTGTGCGCGAACCAGGTCTCCGGCAAAGTGCACAAATTGCGGGCCGAACCAGATCGTAAAAAGGGCTTCAACCAGGAAGCGGACGAATCGTCCGGCAAAGATGGCCGCGAGAAAATGGGTGAAGCGCATCTCGAAAACGGAGGCGGCAAGCACAAACAGTTTGAAGGGTGTTGGTGGAGGCAGCATCGCCGGAAACATAAGCGCCCAAAATTCGTGGCGCTCGAAGGATGCGTGGATGTCGGCAAAACGCTGTTCTGGCATGCGTTTGCGCAGCAAAGTCTCGCCGCCCAGGTAGCCGATCAGGTACAACACGGAACTACCCAGAGCGGAGCCGGCCGAAGCCATCAGAACGTACAGCAGGAAGCGGGAACGGTTGTTGTAGACGTAGCCAACGAAGACAAAATCGAGGGGCAAGCCCATGAACGAGCCGTCGACCGCGGCGATGGCAAACACGCCCCAGGCGCCCAGGGGCGCCAGCACGCTCTGGACCCAGTCACCGTAGCGCGCAAGGATGTACTTCAGGGTTTTCAAGTGGAGCTACGAGTTTACGTGAAGGCAGTCGAAGGTGGCGAGGCGCCGGGTACTCCGCAGTCATACAAAAGGGAGGACTCGCGGGCGGCGGCTCTCCCCTCGAGGCAAGCCACGAAGAACGGTATCTGTCCTTATTTTTTCGGAAAGTTCGGGTCGGCTTTCACTTCGAGAATCTGTTTGGTATGCCGCTCGCTGTGAGCCCCGATGAACAGAACCCACTCGTAGGCGTCCAGTTTCTTCCCCAGCGGGCTGTCGATCGCGTGCTCCCGCAGGTCCGGGGTCTTCTTGAGAAAGTCCTCGGTGGTGGTGCGAGCTTCCATGAAATGCTGCAGCGATGCTTCGGGGGAGCCGAAGCGGTTGGTGGGTTTGAGCGGGTCGGGCGCCTGCCGCTTGGTGCTGCGGTCGGGGATCATCTTTAGCACCATTTCGTCGATGGCGGCCACGTCTTCGCCGGCTGGTCTCGGCGGCGCCGTCATGACCTTCTCCGTGATCAAGCCGCGCAGGTAATCTTCCGCGGCGGCGATGTGCTCGGAAACCTCGGCGACGGACCAGCGATCGGGACCGGGCTTGAAGCTCCACTGGGCCGCGGAAAGACCTTTGGTCGCATCGATAACTCCTTGTCGGGTCGATTCCAGATAGGCGAGCGCTTTGTCGCGGTCCGCCGGGCCCAAAGATTGTGCTGACGCAAGACTACCCAGGCACGCAAGAGCGAGAGCAAGGGCAAGGCCGTAGTTCACGATATTTCGCATTTCCCTCTCCTGATTCCATGATTTGGGCCGACGTGGTTCTATTCCACGTTTGTGTGAATTTGTTTAGAGACGCCAAAGAGTTTTGCCGAGCCCCGGCTGCGGAGTTCACCTATGGTACACGACGAGCGGTCGCTCCTGCACCCGGAGAAGTCGCCTCAGTGCAGTCAATCGTGCTTGGTGTGTCCGCCCAGCAGTTGCAGGGCATGCGGGATTAAATCGATGACGGCCTCCAGGGACTCCACCGCGCCCGACGGCTTTCCGGGCAGATTGAGAAGCACGGATTTCCCGCGCACGCCGCACAGGGCGCGGCTCAGGGCTGCGTACTTGGTAGTCTTCGCTCCCTCCGATCGCATGCGCTCCGCGACGCCTTCCAGGAGCCGGCCGCAGACCGCCCGGGTGGCCTCAGGCGTTACGTCACGTACTGCGACGCCGGTGCCACCGGTGGTCACCACAAATCTGGCTTGAGCACTCAAGCGGATGAGGACTTCCCGGATCGCGGATTCATCGTCGGGTACGATTTCGCAGGCGACAACCTTGAAGTTTCTTTTTTCGAGTACGGCAACGACGGCCGGGCCGCCGAGGTCGGCACGCTCACCGCGGGAAGAGGAATCGCTGACAGTGACGACGGCGGCGGTCAGCTCAGGTGTCGAGGAGAACATCTTCTTCCTCGGTCTTGTCTCCGGCGTCGCGGTTGGACTCGTCGAGCAGACGCAGGCCTTCCATCAACAGGCCCTGCGTGTTGAGCTGGGTGCTGGTTTCGGCGGTCTTGCCTTCGAAGTCGAGCTGGAAGTTGCCGCCGGTCCAGCGCAGCACCTTGAATACCGCCTCATCGCCTTTCGCCGAACCGTACACCGCATGGACAACCTGGCCTTCGGTGAAGTAGACGTCGCACTTCTCGTCGTCCTTGGTCAGGGTCAACTGGCAGCTCTTTCGGCCCATTTCGAGGGACTGCATCAGGTCGATGACGTTCATCTGCGAGAGAGAGCCGCGCAGCACGCCGTCGGAGGGGACGGCTTTGGTCATCTTTTCGAGAGCGATCTTGTCGATCACGCGCTTGATGCGCCGCGTAGCGTCCTTCAAGAAGAATGGCTTTTCTACGAAATCATCGACGGGATCCTGCTGCGAGAGGCGCTCGGTGATGTCAGTCTTGGAGGCCAGGATGATGGCAGAGAAGTTTGCCGTGGCGGGGCGGCTGCGGAGTTTCTCGATGAGCTGTCGGCCGTCCATACCGGGCATGCGGTAGTCGGTGACGAGCAGATCGGGTGGATCGTCGACGGCTTTTAGCAGGGCGTCGGCGGCGTCTCCGGCGGTAGCGACCTGGCCCAGGGTCGCGAGTGCCTGCTTCAACATCCCGAGCACCATGGGATTGTCATCCACCAACAGCACTTTGACGTTGCTCGACATTGCTTCGCTAGGACTTCCTGCGCGGGCGCCGGTAATCCCCGCTCCTGCCGCCCGACTTGCGCTCCAGCCGAATCTCGCGGATTTCTATGCCCTTGTCGAGAGCTTTGCACATGTCGTACACGGTCAAGGCAGCGACACTGGCCGCGACCAGCGCTTCCATTTCAACGCCTGTGGAGGCGGTGGTCGTAACTCTTGAGGCAACAGTGACGCCATTCTCGCACAGGCGCATATCCACAGCAACGTGCGCCAGGGGCAGAGGATGGCACATGGGAATCAAGCTGGAAGTCTGCTTGGCGGCCATGATTCCGGCGACGCGAGCCACCTCGAGCGGGTCGCCTTTCGGGTTGCGGGGGAGCGCCTTGAGCGCCGCCGGCTTCATGGCGACGAACGCGCTGGCCTCGGCTTCGCGCCGGGTAACGGACTTGTTACTGACGTCCACCATGCGGGCCTTGCCGGAACGGTCGTAGTGAGAGAGCTTGCGGGGCATCGAACGAATATCTTACAGGGTAGGGGGAAGGAAGGTTTCGGTTTTCGGTTTTCGGGTTTCGAGTACCGAGGACGGCGATGAAACCTGAAGCCTATCTCAACATCACGGCCACCCACTCCCCGACAGCAATCTTCTCCCGGTCTTCCGGGATCACGACGAAACAGTTGGAACGAGCGGTGGAGGCCACATCGCCGGAGCCGTGCCAGGCGGCGAGTTCCACCTCGGCGCGCTCAAATTCGCCAGACAGCGCGCCCGGCAGGAAGCGTTTGAGACCGGTTTTCGTCTTAATCTCCGATTTGAGGCGGGCGTTCAGGAAGATGAGCTTGCGGGTCGTCATGCCTGCCAGCGCCTCCTGCAAGGGTCTCGCGAACAACTCGAAAGTCACCATAGTGGAGACGGGGTTACCGGGCAATCCGAAGAAATACTTACCGTGAGCGCGGCCGAATACGACTGGCCTTCCCGGCTGGATTTGGGCACCGGTGAAGAAGAACTCGGCGCCGCACCCGGCGAGCGCCTGTTCCACCAGGTCGTACTTGCCCATGGAAACGCCGCCGGTCAAGAGCAGAAGATCGGACCGGAGCCCTTGCTGGATCCGGTCGCGCAAGGACTGCGGCTCGTCGCGCGCAATTCCGAGAACTTGCGGATTGCCGCCCGCGGCTTGCACTTGTGCGGCCAGGGAGTAGCTGTTGGAATTGCGGATCTGATGGGGACCCGGTTCTGTGCTCACTTCCACGATTTCATCGCCGGTGGCGAGGATGGCAACTTCCGGGCGCCGAAAGACCCATAAGGAGTCCTGGCCCACCGACGCAGCAACCGCGATGGCGCTGTAATCGATTCGTGTGCCCGGAGGCAGAAGGACCTGACCCTGGTGGGCTTCTGAGCCGACGGGCACGACATTGTCGCCCCTGACCAGACCTCGCGTGATGGTCACCCGGTTCCCGCTCAGCGAGGTGTATTCGACCATGACGACCGTATCCGCGCCCGGCGGTGTGGGCGCTCCGGTCATGATGGCGGCGGCTTGGCCGGGGCCAATCTGGGCGGGAATGTCAGCGGGAGCGGCGCCAGCTTTGATTTCTGCGATTACGTCGAGCATCGCTGGAAGGGACGATAGATCGGCGGCGCGTACAGCGTAGCCATCGCGCATCGCGCGACGGAAGGGCGGGAAATCTCTGTCCGCGGCCACAGCTCTGCCCAGAACCCGGCCCACGCTGGCAAGGAGTTCCACCGATTCCAGACTGTCGGGCCGGACCTGAGCCGCGTGCTCCTCGACGACATGGCGTGCATCTTCGAAGCTCAGGATGGAGGGTGATTGCGGCACTGCGGCCATGCGCTGATGATACGGGGGCTAGTCCGGAAAATCTAATCCGGCCGTGTGTGGACTGTCCCTTCCGAACGACGCAGGGAAAGGCAGGCTGAGCAATTCAGTTACGAGTTTCTCACCGGCCTACGCCGGTTCGGAATGACAAGAGCGAGGCTGTCGTGCTCCCATCAGCGGCCCGCGGACGAGGCTTTTACTTTGCCAGTTCCTGTCCGAGCAACGCTGCACTGCTCGCGAAGGACACTCCGGTTTCCAGATCGACCAATCCGGAGCGCACCAGCTTGGCGATTTCGCCATCAAAGTACTGCATGCCGTCGGCTTCGCCGCTCTTGATCGCGTCAAGCAGTGTTTTGCTTTCGTGTTCGCCTTTTTCAACACACTCTCGTGTGCGCCCGTTGGATTTCAGGATCTCGAATACCGGGAGCCGGCCGCTGCCGTCGGAGCTCGGGATGAGGCGTTGGGAGACGACGAACCGGAAGGACTTCGCGAAGCGGTCGCGGATTGACTTCTGCTCCTCGGGAAGGTAGGAACCGACGATGCGCTCGACGGTCTTCGAGGCATCGATCGTGTTCATCGTCGTCAGCACGATCAGACCCATGTCGGCGGCTTCGAGAACCATCTCGATGGTTTCGCGGTCGCGCATCGCGCCTACGAAAATCACCTTGGGCGCCTGGCGCAAAGCGGCACGCAAGGCCAGAGCAAAGTTCGGCGTGTCGCTGTGCAGTTCGCGCTGATGAATGGTGGAGCGCTTGTGGTTATGCAGGAACTCAATGGGGTCTTCGATGGTGATGATGTGATAGTCACGCTCCCGGTTGATGCGGTCGAGCAGGGCAGCGAGGGTAGAACTCTTGCCGGAAGATGTCGGCCCCGTGACGAGCACGATGCCGTTGCGAAGGTTGGTGACGTCTGCGAGGTGAGCAGGCAAGTGCAACGAGTCGAACTCGGGAATTGCGGTCGGGATGACGCGCATGACGACGGCGCAACTGCCGCGTTGGATAAAAGCGTTCACGCGGAAGCGCGCCAGCCCCGGCAATCCGTACGAAATGTCGCAGGAACCCTGTTCGCGAAGGGTGTTGATGGCCTGCTTGTTGTTGCCGATGAGGTCCGCCGCGATGCGCCGGGTGTCGTCCGCCGTGAGCGTCGCGAGTCCTTCAACGTGTACGGGCACGAGCTGCCCGTAGACTTCGACTTGGGGGGCGCGTCCTGGAGAGAAGATCAGATCGCTGACCTTTTCGGATGCGCGCAGCATGGCGGCCAGCAGGGCTGGCGTAGGTGCGGCTCCGGCTCCGTGGACGCCTTCCAAGGCAACAGAAATCGGGGCAATGCCCGGGGATGCCATTGCATTTCCTCACACGCACGAATTCCATGCCACAGACGGGAGAACGAACCACGAAAATCCGGGGGGACTATCTTTAACTGTAGCGCGGCAGGCGGGTTCCGCGAAGGACGGAAGGTAGGTGCCCCTTAGTAACCGTTACCGGGCCTCGTCCGAAAATTGAGACGACAAAAAGGCGGCCCGAAGGCCGCCTGGTATCCGCCCTGAAGGAATTATTTCTTGGCAGCAGCCTTCTTCTTGTTGAAGCCGGTCTCAACCGCAGCCCCAATGCTGGCAAGCATATCCTTTGCAGGCTGAGCGTAGTTTCCGGTCGGCGCCAGTTCCAGGTACTTGTTGAAGGCTTCTGCGGTCCCATCCGGGGCGACCATCTTGTCGCCTTTGAGGGTGGCTTTGCCGATCAGATTCACGCCTTTCCAGTAGTACGCATCCGCCTTCGTGGGATCGACCGCGATAACCTTGTCAAAGGCGATGATGGCGTCGTCGACCTTGCCGGCATTGGTGAGAACGGCGCCGATGTTGAAGTTATATTGTCCGGCTCTCGGTGGATCGAGTTGGGCAGCCTTGGTATAGGCGGCTACCGCCTCGTCAACTTTGTTCTGCTTAGCGTAGGCTTCGGCCATATTGTTGTAGTAGGCCGCCAGTTTTGCGTTCGCATCGGGATCTTTTGGGTCGGGATTGGCGGTTCTCAACTCGATCGCTTTCTGATAGCTGGTCGCGGCCAGGTCGTAGCGATTCTTCTTTTCCGCCGGATCGGTCTGTTTGGGAGCGGACAAGCGGTAGTAATCCGCCAGCTTAAAGAACAGCAGATCCCGGGTCGGATCGGCTTGGGTCGCGTCTTTCATGGTGTTAATGGCCGTTTCCAGGTCGCCGGCATCGGCCGCCACCTTGGCAGCGTTCAGCTTCTCATTCAGCGTCTTGACGTTGGCGTTCTCCTTCTGAACCTTGGCCTGCTGTTCCTGCATTTGCTTCAGCTGCTCAGGAGTCATGCCCTGGCCCGCTGCTTGGGCGGCCGCTTCCTTCTTCATGTCGAAGTCTTGGGTGGTTTCGTCCAAGCCAACGGGAAGGCCATTGAAGTGAAAGATTTCCTTCCCGTCCGCCCCGTACAGAGTGACGTTGTACTTTCCCGTCGTGATGCCCAGCGAGAAGTACTCGCCCTTCTTGTTGAGCTTGAGCGTGTACTTACGGCCGCTGTCGAGGCTGAGCCAAACTACGGTCCCGTCGATCGGCTTGCCCTCGGCATCGCGGCAGACGCCTTTCACCGTGCCGGTGGACTGGGCGAAAACGGAAGGGATACACAGTCCCAGCACCAGAACGACGAGCACTGCCCATGCAAAACGTTGTTTCATCTTGGCCTCCCGGCTGATTGATCCATCTACGATTGCAGATTTCGGTACGGAATTAGCGCGCACAACTCTACACGAAATCTGCATCCAAGTCTGAAATCCGCGCTCGCAAATTCTTATTGCGGCGACGAAGTATGCGCCCTGTCCGCGTCCAGGTACGGGATCGGATCCCGCGCTCCGGCCTCCTCAAAGGCGCGTAGTCGCAGCACACAGCTGTCACACACCCCGCAGGCCCGGTCCTGACGGCTATAGCATGACCACGTTAAATCGAAGGGCGCGCCCAGTTCAAGGCCAAGGCTCACAATCTCATGTTTGCGCAGGGCGATCAGCGGGGTCACGATTTCGATGTTTCCTTTTTTCGTTCCGGCGCGGATCACCTGGTTGAAAGCCTGATAGTAGGCCGGGCGACAGTCAGGGTAGCCGGAACTATCCTGCTCCACCGCTCCGATATAGATCCTCTCTGCCCCCAGAACCTCAGCCCAGCTCACCGCGACCGACAGGAAATGCGCGTTGCGGAACGGGACGTACGTCACCGGAATATCCCGGCCGATGGCATGCGACTCGGGCACGGCAATGTTCGCGTCGGTGAGCGCCGATCCACCGATGGCGCGCAAGGCTCCATTGCGCACCACTAGGCGGTCACGGATGCCCAGCCGCTCGCAAACCTCCGAAAACGACCTCCTTTCGCGTTCTTCGGTGCGTTGCCCGTAGCTGACATGGACGGCGGCGGCGGCGAAATCCCGGACCGCGAGCGCCGCGCACACACAAGAATCCATGCCACCACTCAGGAGGACAACGGCGCGCGGTTTCCTCTCGCCCATGAACCAAACTCTCTCTGCAGCAACCCTGTTTAGCTTAGATGCGCCGGCACCGCTATCGGTAGGGGGCTGCGCTGCCCGGCGGTTAAACTCCCTTGACTGCCGGGTCCCAAATGAATTTGTGAATCTGCAATCCCAGTCGCGCCGGCACATCATCGGCGATCATCCACTCGGCCAGCTCCCGGGGATCCATGAGGCAGTGCGAGGCGTCGCGAGCGCCCGCTGCATCCTTCCGGAAGGCCGGTGAGAACAGTATGGCCTTCACGCGTGGAGCCAGGCGGTGGTGAGCCACGAAATTGCGGGCGAATTCGTAGTCGATCCGGTTGCTGATCACGAACTTTACTTCATCGTGGGGCAGCAGCGCTTCGAAGTTCTCGGGATCGAAAGTATCGGGCTCGCCGGAGTTCGGACACTTCACGTCGACGATCTTGATCACCGCCCGCGGAACACGCGCCAGAGGGCGCTCGCCGCTGGTCTCAAGCAGCACGGTGTAGCTAGCATCGAGCAGGCGCTGCATGAGCGGAATGAGTTCGCGCTCTTGCAGCATCGGTTCGCCCCCGGTGATCTCGACCAGCCCCAGGTTTGGACTTAGCGCCTCCACTTCGTTCAGTACTTCCTCCTCCGTCATGCGATCGCCGCCGGTGAAGGTGTATTCGCTGTCGCACCAGGAGCAGCGCAGGTTGCATCCGGTCAAACGGACGAAGACACACGGCAAACCAGCGTGCGTGGATTCTCCCTGGAGCGACTTGTAGATTTCGGTGACTTGCATGAAACGAGTCATTAGTCGTCAGTCGCTAGTCGTTGGCAGTTGCGGCAACTCGCGGCCTTGCTCAGCGACTGACGCCGGTTCTTTCGTTACTACTCGGAATATCTTGCGGTTGTCGTATCGGTTTCAAAGATCGTGACGTCGCGCACAAACACGCGGCCTTGCGTAACGCTTTTCAAGCGTCCGTTGGTCTCATCGTAGAAGTACTTCGCCAGGTTTTCGGCGGACGGGTTCAACTCGGTGAACGGTGCGATTTCGTTGATCATCTGGTGATCGAGACGGTCGATGACCTGCTTCATGACTTCCCGGAGGTCCTTGAAGTCGAGCAATAACCCGGCCTTGTCGAGTTCCTTGCCGGCGAGGGTCACCCGCACCTTGTAGTTATGGCCGTGCGGGTTCTCGCATTTGCCCTTGTAGTTGCGCAGGTAGTGTCCCGCCGCGAACGTGTCTTCGACCGTTACTTCGTACATGGAACCCCCGGCGGACCGGCATGCATACGGCGGCTTCGCGCGTTTGCCCAATCAAGTATTTTACGCGAGGACGAGATTCTGCGCTGGTTCCGGGCCCTGCCCCCATGAACGCTAACCGAAGGCAAGACGGTGTTCGGGCCCGTCGTTCACTCGAAGCGCAGCGCTTCGACGGGATCCAGCCGGGAGGCTTTCATCGCAGGATAAATACCGAAGAACAGGCCGACGCTCATCGATGCCGTGACCGCGGCAAGGACTGACCATAGCGGCACCGCCGAGGGCAAACTTGGCAATAGCTTATTGATTAGAAAGCTGATCCCGGCTCCCAGTGAGACGCCGATGATTCCACCAGCGCCCGTGAGGGTGATGGCTTCGGTAAGGAACTGGCGGATGATGTCCCGGCGTCGGGCGCCGATGGCCTTGCGCACCCCGATTTCACGCGTTCGTTCGGTGACTGACATGAGCATGATGTTCATCACGCCCACTCCGCCGATCAGGAGTCCGATGGAACTGATCACGACTACTGCGATGGCGATCGCTCCAGTGATCTGACGGAATTGGCGCGCAATCTCTTCCGAACTGGAAATGGCGAAATTATTCGGCTTGTCGGTCGCCACACCTCTGCGCCGCCGCAGTAGGCCGACGATCTCGTCCTCCGCCTGGGCCTTTCTGCCCGGATACGCTTGCGCCCCAATGTAGTGTTCGTCGTCCTGCGGATTGTGCTTTCGATACGCTGTGTACGGCACGACCAGAACTTTGTCCGCCGATTCATCTTTAAAGAACTGGCCTTTCCGCTTCTCCAGCACGCCGACGACCTGGTAGAAAGCGCCTCCGACCTCGATCGACTTGCCCAGAGGGTCTTCCGCATGAAACAGTCCCTCAGCTAAGTCGTGCCCGATTACTGCCACGTTCATGTGATGGGCGTCTTCCACTTCGGTGAAGAAGCGGCCTTTCTCCGGGTTGGCGTTGTAAACCCATTCGTACGAAGGAATGCTACCGCTGTATTGAATCCCAAAGACTTCATTCCCCTTGTAGCGCGCCGGCACCACCGTCAAGGGCCTGCCTGGTTCCAGCCGCGGGAAGACTTCCACCGTCACATCCTTCACGTCGGGGCACTCATCCCGGATAGCCATGCTGTCTTCAAAGGTCAGGGCTTTGCGGTTGCGTTCTTCCGCGGTGAGCGTGCCCCGAAAACCGAAGTCCCAGCGAAAAACGAACAGCGTCTCGGTGCCATACTGATCGAGGAACCCGCGAATATCCTGGTCCAAGCCCACCATGATGGAGGCTACGGCCACGATGGCCATGATTCCGATGACCACGCCCAATATTGTGAGCAGCGACCGCGCTTTGTGCTGGCGAAGTGAATCAAACGCCATGCGCGTGTTTTCGCTGATCTCCATCCGCAAGGTCGGAACCTCTTCTACGATGGTTTCAACATGTCCTACGTCTCGAAGCGCAGAGCCTCAATGGGATCCAGCTTGGCAGCGCGGTTGGCTGGGTACAAACCAAAAAACAATCCCACGGTAGCGGAGACTGCAACCGACAAAATGACCGCGCCGATTGGCACCTGGGAAGGCACCGGCGTGAACACCCTGACCAGCGTGGAGAGAAGATAGGCAATAGCAATGCCGGTCGTGCCTCCCACGGCCGCCATCACTACCGATTCCACCAGGAACTGCATCAGGATGTCGCGCCTTCGTGCTCCCAGCGATTTGCGCACGCCGATCTCGCGGGTACGCTCGGTCACACTGGCCAGCATCACATTCATGATCACCACGCCGCCGATGACCAGGAAGACCGAGACCACTCCCACCATGGTTGTGGCGATGGCGCCGGTCAGGTTTTTCCATAAACCCATGATTGTGTCAGACGCAAGCATTCCAAAATTGTCATCCGCCTTGGGATCGAGGTGGCGGCGGCCGCGCATCATGGTGCGAGCTTCATCCTTAGTCTGCTGCATCCACTCCGGGCCGCGCGCCTGAATGTTGATGGCCAGATCGAGACCCTGACCGTGCTCGCCATAGCGCTTCAAGAACGTTCGGATCGGGATGTAGACGAAATTGTCCTGGGATTGCCCGAAGACGGTTCCAATCGGCTTGGCTACGCCGACCACCTGGAAGCCGCGGCCGTCGATGTAGATCGTCTTGCCGACGGGATCGACCGTGGGAAACAGCTTTCCGGCCACTTCTTGCCCGATGAAGGCGACCTCCGCCCGGCCTTCGTTATCCGCGTCAGTTATGTAGCGGCCGGTTTCGGGTTCCTCCACATCCATGTCGGCGATGTTGGCCGTCACCCCACGGACATTAATGTCGTCCAATGCCTGCGTTCCCAGGCGAACCTTGCCGTTGGTTCGCGTCTCAAGGCCAACTGCCTTAGGTAGCCTCATGCCGTCCCGCAGAGCCTCAAAGTCCTCCCAAGTGATATTGCGGTTGCGACGCATCGCTTTAAAGAAGTCCTGCTGGTTGGTGATGATGGGGAACCGCATTACGAGAAGGACATTGGATCCGAGATTGGCAACCCGATTCTCAATGTACAGGTTCGCCCCAGTGATCACCGACACCACCAAGATGAGCACCGACACCGACAAAGTGACGCCCAGAAGCGTCAGCGCAGAACGCAGCTTATGCGCACGCAGAGCTGCCAGAGCCTCAAACACCGGGTCGCGGAGCACTGAGCCGTGACGCCTGAGGTGTGTTCCAACTCCCCAGACAGCAAACTTCCGGACACTCCTCCGGGGAAGGGCGGCTTCCGCGGTTGTGAGTTCGATAGGGTCCACGCTGTAATCGTATACGAGGTGAGGCCGGAAATGGTTCCCCGGGCAACTTCAAACCGGGGAA
>Ga0307471_100000729_pt1 | contig 17154 bp, 14 predicted proteins | sample atmos_gasesAM3C__2_FD_204566 | JGI IMG/M metagenome (GOLD analysis project Ga0307471, IMG submission 204566) | Hardwood forest soil microbial communities from Morgan-Monroe State Forest, Indiana, United States - atmos_gasesAM3C_515 | ecosystem: Environmental > Terrestrial > Soil > Temperate...
TAACCGCCGGAGAGCACGCCGCCGCAGGAGACCCCCGAGTACTGGCCTGGTCGCATGTTTACCTGGCGCGGCTTTATGATTATGAAGGCAATACCTCCGAGGCGAAAGCGGAGTACGAATCGGCGCTGGCGGTCGAGGGCGGACCGGCGGAGGCCAGGCAGGCAGCGCAAAAGGAACTTGCCGCATCTGCAAACGACAAGCCTGCGTCGCAACCATAGACAGAGTTTCATTTCGGTTTAGGTCTCTGCGACGGCAGATGCTAGGGGACAACGAAGCATGCAGGGATCGGGCTTGCGCTTGTTCGAGGAGCGAGACTTTGCGCGGGAGCAGCATGCCTTGCTCAAACTGGCTCCTCGTGCGGCAGACAAAGCGGATCGGCATGCAAAGCAGGCGATTGACAAAAGTGCGTCGAGTTTTCCGGGAACCTGCAATCGGCCGGCAAGGAAGCGTAGAGAGAGCAAAGAGCTTGATACCGGCCAGCAAGGTGTCCCGAGATAGGTTTGCGATGGTGAAGTGATACCCTTAAGCGGGTAGGGAACGAGACGGAATAGGAGAAATGGCATGAGAAGAAAGGCGAATCTTTGGTTGGAAGCACTGACCCTAGCGGGATTCTTGATGGGCTCTTGCGGCCTGGCTGTGGCACAGGGGAGCCAGGGTTCTCAGAGCGGCCAAAGCGGCCAGGGCGGCCAGAGCCAGCCGCCGGCGCCGTCCACCGACAAGTCCAAGACGCCGGACGTCACCCCGCTGTCTTTGGACAGCGCGCCGCCTCCAGTGAGCGCCGAAGAAGATGCGGCCTTCAAGGCGTTCCAAGCGGTGCCGATGAATGACGCAAAACAGAAGATCCAGTCGGGCGAGGCTTTTCTCCAGAAATACCCCGAAACGCGCTACAAGTCCGGTGTGTACGCCCCGTTGGCTTTTGCTTACTTGCAAGAGAACCAAGTGCAGAAAATGCAGGAATACGGAGAAAAGGAAATTGCGCTCGTGCCCAATGACGTCTCCACACTCGCGCTCATGGCCCAGACGCTTCCGCGCAGAATCAATGCGAACACTCCGGCGGCAGAAGCGGCCCAGTTGCTCGCGAAGGCGGAACAGTATTCAAAGCAGGCGATCGAGATCGCTCCTACGCTTCCCAAGCCCGCGAACATGACGGATGAAGCGTTTGCCGCGGCGAAAAATCAAGACTTGGCCATGGCCCACAGCGGTCTGGGACTGGTCTACATTCGGCGGGGAAAGAATGCGGAGGCCATCACCGAGCTCGATGAAGCGGTGAAAGTGGACCCGAGCCCCGACCCGGTCAACTACTACCTGCTGGGGGTGGCCAACAAGAACACCTCGCATTTCGACGACGCCATCACCGCGTTCAACAAGTGTGCTTCCTCGCCGGGCCAGATGCAGCCGGTTTGCAAAGCGCAGGCTGACGACACCAAGAAGAAAAGTTCTACGGAGCTGAGCGCGCCAAAGTAAGCAGGGCAGGCAGCGTGCCCGAATTATGCACGAAGTGATGCGGAATCCCGAAGCGGCGTTGGAGGAACGCCTCGGTCACAAGTTCTCGAATCGAGGGCTGCTCGATCGAGCTTTGACCCACAGTTCGGCGATCCCTGAGTTGCGCGGAGCCAGTGCGGATGCGCCGGGAGATTCCGCGCATCTGTCGGATAACGAACGGCTGGAATTTCTTGGGGACGCGGTCCTCGAACTGCTTGCCAGCGAGTATCTCCTCGCCGCTTTTCCGGACTGGTCCGAGGGCCAGCTTTCCAAGAGCCGGGCGCGCATCGTAAACGCAAGTTCGCTCGAGTCGGCAGCCCGGCGCTTGCACCTTGGAGAGCACCTCCGCTTGGGACGCGGGGAAGAGAAAACCGGGGGGCGTGAAAAGCAAACGCTGCTCGCCGATGCCTTCGAAGCTGTGGTGGCGGCTGTCTATCTCGATTCCGGGCTCAGCGCCGCCAGGGAATTGTTGCAGCGGGTCCTGTTCGAGCAGGCACTTGAGGGACGCGGTGAGCGCATCGCGGAATCAGACCGCAAATCGGCGCTGCAAGAATTTCTGCAAGGGCGAGGGCAAGCGCCGGCAGAGTATCGCCTGGCGGGAGAGAGCGGGCCGGATCATCAAAAGACTTTCCAGATCGAAGTCTGGATTAACGGGGAATGCCTGGCGAGGGGCGAGGGCAGCACGAAAAAAGAGGCGGAGCAGCGGGCGGCTCGCAGCGCCCTGGAACAACTCGAGCGGACAGGAGTGAAAGGCTAAGCAGGAATGCCTGAGCAAACACTGGCCCCAGTCCAGGAACAAACACCGGTGGCTAAGCCAGAAAAGCGCCGGGAACGCCGGGAAGAGACCACTCTTTCCGAGTATCTGGAGTCGCTGCTGGTTACCGTGATTCTGGCTCTGTTCGGCACGACCTTCATTGTGCAGGCCTTCAAGATTCCGTCGGCATCTATGGAAGGGACGCTGCTGATCGGGGACCACTTGTTGGTCAACAAGTTTATTTTTGGCGGCACCGGCGCCTGGTATGACAAATTCCTGCCGTATCGCCCACTCCAGCGCGGAGACATCATCGTTTTCAAGTTCCCTTTTCAGGAACACCAGCATTTTGTGAAACGTGTGATTGGCTTGCCGGGCGACCGTGTGAAGGTGGTGGACCAGGCGGTCTACGTCAACGGCAAGATGCTTAACGAGCCCTACGTCGTCCACGATCCTTCGGCCCGTTATGACCCGTTGAACTACAACTTTCCTCCGACCCCAAGCCAGATGATTGCGTCGCAACTTCAGCCGGAGTGGGCGCAGGAAATGAGAAAGTTTGTGAAGGGCATAGAAATCGTTGTGCCGGCCGGGAAGTATTTCGCAATGGGGGATAATCGCGATCAGAGCTGGGACAGCCGCTTCTGGGGCTTCGTGGACCGCGACGCCATTATGGGGCGGCCTTTCTTGATCTATTGGTCGGTCGAAGCTAAGAGCAACGATTACACCGGGGAAAGCACGTTCTGGTCGAGGCTGGTAGGGGTATTCGATACACTCGCGCACCTGCCTTCGCGCACGCGATGGAGCCGTATGCTTCATACCGTGCATTAGCGAGGGACTAGCGTTCGTCCTCGTCGGGCGCTACCTTTTTGGGCGAGAGTTCCTTAAACTTCCGAACGGCATGAGCAAGCTCAGAAAATGGTGGAAGTCGGGCCTCGCCATCGTGTTGGCGGTTGTTGCCTTACAGATGGCCATGTCCTTCCTGGTGCGGACGCATCGCGTGCACACCTATCTCACCGCACGTCTCGAACGGGCCTTTGGACGGCCCGTTGAGGTACGCAGTTTTGATGCTCGCATTTTCCCAAACCTGCAACTCTACGCCGACGGAGTTACCGTGGGCGAAGACCCCGCATTCGGCTACGAGTATTTCCTTCGTGCCGAGCATCTGAGCGCCGGGTTGCGGTGGAGGGGCCTGCTCGGCGGCCATTTTGAATTTGGCACCTTGTCTTTCAGCAGGCCAAGCCTCATTTTGGTGCGCACCTTTGCAGGGCGATGGAACCTTGAGGGCTGGCTTCCTCCGGCGAAGAACACTTCCACGCAAGGACTGCGGATTTATGGGCCGCCCTCGCCGGTCCCTCCCGTGAATCACCTTCAAAAAATCAAATTCTACGAAGGGCGTATCGATTTCAAGAATCAACAGGAGAAACTTCCGTTCGCCTTCACCGGAGTTGCCGGCAGCGTCGAACAAGTCTCTCCTGGCCGCTGGGAGCTTCAACTCGAAGCCCAGCCATGGCGCAGCGGCGTTCTCCTGCAATCGACGGGAATTATTCGCGTCCACGGGGACCTGGCCGGGACCTCCACTCGCTTACAGCCTGCGGAAATCACCTTGCGCTGGGGCGAAGCTTCCCTCGCCGATGTCTTCCGCCTTCACCATGGTCAGGATTACGGCGTCCGCGGTCTGTTTACTTTGTACGCCACGGCGAAGAGCACTGCGTCTACGGATGATGGCCCGGGCGATTGGACCTATTCCGTCGAGGCTCGCGCGAGTCGAATTCACCGCTGGGATTTGAGCGAGCGGGCCGATAATCCCGGGTTGGATGTGGACGTCAGCGGGCGATGGAACGTCGGAACGGGGACTATTCTCGCCGATCAATTCGCGGTGGAAGGATTACGCTCGAACTTGCGCGGAAAGTTCCGCTACGCCTCGGAAAGCGCAACGCCCATGGAATTGCGCCTGGACTCGATGGGCGTTCAGGCTTCGGACTTGCTGGCTTGGTATCGCGCCTTCCATCCCGACGTCGCCGAAGGTATCATCGCCGACCAATATTTTACCGGTGGCATGATTCTGCATGGCTGGCCGCTCTCCATCCAATCTGCGGCGCTCTCGAGCAACGGTGGCACGGTTAAGGTTCCGGGATTTGTCGAGCCCGTACGAATCGGCCGTGTCAACGGCGGACGCGAGCGGTCGCGCATGGTGATCGGCCCTGTGCGAGTCGCACTCGGCGCTGCTCCTCGCGAAGTCATCGCACCAAAGCTGCGCCGCGCCGCGCCGGCAATGGAGAATGCCGCGGATCTGACGTTTACGCAGGATTTGAAGACGGGCTCCGGAAGCATCGGCACCGAGGGAAATATTTCCAAGGTCGAAGATTTTCTGAAGCTTGCGGCTTCTCTGGGGCGGCCGGTCAATCACGGCTGGGAACTTACGGGTGAGGCCAGCGCGGTGACCCAGTGGAGATGGAAGGAGCCCTTCCACGGGCGCTGGAACGGGTCAGTCTCGGTAAACGAAGGATCGCTGACGGTTGCGGGCTTGAACCAGCCGCTGAGTCTAGCGCAAGCGAGCTTGGGCTGGAACGAAGGGCGGCGCGCGGCCCGCCTGCTGAGGGTCGCAGGCTTCGGCGGGAATTGGGTGGGAGAGATAGAAGAAGAGCCCACGACCGATAAAGATACTGCCGCACACTGGAAATTCGATTTGAACGTGGACCATTTGAATGCCACTGAGCTGGATCGCTGGGTGGGGCCGCGCGCGCGCCCGAACTGGCTCGAGCGGCTGCTGCATTCCTTTTTGGGAGAAGTTACTCCCGCGACGCCCGCCAGCGAACTGCTGCGGCGCGTCGACGCCGAGGGACGCCTTCGCATTGCTCGCTTGACCGTTGAAAAGCTGAAACTGGAGAATGTTGTGGCCCAGGGCTCGCTGCGGGATTTGAAGATGGACGTGCGGAACTCCGGGGCCGAATGGGCCGGGGGGCGGGTCCGGGCAAAGATCAACGCCAGCTTCTTGCCACGCCCGAGCTACGAAATCAGAGCCGACCTCGAACAAGTCAATCTTGCGAAATTGCCGGGAACGGAGCGGCTGGCGGACCGTTTGAGCGGCGCCGGTTCGGGAAACCTGCAATTGAAGACCGCAGGAGTTGGACGCGAAGAGTTGCTCCGGAGTCTGGACGGAAGCGGCTTCGTGAATCTGAAACAGGTCGAGCTCAACGGGTTGGATTTGCCGGCCAGCATTGCAGACGGCGCTGAACACTCGGGGACTTCCCGATGGCCCGCGGGCGAATGCGCCTTTCTGATCCGCAATCGCGGCATCGTGTTGCAATGGCTGCAACTGAATGCCGCCCGTGAGCAAACTTCGGTGCAAGGTACGCTGAGCTTTGGCTCGGACGCGGACTTGAGTGTCTCCATGCAGCCCCGGGAACCGGCCAGAGCAAAACCCCAAAAGGCTTCCGCAAAAAGGCATGTCCTGAAAATCTCCGGGCCGCTCGCCGATCTCCATCTGACCGTGAAGAGTACTCCACAACCCCAAGTCGTGAATTGAGCTTTTGCATACTCGCTTTCTTTGCCGTCTGCGAGAGTCATTAGAACTACCGGAGGATCAGGATGAAGCGTGCTGCGCTGGCGGCTGCCTTGCTTGCCTTTACCCTCTGCGCGAACTCAAGGGCGCAGAAGCCGTGCACCCGCTCAAAAGCGGTGGAAGAGTAGAATTCGTTTGCGAACTGGCTCCGCAGCGGGCTTTTTCGCGGTATCCTCGATCTGGTGTCCGATGAAGCGCACCGTTCTCCTTTTCACGAGCCTGCTGCTTTCTGTGGCTTCCTCCGCCCCCTCGCGGGAGCAGCGTACGAGTCTCCTTCCCCAGCTGCACGCCGGACAAACTCTCACCTATCTCATCCGCTGCCAAAGCTCGAAAAACGTCAAGACTGAGAGCCATGTTGCTCTCGCTCTGGCCCCGACGGCTGCGCAGACAGACACCCAGGGTTTGCTCCGCATTGAGGTTTTGCATTTGCAGCCAGCCGGAGACAGATTCGCGATTCGCGCGCGGGGCCAATTCCTCAGCGATAATTTTGGCGTCCCGGCAAAGCCGGCGGGTGAGAAATCCAAGTTCGAAGCCTCGCCCCTCTCGCCGGAAGGGAATCCCGTCGAATTCACCATCTCGGCAGAGGGACTTGCGGAAAAAATCACCGGCCTCGACGGTCTTACTCCCGAGCAACAGCAGATCTGGAAAGAGTGGCTGGCGCGGTTTGCCGTAGCCTGGGCCATTCCTTCGTCGCGCGCGAAAATCGGAGATAAATGGAAGGTCGAGCAACCCGAGCCGGCCACTTCTCCGATCGCCGCGCTCAGCTGGACGCGTGATTCTCATTACGTCCGCGACGAGCCTTGCCGCCCCGCGCAGCTTTCCAGCACCGGAGAAGCTACTTTCTCGAACGGTCCGATGGACCATTGCGCGGTGTTGTTTACCAGCGCCAAGCTGGTGCAAAAATCTTCTCCCAAGGACGCCACGCCCGAAGCCTTCAAACTCCACCAGCTGAAGACCATGGGCACCGCCAAAGGTTCGAACGAAGTGATCACCTACATTTCGCTCACCAGCGGCCTTGTTGTGCGCGCCACCGAAAACGCCTCCCAGCAAATGGACGTTGTCGTTGCCAAGGCTGACGGCTCCAACGGCGTGCATTACAACGTTGAAGCCAAGAGTGACCTCGAGGTTTTGCTGCTCACCGAAGCTCCGGGGCCGCCTCAGCGCTAAGGGAGCGTGCCGCGCCTCGTCAGAAAATCCCCGGGCTTGCATGACGGAGTATAATGAAAGTTTCTGCCATGCCTGGCAAAACCGGCAGGAGACCCTCTCGATGAAATTCGAGCTGCACAGCAACTACCAGCCTCGCGGCGATCAGCCTGCCGCCATCGATCAGCTTTCCTCCGGCGTCGCATCCGGCGACAAGCATCAGGTACTTCTCGGCGTCACCGGTTCCGGCAAGACCTTTACGATGGCCAAGCTCATTGAGCAGTTCAATCGCCCCTCACTGGTTCTCGCCCACAACAAAACGCTGGCGGCACAGCTCTATCACGAGTTCAAAGCGTTTTTTCCGGAAAACGCCGTCGAGTATTTCGTCAGCTACTACGATTATTACCAGCCCGAAGCCTATGTCCCGTCGGCAGATCTTTACATCGACAAAGAAGCAACTATCAACGATGAGCTTGACAAGCTGCGCATGAGCGCCACGCGTTCGCTCTTCGAGCGCCGTGACGTCGTCATTGTCGCTTCGGTCTCCTGCATCTACGGCCTCGGTTCGCCGGAAGCTTACTATGGCATGCTGGTCATGCTCGAAAAGGGCCACCAGACTTCGCGCGAAGCTCTCCTGCGCCGCCTCGTCGACATCCAGTACGAACGCAGCGAAGACTTGCGCCGTGGTACCTTCCGCGTTCGCGGCGACATGATCGAGATTTATCCCACGTATGAAGATCACGCCTATCGCATCGAAATGTGGGGCGACCAAATCGACACGCTGCGTCAGATCGACCCGCTCACCGGCGAAGTCCGCGCCGGCAACGAAGACTTGTCGCGCGTCCCCATCTACCCGAAAACCCATTACGTCATGCCCCAGGACCAGCGCGACCGCGCCATCGTGGGCATTCAAGAAGAGCTCGAGTGGTGGAAGAGAGAGCTCGAGAAGCAAGGAAAATTTGTTGAAGCTCAGCGTGTCGCGCAGCGCACTCTGTTCGACATCGAAATGATGCGCACCATCGGCTACTGCCACGGCATCGAAAACTATTCGCGCCATCTCAGCGGCCGCTTGCCCGGCGAGGCTCCGCCCACCCTGCTCGATTACGTGCCCCAGGACTACCTGATGTTCATTGACGAATCCCACCAAACCGTTCCGCAGGTGCGCGGGATGTTCCATGGCGATCGTTCGCGCAAACAGACATTGGTCGATTACGGCTTTCGCATGCCATCAGCGCTAGACAACCGTCCGCTTACCTTCGAGGAATTCGAGCATCGCCTGAATCAGGTCATCTATGTGTCTGCCACGCCCGGTCCTTACGAACTCACCCGCGCGGGCGGCGTGGTCGTCGAACAGGTGATTCGCCCCACCGGGCTGGTGGATCCGGGAGTCGAAATTCGTGCCGTCAAAGGCCAGGTGGACGACCTGCTCGAAGAAATCCGTGCTCGCGCCGAGAAAAACGAGCGCGTGCTGGTCACCACGCTGACCAAGCGCATGGCCGAAGACCTGTCCGAATATTTCACCGAAATCGGCGTTCGCTGCCGCTACTTGCATTCGGAAGTCGAAACGCTCGATCGCATCAAGATTTTGCGCGATTTGCGCCGCGGTGAATTTGACGTGCTTATCGGAATCAACCTGCTGCGCGAAGGTTTGGACTTGCCGGAAGTTTCTCTCGTCGCGATTCTCGACGCCGATAAGGAGGGCTATCTTCGCAGCGCCACTTCGCTGATTCAAACGATTGGCCGCTGCGCGCGTCACATCGAAGGCCGCGCCATTCTTTATGCCGACCGCCGCACCGACTCGATGAATCAGGCCATCGACGAGACCAACCGCCGCCGCGCTAAGCAAGTGGCCTTCAACAAAGAAAATAACATCACGCCTATGTCCATCGTGAAGTCCGTGGATATGGAGCTGGCGCGCATCGTCGAAGCCGATTACGTCTCCGTGCCCGTCGACGACACCACCCTCGACGACGCCGCCGCAGGCATCAAGAACGAACAGCAACTCGCCCAATTGCTCCAGCAGCTCGAAAAGCAAATGCGCGAAGCCGCCAAGAAATTCGAATTCGAACGCGCCGCCCAACTCCGCGACCGCATCCGTTCCCTCAAGCAAAAGGACATGGCTGGGCTCTTTTCTCGCCAATCGGACTCGGGGTCGGATCCGGTCGAACAGAATTCCCGAATGGCGGAGTCCTAACCGGCCGGTATCGTCATGATTTTCGAGACCGATCGGCTGGTGCTCAGTACCTGGCAATCCTCGGACTGGATCGCCTTACGTCCGATCGCTACCGACGCGGAAGTCATGCGTTACATCACCGGCGGGGTGCCTTGGACCGACGAGCGCATCCAGTTGTTTGTGAACCGTCAGATGGAACTTTTTCTCGCTCGTGGCTTCTGCAGGTGGAAATTGCTGGTAAAACCCACCGAGGAAATGATCGGTTTCTGTGGTGTGGGATTCTGGGGCGACGAGCTTGAGGCAGAGATTGGCTGGTGGCTTGCACGCCGGTATTGGGGGCGTGGCCTCGCGACGGAGGCGGCCCGGGTTGCCCTGCGGGATGCGTTTGAACGCGCGGGCCTGGATCGCATTGTCTCCATAGCCAGGCCGGCGAATACCGCTTCCGTTCGAATCATGGAGAAACTCGCTCTCAAAGTGGAGTGCGAATTTGAGAAAGACGGCGTGCGCCTGGTTCGGTATGCGATCGATCGTCCGGCAAGCTACACCGCCCCTCGTTTCAAATCGTCCAGCGGATAAAACGTATCTCGCCACACGATCCCGCCCTGCCACAGCGTCACCACCGTCGATCGCAGCAGCATGTAACAGAACAGCAGGGCCCCCAAAGGATGCGTCAGCGCGTACAGCGGCGACACGCGCATGACCCACGCCACGCCGGCGTGGAAACCGAGTGCAATCGCCACGGCAATCGCGCTCGATCCGAAAATCCACCGGTGCCCGAAAAACACACCCGCAAACGGCAGAATATCCGTCATCAACAACACTGCCACTTCGAAGGCCACGAGCCTCAGGTCGTAGCCTGCGCCAGCAAAGAAGTTTTTGGTCACTCCGCGGACCAGATTGCCCACTCCCGCGTGCCAGCGCACCGCGACAAAATCCTGCGCCACCGCGCAACCGGAGCGAAAGCCCGCTTGCTTTACGATTTTCCCCAGTTTCATGTCGTCGACCACCTCCATCGCCAGCCGCCGGTGCGTTCCGCTTGCTTCGTAGGCCGAACGGCGCACCAATTGAAATGCTCCGACTCCCACGTAGCGGGAGGATCGCGGATTGGCGGCTTGCGATGGGTCCGCTCCCAGGTGAAAGCCCAGTCCGAAGAAAGTGACAAGCACCGCCTCCCAGAATCCCACCATCTCCACGTCGCCCAACAGGGTCAGATGGTCCAGGTTGTGCGCTTTCTCGAGCGAAATCGCGCGGCGCAACACATCGGGCTTGAAGCGCACATCCGCGTCTGTGAACAGCAGCCACTCGCCCGACGAAGCTTCGTAGGCTTTCTCGAGTCCATGCGGCTTGCCCAGCCAGCCTTCGGGCAGCCGGTCCACGTGCACAACGCCGAGCCGTTGGTGCGCCGCGGCAAATGTGTCGAGAATTTGTCCCGTTGCGTCCTGCGAGCGGTCGTCAACCGCCACCACTTCAAAGTCCGGATAATCCATTTCCATGAGTGTTGCAAGCGCAGCGGGCAACTTTTCCTCTTCGTCTCTGGCGCTGAAAAGAATGGAGATTCGCGGGCAGTCCGCATCCGCGGCGGGCGGGAAATCTCTCACCCAGGGAAGGCGTATCGCTCCGTAGGCAACCCGGAGACCGTAGGTGAGCCAAAACAGCGCGATCCATCCAAACAGCGCGATTCCCAAAAGATGCATGAAGATTGGTCTCGGCGTTGCCCTCAGGTTATCCTAGCACGCTATGGAAAAGACCCTGGCCATCGTCATCTCGCTCGGGATGAAATGCAACGAACCGGCCCGCGCGCGGCATGGACTGGGCCTCTGGCAAGAGGAGGTTATAAGATGGTAGAGGCGCACCTGCGCGCGCTCGGCGATTCGTCGGAGGAGATCGCCCAAGGCTATCAAGGTCTTAGTCGTCTTGCCGCGCGTGCTCGCCCAGGATTCTGCTGGCACCACCGCGGAATTGGAAAGAATTTCTGCTGCCATAAAACCTAAGCTCAAGGTTCGAGGGGGAAACCGGTGAATCGACTGCACATTGCCGTAGAACACAGGAAATTAGCCAACGGTTTGCACGTGGTCGTTGCGCCGGACTCCACGGCGCCGGTCGTCACCGTGGGCGTGTACTACAAAATCGGCTTCCGTCTCGAACCACAGGGGCGCAGCGGCTTCGCACACCTGTTCGAACACATGATGTTCCAGGGTTCCGCAAATGCCCCCAAAATGCAGCACATCAAGCTGATCAACTCGAGCGGCGGCGTGCTGAACGGCTCGACCAGCTACGACGTGACCAATTATTACGAGGCCGTTCCCTCGAACGCCTTGGAACGCGTGCTGTGGCTCGAAGCGGATCGCATGCGCGCGCTAAAGGTTGACGAAGAAAACCTGAAAAATCAGCGCGATGTCGTAAAGGAAGAAGTCCGCGTCAACGTCATGAACGAACCTTACGGCGGATTCCCCTGGCTCGACATGCCACCCGTTGCCTTTCGCAACTGGGCCAACGCGCACAATTTCTACGGCGATTTCGCGGACCTGGATGCCGCGCACCTCGGGGACGTTCAGGCCTTTTTCAAGACTTATTATGTGCCCAACAACGCCGTGCTTCTTATTCTTGGTGATGTCAAACCTGCGGAAGGCTTGGCGCTGGCCGAAAAGCATTTTGGCGGCGTTCCTGCCGGATCTCCACCGGCGTTCGCCGATCCTAGCGAACCGGAACAAACCGAAGAACGGCGCGGCCAGGTCGAGGAGAAATTTGGCACCTTGCCCGCCATCGCTATCGGCTACCTGCTGCCGAAGCGGCGCACCGCGGATTGGTGCGCGATGGCGTTGCTCGACCAGGCGCTGCACGGCGGAAGAGCGGGAAGACTTTACCGCGAGCTCGTTTTGGAAAAGCAAATCGCCGTGGAGGCGGACGGCGGCATCGATGATCTTTTCGGTTACAACGGACCTAGCCAGATGACCACTCGCATTCTTCATAAGCCGGAGTATTCGGGCGAAGCCGCCCTCGCCGCTTTCAACGCCGTGATTCACCAGGTGCAGGAAAAGGGAATCGGCGCCGACGAACTTGCGCAGCTCAAGGTGAAATGGCGTTCGGATTATTACGCGACCCTGGAAAGAGGACTCGGGAACTACATGCCGAAATATGGCCTGATGCATTTGCTCGCTTGCTTCACGCTTTTTGACGATGAGCCGCAGCTGGTGAATAGAATCCTCGAGGGATTTCTTGCCGTGACCCCTGAACAGGTTCACTCCGTGGCAAAGAAATATCTGCGCAACGAAAAACGCGCGATCGTCTTTCGCGCTCCGGCGAAGATCGGGTCACCCGCGGACGCGGGCGTCCGGGAGGCCGCGTAATGGGTTCGCGCCCGGCGGAAGTGGCTGTTGGCGTGCCCGCCCTTGCTCCCGAACGGCAAGTGACGTGGCCGAAGCGCACCAGGACGCGGCTGGCGAACGGCCTGGAAGTGATTCTCGCGGAGTCTCACACCATTCCGAAGTTTCACGGCGAGCTCCTGTTTCGCTCGGGAAATGCCGCAGCTGCGGATCGTTCTATCGGGCTCGCGGAAATGACCGCGACCGTGCTTCGGTCGGGCACCCGGAAGCGCGCCAGCCGCAAGATCGAAGAAGACCTGCGGCGCATCGGCGCGGACCTCTCCGCACACGCTGGGTCGGACGCGAGTGCTATTTCTTTTAGCGGCCTGTCGGAATTTGCGGAACCGCTGCTTGACCTTGTGCAGGAGCTGGCGCGTGAAGCCTCGTTTCCCGAAGCGGAGTTTGAACGGGAACGCCGCCAGAAACTCGAGGAAGTGAAACTCCAGCGCACGCAGCCCGGCTTCCTTGCTAGCGAACGGCTGCGCAAGGTTTTGTTTGGCGCGCATCCGTATGCTCACGTAGCGCCGACTGAAGCGCAAGTCGCCGCCTACAAACTCGACGATTTGAACACGGTTTACCGCGAATTGTATACGCCACGGAATGCTCTACTCCTTCTCGTTGGCGATTTTGATCCGCAAGAAATGCTGAAGACGATCGAGACGGTTTTTCACGCGTGGAGCGGGAAGCAACCGGAAGCAAAAGCTTTCCCGGCGCCGGCGAATCCGCGAGGTCGCCGCGTGTATCTCGTGCATATGCCCGGCGCTGTTCAGACACAAATCCTGGCGGGATGCCACGCCATCACGCGCAAGCATCCGGATTGGATCAAGCTCGGCGTTACGAATTGTCTGTACGGGGGCGCCTTCAATTCGCGGTTGGTGATGAACATCCGCGAAGACAAAGGCTATACCTACAGCCCGCGCAGCGGCGTGACGCCCCTTCGCCAACACGGCTTTTTCTCGGTGTCCGCGGCAGTACGCAACGACGTTGTGGCCGCATCGCTGACAGAGATTTTCTACGAATTGAACAAGCTGCGGTCCCTTCCGGTTCCACCCGCGGAGTTGGCCGATGCGCAGAATTACCTGAGCGGCGTGTTTTCGCTGGGCCTGGCAACGCAAGAGGGCCTGCTGACGCAATTCTCCACCGTGGCGGAGCATGAGCTGCCGGACGATTACCTCGAAACGTATCGTGCCAAGGTCCGGGCCGTCACCACCGAAGAGTTACTGGCAACGGCCAGAAAATATCTTGACTCGGAAAACATGCAGATGGTGTTGGCGGGCGACCGCTCGCAAATCGAATCGCAGGCGGCGCTGTTCGGGGAAGTCGAACTCTTCGACGCGCAAGGCAACCGGCTCTAGCCGCGTAGGGAGCAAAGCAGGACAGCGATTGAAGTACGCATCTGTCCCCCAGGGTGGCGTGGCAGTCTCGGATGTGTATTCTCCCTGCCTGCTCCTTTCTCACACGGCGAGCGCTTCAGCAGGTGCCGGGAGGCGGTCCGACGACGGGGCGAGAGATCTTGCCGATGCGCAAATACCTGACCGTGGAAAGAACCTGTCGGGGAAAGACCGCCGTCCGCAAGCGAGGGGGGAGAGCTCGCTTGGCCCGAAAAGGACGTGATGGTTTTACCGCTGTCGATTCAACCTGGGACCTGGTGGGACTTGGGAGCTTCGATGCGCAACGGGACCTGATCTGCGATGGTGATGCCGTAGCCTTCCAGCGCGACGACTTTTTTGGGATGGTTGGTGAGAACCCGAATGTCTCTGAGGCCGAGGTCGATCAGGATCTGCGCGCCTATTCCGCTTTCGTGCTGCACCATGCGCTGGCGAGCGGGCTCGCGATCGAGTTGGCCTCGCTTGTGTATATGAATCTGTGGCAGCGTGCCAGGCTCTTCGGCGGGATCGACGGAGAAGCCACGGCCGGTGTGATGAAGATAAAGGAACACGCCGCGATTTTCTTTGGCGATGGCTTCGAGCGATAGCGTAACAAGTTCTCGGCAATCGCAGGTGGTGGAACCGAAGACATCGCCGGTGAGGCAGTGCGAGTGCACCCGCACGAGCGCAGGTGGATGGCCCTCGAGGTTACCGCGAACGAGCGCGATGTGCTGGTCGTGATCCACGTCGCTTGAGTAGGCGATCATTTTGAATGCGCCGAAACGCGTGGGGAGAATGGCTTCCGCGACGCGCCGGACGTACCGCTCATGCTGCATGCGGTAGCGAATCAAGTCCGCCACCGTGAGCATCTTAATGTCGTGTTCCTTGCAGAATTCCATGAGCTGCGGCACGCGAGCCATGGTGCCGTCTTCGTTCATGATTTCGCAGATGACCCCGGCAGGATAAAGCCCGGCAATGCGCGCGAGGTCCACCGAAGCTTCGGTCTGCCCGGCGCGGACAAGCACTCCTCCATTGCGCGCGCGCAGCGGGAAGAGGTGGCCGGGGCGGGCGAGGTCCTGCGGCTTGGTCTTCGGATCGATGGCGGTGAGGATGGTGACGGCGCGGTCGGAAGCGCTGATGCCGGTAGTGACGCCGACGCGCGCGTCGATGGCCTCGGTAAAAGCGGTGCCGTGGGCGGAAGTGTTGATGGGCGACATGAGCGGGAGGTGCAGCTCGTCGCAGCGGTCTTCGGTGAGGGGCATGCAGATCAGGCCGCGGCCGTACTTGGCCATGAAGTTGATGACTTCAGGGGTGATTTTCTCCGCGGCCATGGCGAGGTCGCCTTCGTTCTCGCGGTCCTCGTCGTCAACCAGCACAATCATGCGGCCCTGGCGAATTTCTTCCACAGCTTCTTCCACCGTAGCAAAAGGAGATTTGGTTTCATTCATAGGGAAAAGCCTACTCCTAACTTATAAAGGGAAGAGAAGAAAGAGGCAAGCCGGGACGCCCGGGACGCTGTTCTGGCAGCTCGCAGCATGCTGGCGTTCGCTGGCAAATTGACCGGCGATTGGCCAGCGGTTTTCTAGTCTCTGCCGGCGGCGTTCATACGGTCGTGGAAGGTGAACTGGGAGGCCAGGGTGAGGGGTTTGCCGTCCAGTTCGCCGTAGGGATAGATGAAGTAGTTGAGAGGAGCTCCCTGTTGTGGAGGATCTAGCCGAATATCCCGTCCCACGGTAAATTGCACGCGATTGTCGTCGTGCGCGCCAAAAAAATAGTCCTTCTTATCTTGATGTTTCCAGGCTTCCGAGGCGTCCACGGGAATCCAGCCATAAGGCTCGACATAGAACTCCGCCCAGCAGTGATACCCAGGCACGGCGCCGTCATGCTGATCCTCGGGCAGAGGGAAACCGATCTCAAATCGCGCGGGAATGCCGGCCGCGCGCATCATGCCGATCAACAGAGAGTGAAAATCGGTGCAGTTGCCGCGCTTGGCGGTGCAAGCCCAGATGGCATCCCCGTTACCCCAGCCCGTGCCGGACTTGTCGTAACGCAGGGTGGCGACGACGTAGTCGTAAATGGCGCGGGCCTTGGCGAGCGGGTCCGCAAGCCCGTGAGCCTGCTGCGCAGAAAGCTCCTCAATGGTTCCCTGGAGGGGAATGAGGCGGTCGGGTTGGAGGAAACGCTGAAGATCGGGCGGGATCGGACGAGATTCGGAGGCGACCGAGCGCGCATCGAGCGAGACACGATGCTCGCGACGCGTGGCTTCAAAAGATACGCGGACTTCGGAGGGCACCTTGAGCTTCGACGCCGGAACCTGGACATAGAGATATTCGTTGCCATACTCGGGATCGCGACGCTCGGCATAGGCGAAAGGAGCGTCAATCTTCAGATTGCGAATGGTTTGGTAGCGATCCGATTGCGGCAGGGGAATCCACATTCGTGACACCTTGTCGTCCGGAGACAGGGCCGGGATTTTGGTGAGGTAGGTAAATACGAAGGTGCGTGTTGGTCCGTTGGTGCTCGCAGGAGCCGAAACAGCCCCTCTCATGACCACCAGGGCGAGGGTGCAAGCAAATCCCACGACACTGATCTTGAGTGATTTCATGGGCGAACTCTCCTCCAGGATCGCAGCCTGGTCCTCAGTAGGATTCGGTAAGTCGGAGCGAAAGGAATTGCCGGCGAAAGCCGCGGTCAGCGGACAATATCAAGGGAAGGCGTTAGACGGTCGCAGCGCCATGGAAGGCTCTCATCGCATGCAATGCAGAATAACCTTGCCTTTCAACAGCGGAGATGTCAAGTCAAGGAGCAGACCGATCAGATCGAGCGCAACTAACAATCCAAGGCAGTTCGATTTTCGTTCCGGCATAGCTGATAGCTCCAACCATCACCCCGCACGAGCGTCCACGCGATGGGCGCACTGATTGCCAATTCCAGCGCCAGCCTGCCACCGCTGTGCACGCGTAATTGATCGCTCGAAACACCCAGATGGCCAGGGATCCCGAGCGGGCCGAGAGGCATGTGGCGCCGGCCATCTTCTGCTGCTCGATAGATCGGATACAGAGTATGTCTTTGGCCATCAGGAGTCCGTGAACAAGGAAGCTTTGAACATCCTCCCCGCCCCTAAAAAAGGGCGAGGATTCCTACGAAGCCTGGTTTGGTTTCAACCAGAGCACTTTCGGCGGGTTCCTGTTTCATCGATCGGCCTTACTGCGCCGCATCTCCGCAGGCTTCACATCGGGCCTGCCCGGCCCGAGGTCTTGCGACAAAAGAACGATACACCAAAACCTGCGCCTCATATCCCCGTTCTCAAGAAC
>Ga0307471_100000730_pt1 | contig 17154 bp, 21 predicted proteins | sample atmos_gasesAM3C__2_FD_204566 | JGI IMG/M metagenome (GOLD analysis project Ga0307471, IMG submission 204566) | Hardwood forest soil microbial communities from Morgan-Monroe State Forest, Indiana, United States - atmos_gasesAM3C_515 | ecosystem: Environmental > Terrestrial > Soil > Temperate...
GAAGCTGAGCGGGTTGACCGGGGTGCTGTGCCATTCGCCGCTCTTGCGGCCCTGCACCGAGAGCACGCGCGCTCCCTTCATGCTCAGCCCGAGCCGACCGGCGAGAAAGCTGACGACCGGGTTGAAGACGCGGGTCGTGAAGAAGCCGGGCTTGATGTAGAGGGTCGCCGGCATGGTCAATCGGATCCGGGCTTGCCGGATATCAGGATCTCCGTCTTCACGGAGTTGGCGATGAAGCACTGCTCGTGGGCCAGGTGGTGCAGACGCTCCTCGTCGTCGGCGGAGGGGCGCTTCTCGCCGCCGTAGACGATCTTCGGATTGAGCGTCACCGCGCTCACCCAGATCGCCCCCCGCTCGTTCTTGCGCGTCACGCCCACCGCCTCGTCCTCGTAGCGCTCGACCAGGAAGCCCTGGCGGGAGGCCACGAAGAGGTAGGTGAGCATGTGACAGCTCGAGATCGAGGCGACGTAGGCCTCCTCGGGGTCCACGCCGGCCGGATTGGAGTACGGCGCGGGCACCACTCCGGGCGACGGCGAGGCCGGAACCGTCACGCCGCCGTCGAACGTCCACGTGTGCTCGCGGGAGTACCGCCCCTTGAGGAAATCGGCGCCTCCCGGCAGCGCCCAGCGCACGGTCGCCTTGTGCTCGGACATGGCTCCTCTCCTCGAGTCTACCAATCACCCGCGTACTGGGTGCTGTGCCCGGCGGTCTGCCCGAGCAGGCGCGCGCGACGCAGCTCCACGAGCTGCCGCGTGTGCAGGAGATCGTGCGCGGCCCACGAGGCCAGCAGGTCCCCGGCCGTGATCGGGCCGAAGGGTGCGCGGTACTCGCGGCTCCAGTCCGGCGCGGAGAGGCTCGCGAGCCAGGCGAGTGACCGCTCGCGCTCGGCGAGAAAGCCCCGGAGAACCTCCTCGAGGTCACGCTCGTTGTAGCGCCGCGCGGTCACCCAGCCGGCGGGATCGATCCGCGTCCACGCCTCCTCGGGCCGGTGCAGGACCACGTCGAGGCGCGGCCGGAAGTCTTCCCGCTCCTCGTCCTGGAGGTGGCAGGCCACCTCGAGCAGCGACCAGGCGTCCGGCGCCGGCCTCACCCGCGCGTCCGCGGTGGAGACGCCCGCCAGGAGACCGCGGATGGTCTCCGCGCCATGGGCCAGCTCGCTCCGCAAGACGTCCAGGCGCACCGCTACTGGAACTCGAGGGTCGCCGCGCGCAGGCCGCAGAGCAGCTTGCCCGCGGTCTCGAGACACCGGTCGTTGGATGGCGGCATCACCGGCCCCGCGAGCGAGTCCCGATGCCAGCGCTCGAGCGGCATCTCCTTGAGAATGCCGCGCCCGCCCGCCAGGCGCAGGGCGCGCTCGGTGGCCATCAACCCCACGTCGGCCGCGTAGGTCTTGGCCTGGTTGACCGCGAGCATGGTGGCCTCCCGGTCGCCCGCCATCTTGATACACGCGGCCTCGTGCAACAGCAGCCGCGCGGCCCGGATCTGGATGCCCACCTCGGCCACCGTGCGCTGCACCAGCGGATGGTGGCTCATGGGCTCGGTGGAGGGCCGCTGGGTCTTGGTGCGCGCGTACTCGGTCATGTACTCGAAGGCGGCCTCGCCGATCCCCAGGTAGACCGCCGCGTAGCCGAGTGCGAACCCCTGCAGGTCGATGGTGAGGTACTCGCCCGGGCGGCCGACCACGTCGGCCGCCTCCACCGCACAATCGTACCGGATGGTGTGGCTGATGGTGCCGCGCATGCCGGTGGCGTTCCAGGTGCCCTCGATCTTCACGCCCGCATCCCGGCTCGGGATCATCGCGGAGATCACGCCCTCCCGGGCATTGGTCTTACCCTCCAGGATGCCGGTCACGAAGAAATAGTCGGCCGCGTCCCCGAGGGAGCAGAACTGCTTCACGCCCGCCACCCGGTAGCCGCCGCCGTCCCTCGGGCGGAACACGGTGTTGAGCACGAACTTGTCGCGGAAGCTCTGCTCCGGCTCGCTGGTGATGGAGGCGATCCGGGCCCCGCGTCCCACGACCTCGCCGAAGTAGCGGCGCTTCTGCTCCTCGGTGCCGAGGGCGGCCAGGAACGTGGTCACCGTCGAGTGCATGTTGAAGGTGAGCGCGGTGGCCGCGCAGCCCTTCGCGATCTCGCGGAGAGCGTGCACGTAGGTGACCGGGTCCGCGCCCACCCCGCCGTACTGCCGGGGCACCGTCAGCGCGTGGAGGCCGGCCGTGTGCAGGTCGGCGTAGTTCTCGTAGGGGAACGTGGAATCGGCGTCGTACTTGGCCGCGCGCGGGGCGAACCGCTCGCGCGAGAGCGCGGCCACGCGCTCCACCACCTGGCGCTGCTCGTCCGTGAGAGGCGGGAGCGGAAACACGGGGCCTAGCCTAGCGCCCCCGCGTGGGCCGGCGCAACTCGGGTGAGCGGGGGGCGGCCGCCGACCCCTGTGGTACTGTTGAGCGCATATGGCGTCACGCAAGCACGACCCGGTCGTGGCGGCGCCCTCGCGTCCGGACGTCCTGGTGCTCGGGCTGGCCGCCGCCGGCTTCGCCATCGCCTTCTACCTCACCTGGCTCAAGTGGTCCGGCACGAGCGCGGCGTTCTGCCTGTCGGGCAGCGGCTGCGACGTCGTGCAGGCGAGCCGCTACGGCGCGCTGCTGGGCGTCCCGACCGCGCTCTGGGGCGCGCTGCTCTATGTGGCCATCGGCGCGCTCGCCGCGGTGGGCCTCACCGCCCCGCGCTGGACCTGGGCCTTCTACCTGGCCGCGGCCGGCGTGGGCGTCTCGCTGTACCTCACCGCGATCTCGGTGCTCGTCCTCCGGGTAACGTGCGCCTACTGCCTGGGCTCGGCCGCGGTGATGGGGGCCACCCTGCTCGCGCTGCTGTGGCGCCGGACCGTCCTGCCGGGCCGCCGCAAGCTCGCGTCGCTGCTCCCCGGCGCCGTCGCCGCGGCGGTGCTGGCGCCGCTCGGCGCCGCGTTCGTCTTCGCGATGCCCGCGGGGCCCGGCGCCGGCTTCGAGGCGGCGCTGGCCCGGCACCTGCGGGAGAAGGGGGCGGTGATGTACGGGGCCTACTGGTGCCCACACTGCACTGACCAGAAGGCGCTCTTCGGCGATGCGGCCAAGGATCTTCCCTACGTCGAGTGCGATCCGGGTGGGGTCAACGCGCGACCCGATCTCTGCCAGAAGGCCGGCGTGAAGTCCTTTCCCACCTGGGTCATGGGCGAGGCGCGCCGCGAAGGCGTCCAGTCCCCCCAGGCCCTCGCCGACTTCTCCAACTTCCACCCTCAGGAGGCGGCGAAGCCCTCCAAGTAACTAGTGCGCCCCCGAAGCCGGCGGGCGACCCCTTGCCCGCCTGAGCAGCATCGCGAGCGGCATGCTGCACACGGCGAGCACCGTGATCAGCCGGAAGTTGTCCACGAAGGCCAGCAGCGTCGCCTGCGCCACCACCGTCTTGTAGAGGATCCCCAGGGCCTGCTGGGCCGCGACCGCGGGCCCCACCTTCGGGATCAGCGAGCGCCGGATCGCCTCGAGCCGCTGCTGGTACGCGGGATCGTAGGGCGTCATCCGCGCCACGAGGACGTTCTGGTGCACCTGAGCGCGCCGGGTCAGCAGCGTCGCGGCCATCGAGATGCCCACGCTCCCGCCGAGATTGCGCATGAGATTGTAGATGCCGGTGCCGCCGCCCATCTGCTCGCGCCTCAGGGTGGAGAACGCCATGGTGGAGAGCGCGATGAAGATGAGCGGGTTGGCGAGGCCGTTCAGGAACGTGACGTAGGCGATGTTCGACCACGCCACGTCGAAGGTGAGCCCGCTCAGCCAGATGCCCGAGAGGGCGAGCAAGCCGAAGCCGGCCACGACCAGGATGCGCGTGTCCAGGATGCCGATGAGGCGGCCCGCCACGATGGCGGACAGCAGGGCCCCGAGGCCACGCGGGCTGATGGCGAGCCCGGCCTCGAGGGCCGGGTAGCCGAGCAGCGTCTGTAGGAAGAGCGGAAGCAGGGCGGTGGTGGCGTAGAGGACGACGCCCATGGCGGTGATGAGGATGGTGCCGAGGGCGAAGTTGCGGTCGCCGAGGATGCGGAGGTTGACGATCGGCTCGTCGGTCACCAGCTCGCGCACGATGAAGGCGATCATGGCCGCGCCGGAGATGGTGAGGGCCCAGCGGATCCACTGAGCGGCCAGCCAGTCGTCCTGCTGCCCCTTGTCGAGCACGACCTGGAGCGTGGCCAGCCCGATCGCCATGAAGGCGAGCCCCCAGTAGTCGATGCGGCGCAGCACGCTGCGCTGCAGGTACGGCGGATCCTCGATGAAGGTCTGGGTCATCAAGAGCGCGAGGAATCCCACCGGGAGGTTGATGTAGAAGATCCAGCGCCACGAGTAGCTGTCGGTGATCCAGCCGCCGAGCGTCGGCCCCATGATGGGCGCCACGATCACCCCCATCGAGTAGGCGGCCATCGCGCGGCCGCGCTGCGCGGGCGCGAAGCTCTCGAGCAGGATCGCCTGCGCGATCGGCTGGAGCGCGCCGCCTCCGACGCCCTGCACGACGCGCGCGAGGATCAGCATGCCGAGACTGGTGGCCGCGCCGCACGCGGCGGAGGCGAGCGTGAAGATCACGACGCACGCGAGCAGGAAGCGCTTGCGGCCGAAGACGGCGCTGAGCCACGCGGTCACCGGCAGCACGATCGCGTTCGAGATGAGGTAGCTCGTGAGCACCCACGTCGCCTGCTCGGGCGTGGCGGAGAGGCTGCCCGCGATGTGCGGCAGCGCCACGTTGGCGACCGAAGTGTCCAGCACCTCCATGAAGGTGCCGAGCATCACCGAGAGCGCGATGAGGACCGGGCTCGAGCGGGGGCGCCACTCGGCCGCGGTGTCCGCGGCGGGAGCGGCCGGCGGGTTCTGGTCTGCCATGTGCTTGACGGGTCCGATGCCGCCCGCCATTATAAGCGCGAATCCATGACGGATCTCGATCAGGAGGGGATCTCCGGCCGCCTGCGGGCCCGCTTCTCCACCTATCAGGAAGCGCCGCCGCGCCGTCGCCTCGCGCTCCTCGGCGTCGCGCTGGTGGTCCTCGCCGCCCTCGGCTACGGCGTCTACGCCTGGAGCTACTGGCGCCGTCACATCTCGACCGACGACGCCTTCATCACCGCCCCCATCGCTCCGATGAGCGCGCGCATCCCGGGCACGGTGGTCGAGGTGCTCATCAACGACAACCAGGACGTGAAGGTCGATCAGGTGCTGCTGCGGCTCGATCCGCGCGACTACGAGGTCGCGGTCGCTCAGGCGCGCGCGGCGGTCGCGGGAGCCAAGGGCGATCTCGAGAACGCGGCGGCCAACGTGCCGCTCACCGACGAGTCGACCCGGAGCCTCGTGCAGCAGGCGGACGCCGCGCTCGGCGCCACCGAGCATGGGACCGAGATGGCGCGGCACGATCTCGATGAGCGGCGCGGCCAGATCCAGGCCAAGCAGGCGGCGGTGGCCGCCGCGGAGGCGACGGTGCGCTCCGCGCAGTCCGACTACGAGCGCAGCCGGGCGGACCGCGATCGTGTCGCCGCGCTCGTGACGAACAAGCTCGTGGCCCAGCAGGAGATGGACCACGCCGACGCGGCCTACCGGACCGCCGAGGCCGCGCTCGACGCCGCCCGCCAGCGGCTCGACCAGGCGCGAAGCGAGGTCGTCCAGGCCGAGGCCTCGCTGCGGACGCAGCAGGCCGCGGTGGCCCAGTCGGTGCGGCGCGTGGACGAGAGCCGCGCGTCGCTCGAGAACGCGCGCAGCCAGCGCCAGCAGGTGCGGCTACGCCAGGCGCAGGTGGAGGCCGCGCAGGGCCGTCTCGCCCAGGCCCTCGCCAACCTGCAGCAGGCGGAGCTGAACCTGTCTTACTGCACGATCCGGGCGCCGATGGTCGGCCGCGTGAGCCGCAAGTCGGTCGAGGTCGGCCAGGTCGTGACCGCGGGCCAGGCGCTCCTCGCGGTGGTGGACCTCGACAACGTCTGGGTGCTGGCCAACTACAAGGAGACCGAGCTGACCCACGTGCGCCCTGGCCAGCCCGCCACCGTGACGGTGGACACCTACCCGGGCAAGACCTTCAAGGCGCGCGTGGACTCCATCCAGGCCGGTTCGGGCGCCGTTTTCTCCCTGCTGCCGCCCGAGAATGCCACCGGCAACTTCGTCAAGGTCGTGCAGCGCGTGCCGGTCAAGCTCGTGTTCGAGCGCGGTGAGAACGCGCAGCACCTGCTCGTGCCTGGCATGTCGGCGGTGCCCATCATCTCGATCCGCTGACATGAAGATCGATCTTCTGCTCATCCCCGTGGGCGCACGCTACCAGGAGATGCGCGTGGCCGCTCTCGCCGCCGAGGAGGCCGGGTTCGACGGGCTCTGGACCTGGGATCATCTGCGCGATCCCGACGAGACCGCGGAGACCGGCGTGCCCGAGTGCTGGACGGTACTCACCGCGCTCGCCGAGGCCACCCGGCGCGTCACGCTCGGCCCGCTCGTGCTCAACACCGGCCTGCGGCATCCGGGGCTGCTCGCCAACATGGCCGCGACTCTTCAGCAGATCTCGGGCGGCCGGCTCCTGCTCGGGCTCGGCGCCGGGGCCACGCGCTCGATGGCCTACGCGCGCGAGCAGGAGGCGCTCGGCATGGTGGTGGCGTCCGACCGGGTGCGGGCCGACCGCGTGGCCGAGACGGCCCAGGTTCTGCGCCGGCTCTGGAGCGGTGATCCCTCGGCCTTCGCGGGGACTCAGTTCACCCTCGATCGCCCGTCCGGCTATCTGCGACCCGATCCGCCGCCGCCGATCATCGTCGGTGGCTTCGGCCCGCGGATGGCCGCCATCGCGGGCCGGTATGCCGACGGCTTCAACACCCAGGCCATGCACCCGAGTCTGGCGGAGCTGGGCCGCGTGGCCCGCGAGGCGCACGCCGCGGCCGGGCGCGACCCGGCGCGCTTCAGCCTGAGCGTGTTCGCCGGCCTGAGCGCGCGCTGGCTCCGACCCGACGCGCCCGAGCGCGCCCGTCTCGATCGCCTCGGCGTCGACCGCCTCATCCTCCTCACCCAACCCCCCTACGACCTCTCCGGCGTCCGCCTGAAGTGACCTCCGCGCACCCTCTCCCCTCAGGGGAGAGGGCAGGGTGAGGGGTGGGGTGGTTCAGAGCGCAAGCTTGTATCCCTTCACGGTGATCCCGGGCGCCGGCGAGAAATCCAGGTCGGGCGCCCGCTCGAAGCCCATGCGCTCGTAGAGCTGCATCGCCACGCGCATCATGTCGGTGGTGTGAAGGGTGAGGGCCGTCGCCCCCGCGGCACGCCCCCGCCGGATGCACTCCTCCATGAGCCGTCGGCCGGCACCGCTCCCCCTGGCCGCCGGCGTCACCGCGAGCAGGCGGACCTCCGGCCAGGCGAGGGTCGTCGCCTTGCCGCCGCCGGGCACGCGCATGTCTCCGCCCGCGGGATAGAGCAGCACGCTGCCGACGAGCGCACCCTCCTTTTCGGCCACGATCTGCGTCGCCGGCGTCACGCTGGTCAGGGTCGTGACGATGTTCTGGCGGTACGCTTCCCAGAGCGGCGCGGCGAGCACGGTCGCGTACTGCTCGTACGCGGCCAGCGTCACCGCCTCGATGGCCGCGCGGTCGGCCGCGCGGGCGTCGCGGATCGTGAGGGTCACGCCGCGGCGGGCTTGAGCTCGCGGGCGAGCCGCTCCATCGCGCGCGTCATCGCCGGGATGCCCGCGCGCGGGAGGTCGAAGGTCATCCACTCGGCGCCCATGCCCTTCACCCGTTTGACGTCGGCCGCAACCTCCGCCACGGAGCCCTGGAACGCGGCCCGGCCGGCGCCCTTGGCGGAGTCGGTCAGGTCGAGCAGGTTGCGCGGGGCGAGCCCGAGCACATCGCGCCGCCCCGTTCGGCTGGCGAGGTCACGCAAGGTCGCGTAGCCCTTCTCGATCTCGTCGAGGCCGAGGCCGAGCGGATGCCACGCATCCCCCAGCTCCGCGCAGCGCCGCACCGAGGGGCCGGACACGCTGCCGGGGGAGCCGCCCACCCAGATGGGTGGATGCGGCCGCTGGACCGGGCGCGGCGAGAAGGTCGCGCCCGCGAAGCTCACGTACTTGCCGCTGTATTGCGGGATGTCCGCGGCAAATGCTGCCTTGATCGCGCGGATGTAGTCGTCGCTCAGCCGGCCGCGCTCCTTGAACGGCAGACGCAGGTCCACGAACTCGGCCTCGTCCCAACCCACCCCCACCCCGAAGATGAAGCGGCCGCCCGAGGCCTGGTCGACGGTGGCCGCCGACTTGGCCGCCACGAGCGCGTTGCGGTAGGGGAGCACGATGACGCTGGCGCCCAGACTGATGCGCCGGGTGCGGCCCGCGAGGAAGGCCAGCAGCGAGAACGGGTCCGGCCAGTGGCCGCCATAGTGCTGGGTGGTGGCGGGCTTGGCCAGGATGTGATCGGGCACGAACACCCCGTCGAGGCCCAGCTCCTCCGCGCGCAACGCCAGCGACTCCGCCTCTGCGACCGTGAGCTGCCAGATTGGAAGCACCACGCCGTACTTCATGGGCCCCTCCTTTGGGATTACCGGTCGGCCAGCGCCACGATACTCACGTCACCCGCTCTCGGCAACTCTCGTCCTTCAGCGCTCCTCCATCGCCAGACGGGTCGACGGTCATCTGGCCAGCTCCGCGCCGTGCTCGGTCAGGAGCGCCTTCAACAGCGACCGATGACAGTGGCTCTCGTCTGCGCAGTAGCAGCCCACCGCGACGTTCGTCCGGGCCGACAGGGCCGCCAGCAAGGCGATGAGCCGCTGCGCGGCCGGCGCCCGCATCTCTTGCCGATAGCGCCGCGCGTACGTGGCCCAGCGCTCGGGCGTGAACGGCTTGGAGAGGGCAAAGGAGACGAGCGGCGCGCTCGGAGCCAGCTCGGGCAGCCACGCGTCGAAGTAGTCGCGCGAGGCGTAGTGCTCCTTGCGCACGCCACGCGGCGGGCGGCGAACCGTCCCGATGCGTAGGCCTTCACCCGGACCACGCGGGGTCCCCAGTCTCACGACGCGCAAGGCCACAGGCCCTGGAGTGCACCACGGCGGTTGTGGAAATTCAAGCCCCGGGGGGGCGGACGCGACGGGCGGGTCGGTCAGCGAATCTCCGCGCTGGCCTGGCCCGGCGCCGCGGAGCAAGCCGGGAGCGCGGCGATGATGAGATCGGCGGTCGCCAGATTTGTCGCGACCGGAACGTTGTGGACGTTGCACACCCGCAGCAAGGCGCGGATGTCCGGATCGTGGGGCTGGGCGGAGAGCGGGTCGACGAAGAAGAAGACCGCGTCGATCTGCCGGGTGGCCACGCCCGCCGCGATCTGGGCGTCGCCGCCCTCCGGCCCGCTCAGCAGCTCCTCGACGTCGAGCCCGACCTTGTCCCGCATGAGGCGGGCGGTGTGCCGCGTCGCGACGAGCGGGAAGCCGGCCAGGGTGTCGCGATTGAACGTCGCCCAGGCGACGAGGTCGACCTTCTTGTTGTCGTGCGCGATCAGGGCCAGCTTCTGGGTCATCGTCTAGGTCCTCTTCCGGCCGGGGGCCAGCTCGTCCGCGAGCCGGAAGCACCGGCTCGCCACCGCGCGGTCGCCCAGGGCCGCGAACGCCTCGCCCGTCCACCGCATCCCGTCGGTCGAGCCATCACCCACCGCTATCATGCCCTCCCAGCCCCGGCTCGCGAGGCGAACTGGGCCCGAACGGCCGGGCGCCGAGTGTTGCGCGGAAGGAGCTCCGCCTGCACCTCCATGACTGCGCAGACGAGCCCGAGCCCGATCAGGGCGGCGGCGAGGCTCGTTCGCAGTACCGCTGCGCTTCTTGTCCGATCGGTCATCGCGCCTGTTCCTCCTCATGAAAGAAAGAGCGCCGTCATCCTACGGCGACAGCGCTCCTGATTTCGCGACGGTGCGATGAAGTGCTCGCGACAACAATCTGCAGAGGGCGTGCCAGGCGGCCGATGAATCGACCGCGCCGGGATTCAGCGAGGAGCGGCGGCCAGTTGCGGCGCCCAGGCCTCCGAGACGCCAGCGAGATCAGTCTCGTGCGCGCTCACCGACCAGGCACCCCCGAGCCTCCGGTGCCTCAGCGGGCGGCACCTTCAGTGATCAGATGGTCGCTCTATCCCGTAGAAGTCATAGAACTCCAGCGACGACGCCTCAACTGAGAGCACTTGAAAAGGGAAGCACTGGTCCAGGCGGTCTAGACTCGACTGGCGCTCGAGACGTTCCAGGAACGGACGGGTCATGCTCTCTTTGATTTGACCATCCCGGTCCAGGAATTGCCCCCACAGGGGCATGCGCTGAAATCGCTGGCCGATCGCGCGAGCGGTCGCCAGGTACGGAGCCGGGAACAGACGACGATAGGCCGCGAGATTGTAGAGCCACGAAGCCCCGACCACGTGTAGAGGCTGGCGTTCGGCTCGTTTGACATGCTCGAAGAGGGCGGTCAGGTCGGCCAAGCGGTGGGCCCGGCGGTCGATCCCCAACGGGGAGTGTCCATCCGTTTCGGCGTTTTGGAAGTGGAGGCGGATGCGGTCACTACTCAAGCGAGCGTAAGCAAAGCAGCCAAAAGTCGCCACGGTAGGTGGCGCAGCCATGGCCTCGGATCGCGCCGAGTAGAAGCGATAGGTCCACTCGCGATCATCGGTCGTGCCCTGCAGGCCCGCCAGGTACTCGCGCCAGATCGGATGAGCGGCATCGAAGTCACGGCCCAGGCCAAACCGGACATAGAGATTGGTGTACTCGAGTACCGCGCGTGCAAAGGGTAGTCCGGACAGGACGGCGACTTTGCGAGCAAACTGGAGTTGGAGATCAAAGAACGACTTGGCGTAGATCATGCCAGTACGGCCACTGGCTCCGCTCGGGCCAGAAGCGGCTATTCGACGATCTCTTTCTTGAGACTCTGGACAAACGCAACAACCTCGCGCTGTTCGGCCTCGGGCACCTTGAACTTCGCCAGGGTCGCGGCGGCGTGACCGAGAAACACGCTCCAGTCGCTCTCGCTGATGCGCATGCCGCGATGGCAGAGCGCCATGTCCCGGCCGCGGTAGTACATGGGTCCGCCCGCGCTCGCACAGAGGAAGTCGATCAGGAGCTGCTTCTCACGCTTGACGCCGTCCTCTCCGCGATGCGCCCAGAAGCGGCCGAGCTGCGAATCGGCCTGGAGCCGGGGCAGCAGGTCATTCGCCACTGCCGTGATCGCGTCGTAACCACCAAGGCGGTCGTAGAGGGTCTTCTTCTCGTCGCTCATCCTCTTCTCCTTCAATGGCCGTCGCCGGTAGCTCTACTGGGTTTCTGCTCGGCGGATGAGCTCATTCGACGGCCTCGTGGGGTCCATGACCTTCCGGGCCGTCTCTACTCCCGCGACCGGCAATCCGGAAGGGCTGAGCAGCCCGAGCTGGACCAGGACGGAAGCCTGGTCCCAGTAGATGTGCTCGTGGGCCAACTTTCCGTCTCGAAAATGGATGACCACCACCAGCGGGATCTCCACTCGCCTGCCGGTGGGAGGCACGCCAGGCAGCATCCATTCCATCTCCACCGAGTGGGTGAAACGGAAGATCATCTCGTCCACCAGCCGGTCGGTGCCGATGGTCCGGGACACGGGCACGATGTCCGTGTCGGGCGGCATCCGGGGGATGAAGCGCCGCGAGTAGAACTCGCGCAAGGCCTCGCGACCGACCCCGCCCGTCATCACCGGAACGTGGTTCACGTAGGCATCGGGCACCATGGTGGCGAGCGTTGCGTCCGTGTCGCGGCTGACGAACTCATCGTGGACGTGCTCCTCCCAGAGGTCGTTGAGGACCTGCTGGGCCGTCCTGATGGACGGATCCGTTCGTTCGCTGGCGCTCATTTTAAAGTGCCTCTCTCTTGCTAAAGTGCCTCTCTCTTGCTTAACACCCGGGTTCGGCGTCGGCAAGCGCCGATCCGGCCGCTGGACCAATCAATCGAGCGCCAGAGCTGCGCCATACTCGTCGTCGGTCATGCGCGCAAAATCATACCGGGGATAGACGTCTCTGGCCCGGCCAAAGAAGAATTCCTCGAACGCCTTGAGCGCCCGGGGACGCAGCGGGCTGACGACACGGCCGAATCCAATCTTGACCGGGAACCGCTCCGCTCCCGCGATGGGTACGAGTTCGAAATGATTGGGGAATGTGCGCGCCCAATAGGAGATCAGGTGGTACTGCGTGAGGCCGACGTCGGCGTAACCACGGGCAAGCATCTCGGGCACATCCCGATGCGTAATGCCGAGGCGGCCGGGGAAGTGCTCAACCTCTTTTGCGAAGAAGGCGTCGGCCTCCGGCTTGCCGATCAGCCCTTCGATCGCGGCGCGGTTGCCCGCGCGCGCTCCCGCCTCGACCGCATCAGCTTGCGCGACACGAGCGCCGGTACGCGCCACGTCGGCGAGGCCATGGATGCCGAGGGGATTGCCCCGGCGGACAAGCAGCGCGCGGCCGCGATTCTTCGAGAAGTAGCGGGCCTCCCGCTCGAGAACTCCGAGTGTGCGCAATTCGCGCAACGGAGCGGGCCCACCCATCACGATGTCGGGGTAGAGGCCAGAGACGCGGCTCATGTCGAGCGTGAGATTGCCGAGCGCAAGCGCTCCCGTGCGAACGAGCTGAACGACGATTGGCTGGGGCAGCGTCACGACTACGACATTATCCAAGTCGAGATCGGCATATTGCGGTTGGGACTTGGCCCACGTGGGGAATGCACCGACGATCTCCTCGCTGAGCAGCGCCATCAGGTGATTGCCTTCGCTGAAGATCACGAGGCTCGGCGGTGTGCCGATCCGGCCGACGATGTCCAGCACCGTGTTTGTGTGACCGGCGAAAGATCGGATGCCAGTCTGGAGTCGGGTGGTGACCGGCCAGACAAGCGGCTCAGGCGTCTGTGCGGCTGCCTTCGGTGTTGCGGCGCGAGCCGCGTGCGTCTTGGAGAGGGCGACCGCGCTGAAAGCGCTGCCGAGAAATACGCGCCGCTTGATCATTTTGAATCCTCCGGATCAGAGGCTCTCGAACCTCATCGCGGCTCCGAGGTTCCGCCGACGCGGGCCTTCATGAGGTGACTCAGGCTTGGAGTGGACAAACCGTCCGTACGGTCGGCGAAGTAGTGCGTCCGGGCTTGCTCCGGCCCGAAGTCCACCGCCTCGGAGAATCCCAAGGTCTTGAGCCGGGCCGCCAGAGTGAGCGGATCGAAGGAGGTCAGCCAGGGGACTCCGCTGGCGGCGGCGCGCGCAGTCAGCACCTTGAGCATTTGACGGTCGCGTGTGCCCAGCGAGTGTTCGGGGACCTGGTATGTGAAGACGATCTCACTCCCCGGGGCCAGCGAGACAATCTCCTTTAGAGTCTTGAACACTGCGTCGGCCGTCAGGTACTGGGTCGTGCCCAGCCACGAGAAGAAGGCTGGCTGCTCCGGGCGATACCCTGCCGCGTTCAGGCCATCCACGAGCGCCTGCCGCTCGAAATCGAGTGGCACGAAGACCAGACCGTCGGGCTCGGACATGTTCAGCGCGCGAAGACGTGCGCGCTTCCAGCGCTGACTACCGGGAAGATCGACTTCGAAGACTCGAAGAAGACCCGACAGGTCCCTTCGGCGGTAGGCGAACGAATCGAGGCCGGCTCCCAGGATGACGTACTGCGCAATGCCACGCTGCATCGCGTGACTCAGCTCATCCTCGGTGTACCGGCTACGCATCGTCATGCCCGCGCGTAGGTACTTGAATGTCGCCTGGGCACACTCGGCTCCGGCGTCTGCGGTAAGGGTCGCGACGAACTTGTCCAGACCTCTCGCCAGGGCATCTTCGTCTGCGAGGCCGCTCAGGACGAGAGCGAACGGGTCCGAGAATATCCTCGGCTCTCCATCGAGCAACAGGTGGGATGCACGCATCACCGCGGACAGGATGGCGGTCCGGTCAGGTCGCCCCTCTTCCACTAAGCTGCTCCCTTCACAGCGTGTTCGGTTCCGACTTGCTCGCTTTCCACGCGGCACGGTCGATGGCGTACCAAACAACCGGAACCTCGGGATTCATCCAATAGCGTGTGCCTCTGTACGTCAGCCCCGCTTTCTCCATTACCCGGCGAGCGGCGGCATGCACGGCCGCGGTGACACTGATGATGCATTGGAGGCCATGCTGCTCAAAGCCGAACTCAAGCGCCGCCAGGGCACCTTCGGTGGCGAGGCCGCGGCCCCACCATACCTTGTGCAGCTCGAACCCTACCTCGATCTTGTCGACACCCGGCCAGTCATCGAGCTCATCGAGACCGACCCTGCCGATCCAGGCGCCGGTGGTCTTGTCGATAGCCGCCCACGGGCCGAACCCGTTCACGCGCCATTGTCGCAAGCTCCCTTCGGCGAGCTTGGCGATTCGGTCCGAAGGCAGGGTTCGCCCACCCCTGACGGCCGGGTCGTTAAAGAGGCGCTGAAGCTCGACGCCGTCTTGCTCACACCAGGGACGTAAGAGAAGCCGATTGGTCTCCACTGCGTTCACTCTCTCCGTTGCCGCCTAAGGCTAGCTTCAGCGGCGGCGCCGAGCAACGCGAGGTGCCGCCCGCTCGAAGCTGAAGTTAGACCAGATTGAGTGCCGCTCAACACCCGCCGACTGTGAGCGACACGCGAATCACTCCGCGCTCAGCAGAGGAGTTCCGCAATCTGCCCGTCGTGCAGCCAGTAAATGCGATCCTGACGATGGGAGCAGCCGAGCGTATCCGTCTGCGTCAGCCCTGCATACGCTCCCTGCATCGTCCGACTGAGCATCTCATGTGTTACGGCGATCGTCACCGCAGCATGACGTCTGGACGCCAGCCAGCACCGAGCGCGGGCATCGACGAGGGCGTAGCTCTCTCCCCCCGGAATCACGTAATGCCACTTGTCCGCCTCACGTGCCTGCCTGGCCCCCGGATACTGCGCATCAATCTCAGAATGCGTGAGGCCTTGCCAGGCGCCGAAATTCGCCTCGATCAACAGCGGCACAATCACGAGGGCGCTTTCATCAAGGCCCAACTCGTCACGGATAATGGTGGCGGTCTGTCGGGCCCGCCCAAGCGGGCTGGTTTCGATACAAACGACGGCGAGGTCTGGGAGGGCGCCCCGTAGAACCCGCCCAGCAGCGCGTGCTTGTTCGACCCCCCTGGAAGTCAGAGGCGAGTCGAGGTGCCCCTGTTGTCGTCCTACCCGGTTCCAGGTGGTTTCACCGTGTCGCACTAGATAGATCATGGGGAGCCCAAGGGCTGACGGTCAGCTTCACCTGCGAGCGCCGCCCGTACCGGCAGTGTGACTGCAAAAACAGACTGGGCGGCGCTCGTCAGGTGCAAGCGGATGTTAGCCCGCCTTGATGAAACGCCGCCAATCATCTGATTCGGCGAGCCGTTTCAACACCCGAGCGCGTTGGCGCAGAAAGCGCGCCAGATACGCAGTCAGGAACAACCTCTCGGCTAACCGGCCCAGCGGCCCGCACGGCGCGGCATAGTCGAGCACGTCGATCATTTGCGTGCCGTTGACCGTGGCGACAAACAGGTGATCGTGAACCAAGTGTGCGAACGCGCCCCGCACCATAGAGTCTTGAAAACGGTGGGGCCGATCGAATGCCGTAATGCGACTCGCCAATTCCTGGTTAAAGCCGAGGTGCCGAGCCCGCCATGTGACTTCATCGCCAAGGCCGAGCAGGCCGGTCGTCACGCCCGCGATCGCGCATTCGCGCGTGCCTGTCGCTGACGCAACGTGCGCGTCAACGCTGCGCGCCAAGTCGAAGCATCGCGGTGGCGGTGCCCCGATGTCTGTCGCCACTCGGATCATTGGCATCTTGGTCTGGCTAACTAGAAGTATACGGAACTAGATAGCAAGAGCGACGCAGCGCGCGCGGTCAGGCTAACGCGTCCTCGGGTACGTGGAGAGACCACGAGATCTCCGTGTCTTCTGCGCGTGTGGGAGTCGGCCCGTCCCGCGATACGCAGGTCTAGATAACCGGGAAGCTCCCCCTCGCGTAGGGGCCAGTGAGTGGCAAGGCAGCGAGGTTGCGCCCCAAACCTCATCGTTCACGCCGGCGCTTGCGCATGAGGCCGGAGAGGCCGGCCGGTAGCAGGAGGACGACCACGATCAATACCAGCCCCAGGCTCAACATATAGAGGTAGCGGAACTTCACGAGCAGGATCTCCGAGAGGAGGCCCAGGAAGACCGCGCCCAGGATGGGGCCCGCGATGGTGGTGGGCCCGCCCAGCAGGGCCATGATCACGGTCTGGAAGGACACCAGCGGGTTGAAGACCTGGGGGTCGAGGTAGGTCCAGCGTGGGGCCATGGCGCCGCCGACCGCGCCCATGAAGGCCGCGCTCAGGACGAACACGCCCACCTTCATGCGAGTGGTGTCGATGCCGAGCGTCTCGGCACGCTCCTCGTCGGCGCCGATGCCGATCAGCGCGATGCCCCAACGGCCGCGGGGCAGCCGCGCGGCCGTCGTCACCGCGAGCGCGGCCACGCCGAGCACGGTGTAGTAGAGCGTGACCGCGCCGGGGGGGTCGAGCAGGAGCCGCCCCACCGTGCCGGTGATGCCGGTCTCGAACCAGATGAGGGTGTGCTTGGCCAGCTCGGCCAGGCCGAAGGTGAACACCGCGAAGTAGGGGCCGCGCAGCCGGAGCGCGAGCGTGCCCACCAGGAGCGCCATGGCGGCGGCGACCACCGCGGCGGTCAGGACGGGCAGCGGCCACGGCACCCGGGCCATGACGACGGCGGTAGTGTACGCGCCGGCCCCGAAGAAGGCGCCCGTCGCCAGCGACAGGTAGCGGGTGGGGCCGGAGAAGAAGGCCCACGAGACGGCCAGCGCGACGTCGGCCAGGATGGCGAGCGCGAGCGAGCGGTAGTACGGAGGCAGCACCTGCGGCGCGACGACCAGCGCCGCGCCGAGGCCGACCCAGGCGAGCCTAGCGACCAAAGAGGCCGGAGGGCTTGAGGACGAGGATCAGCGACAGCACCGCGTAGGAGGAGATCAGCCGGATGTCGGAGGAGGCGAGGTAGACGCCCGCCGTCTCCACGAGACCGAGCAGCAGCCCGGCGAGGAGGCAGCCCATCATGTTGCCGAGCCCGCCCAGAATGACCACGACCAGCGCGGTGATCGTGTAGGGCAGGCCCATGAAGGGCGTCAGCTCGAACAGCATGCTGACGAGCGAGCCGGCG
>Ga0307471_100000731_pt1 | contig 17153 bp, 11 predicted proteins | sample atmos_gasesAM3C__2_FD_204566 | JGI IMG/M metagenome (GOLD analysis project Ga0307471, IMG submission 204566) | Hardwood forest soil microbial communities from Morgan-Monroe State Forest, Indiana, United States - atmos_gasesAM3C_515 | ecosystem: Environmental > Terrestrial > Soil > Temperate...
CCGCCAGTACCTTCTGCTTGCGCGGGACCGAGTGGGAAAGAAGCCTCTGCACTACGCGCTCGATGGCGGCCGCCTATATTTTGCATCTGAAATTAAGGCAATTTTGGCGGTGGCGCCACAGTTAGCCCAGGTTGATCCTCAGGCACTGCTGCGTTTCTTCCACTTTTCCTATATCCCGGACCCATACACGGCATTCAAAGGGATACAAAAACTGCCGCCCGGCTATCTTCTGGAATATGTCAAAGGCGAGGTCCGGGTACGACAATATTGGGATCTTCCAACATACGGCACCGAAGATCCTGGCTCGGAGGAACGGTGCCTGGATGAATTGGAGAACCGCTTGGCGGAAGCGGTTCGTATCCGGTTGATCAGCGACGTGCCTCTCGGGGCTCTCCTCAGTGGAGGCGTCGATTCTTCGATTGTCGTCGCTCTCATGGCGCGGGCAAGTGCATCGCCTGTCAAGACCTTTTCGATCGGCTTTAACAACGAGGATTTCAACGAACTTCAATATGCACGTCTGGTAGCCCAGCGCTTCCGGACCGAGCACCACGAGTTGATCGTTGAACCGAAAATCAGCGAAGTGCTCGAAAAGCTGACCAGCATGCTGGAAGAGCCGTTTGGCGATTCGTCAATGATTCCCACCTATTACGTCTCCTGCATGGCGCGGAAACACGTGACCGTCGCGCTATCGGGCGACGGTGGTGACGAACTGTTTGCCGGCTACGACCGTTACGTGGTGAACTTGCGGCGCCGCCACTTCGACTACCTGCCAGAATGGCTGGGAAGGCTCTATCGTGACCATGTGTACGATCTGTGGCCGCCAAGCTTTCGTGGCCGCAGGTTTGCATGGAATGTTTCGCTGAAGTTTCGTGATCGCTATCTTAACGGTATCTTGTTTCTCCCCGGATACCATCGAGAACGGCCGTTGTTCTCGGACGGTTTCTCGGCATCGGTGTTGAATCAACATGAAATCCTCAGACAGTTCGAGGAGTACTACGACCGAGCTCCTGCCAATGATTCACTCAGTCACCTACTCTATTTAGATACCAAGACCTACCTGCCAGCGGACATCCTAACCAAGGTCGATCGCATGAGTATGGCGACCTCACTCGAAGTGCGTGCACCTATTCTGGACCACATCTTCATCGAGTGGGTAACTGGCCTACCGGTACAATGGAAATACCGTGACCGTACAAGGAAATATATTTTCAAAAAGCTCGCCGAGCGACTGGGAATTCCTTCCGAATTGCTCCACCGGCGGAAGCAGGGTTTTGCACTGCCTTTGATGCATTGGATGAGACTGGAGATGAAGGACCACTTGCTCGGCATTCTGCTGGAACCACGGACCCTCCAGCGTGGCTACTTCAATCCCGACGCAGTACGTGCATTAACGACGGAACATATCAATGGTGTTCGCGATCGTTCCGGTATCCTGTGGCAGCTTCTAGTGTTCGAGTTGTGGAATCGTAACTTCATGGAACGCTCTTTGGGGCAGCTCAGGGATCGGCCGGCGGAAGTGAGCACGGGCGACCATCGAGAACAAAGTAAGTTCGTCGAACAAGGTGGGCGCGCCAGTGAGTGAAATCAGCCCCCAGTTCTCCACGTTTGCCGGGCAGAAACAGGGCCGAGTCCGATTGGCCATTGTGGCGCCGTCGTTGCGAAAAATGGGAGGCCAGGCGGTACAGGCTGACTTGCTGATGCGCAACTGGCGACATGATTTGTCCGTGGAAGCAATGTTTGTTCCTACTGACCCTGAGTTTCCCGCTTTTATTGCCTGGATGGAGCGCGTCCCATTTCTTCGCACGGTGGTGCGGATGCCCATCTATTGGAGCAAAGTTTGGCGAGCCGCTCGACAGGCTGACGTGGTTCACATTTTTTCTGCATCGTACTGGTCATTCCTGTTGGCACCCACACCTGCCTGGATGATTTCGCGAATGCGGGGCACGAAGACGGTTCTCAATTACCATAGCAGCGAGGCGAGGGATCACCTTAAGCGTTCAGCAATCTCGAGAGCCGTACTCCGGAGGATGGATACGCGCGTGGTGCCCTCCGGTTACTTGCAACACGTCTTTAAGGAATTCGACATGAGCGCTGAGATCGTACCCAATCTGGTGGACTTAACCCAGATCCAATATCGCGAACGGAACCCGCTGCGTCCGGTTCTCATTTGTAATCGAGGGTTTGAGCCTTATTATGCGGTTGACGACGTGGTGCGAGCGTTTTCACGCGTCAAGCAGGAGTTTGCGAACGCCAAGCTGGTACTTGTTGGTAGTGGTTCCCAGGAGCGACAAGTGCGAGCCCTAGTCGCTCAGCTTGGATTATCTAATGTCGAGTTTGTGGGGAATATAGCGCGTGACCAGATTGGGCGCTACTGCAACGAAGCAGACATCTTTGTTAATGCGTCGGTGCTGGACAATACACCGGTTTCGATTCTGGAGGCCTTTGCCGCCGGCACTCCTGTGATCAGTACGGGACCGGAGGGTATCCGCTATCTCGTCGAGCACGGACGTACCGGCCTGCTCAGCGATCCCCGTAACTGGGAAGCTCTCGGTGACAATGTGATTGCATTACTTCGAGACCAGAACTTGGCGCTTCGCTTGGCCCGCAACGCCCACGATCAATCACACCTTTACCATTGGAATTCGGTCCGCGGAAAATGGGTGCACCTCTACCGTTCCGTGATGTGCGGAATGACGGGATCACCCAGCACCAGAAAAGTCACTGCCGAGGGATGCTAAATGACCGACCGCTTGCCCCAACGGTCGGACTGGGACGGCATAATCTGCTTTGCCAACGACTGGTCTGCCGATCCTCTCAGCAAGAAACATCTCATGATGCGTTTTGCACGTCGCCGTCGTATCTTGTGGATCAATTCCCTAAATAACCGCCGCCCTCGGATTGCTCGCAAGGACATGCGGCGTATATGGCAAAAGCTGTCCGGCTTTGGAGAAGGTTTGTCACAGGTACATGAGAGCATCTGGGTTTTGAATCCTCTGTATGTTCCCTTCCATGGCAATCGCACTACTCGTGCCTTGAATCGGTGGCTTCTCGGCTTGCAGATTCGCAAGGCGTTATCGCGCCTGCAGATTAAAGGGCGCATTACCTACACTTTTGTGCCAACTTCTGCAGATGTAGTAGGAACACTTGGCGAGAGTCGTATTGTGTATCACTGTGTCGATGAATACGCTGCCTTCAGTGATGCTGGAGCGGAAATAGCCGCGCGGGAACGCGAACTCCTGACTAAGGCAAACGTTGTGATTGTGTCAGCCACTGCGCTCTTGGAGAAGAAGAAGGGGTATAACCCTCAAACTTATCTTGTGACACACGGAGTTGACTATGAGTTCTTTCGGCAAGCCGCCAACCCTAATACTCCGATCGCGAGCGAATTGTGCAGCCTGCGGAAACCCATCTTGGGTTTTATCGGACTTCTCGCCGACTGGGTTGACCTTCCACTCTTGGCAGAGTTGGCAAGACGTCGGCCGGACTGGTCAATTGTACTGGTCGGCAGAGCGGATACCGATCTGAAGGTACTGGAAGGTCTTGAGAACATCCATCTCCTCGGTCATCGTCCCTACGAACGCCTCACTGAATTCTTGCGTGGCTTCGATGTGGCGCTACTGCCTTTCGTCAACAACGAACTTACTAGAAACGCAAATCCACTGAAGCTACGGGAATATATGGCTGCGGGTTTGCCGGTGGTAGCATGCCCGATACCCGAGGTGGCTCGATATGCTGGCCGTGTTGCGTTAGCGAGTTCGGCAGCCGAATACGAGCGGGAGATTTCCGCCATACTCCAAAGGGCTGAGGGCGGGCCCTCTGCTGCACGGTCGCAGCAGATCGCAGATGAATCTTGGGATGCAAAGGCGGCCGAGATCGAGGAACTCTTGGAAAGAGCTAATCCGTCAGAAAGCAAAAGGGGTAGCACGACGGTATAAGTGTGTTGTAAACTCCTTCCCACCAGAGATCCCTGTATTGATTCTGAGACGGGTTGAAGATACAGCACACGCCAGCCAATCCGCGGTGCGTTATCCGGAGTGGTCATGGTGGAGCTGGGATCCGCCAGGGGATCAGTTACCTTCGCGCCCGAGGCACCGCGGCTTTTCGTAAGTCGCGCCGTGCGATGGAGCTTGCAGAAAGTAGAAACTCGTAATCAGTCGGCCTGAGATACCGTGCCATAAGCCAAGTCTATGTTTCCACTAGAGGGTGTTTGTGTCCCAGGACCTTAGTCTCGCAGCAGAAGATACACTAGGAAGTGGCGCGGTTATCCGATCCTTGCCAGGACTGTTACTGATGTCGAACAATTTGGAGGTCGGTGGGAGTGAGCGCCAGTTTGTTGCATTAGTTGAGACTCTAGATCGTAAGCGTTTCCACGTACTGCCCGCCTGTATTCGGCGGAGTGGTGCATTTCTTTCCAGAGTGGGCACGATCCCGGAGTTCCCACTGGGGGGCAGTTTCTTCCGCTTGCGTGCCCAGCAGGCGCGGCTGGCCCTGGCAAGATATTTGCGCCAGCAGAACGTTGTCATCGCGCATGCATTTGATTTCTACAGCAACCTGATGCTGCTGCCCACGGCACGGATGGCCGGTGTACCTGTCGTGATCGGGAGTCATCGGCAGATCGGCGATCTCCTTACGCCGCTGCAGTTCGCCGCTCAGAAGTTTGCTTTTCGGTTCTGCGATCGAGTGGTGTGTAATTCACGGGCTGCCGCTGAGCGATTACGGAGTGCAGGTGTCCCCACAAGGAAACTTGAGATTCTTCCTAACGGCTTATCTGAGGCGGCGTTTGCCGATTGTGCCCCCGCCATTCCACGGTCCGAAGGTGTGCTGCGCGTAGGAATGATTGCTCGCATCAACGACCCAGTAAAGAATCACACTACGTTCGTTCGTGTAGCAGCACAATTAGCACAGATGTTCTCCAATCTGGAATTCCTGATTGTGGGTGACGGGCCTTTGCGGCCGGGACTAGAAAACATGGCCGCAGAGATCGGCTTGAAGGATAGAGTCATGTTTGCGGGAGAGCGTCATGACATTCCCAATGTGCTGCAAAGCATGGATATCAGCGTACAAATATCGTCGTCGGAAAGCCTGTCCAACGTGATTCTTGAGTCGATGGCAGCAGGTGTACCAGTAGTCGCTTACAACGTGGGTGGAAATCCCGAGTTGATCAGAGATGGGGAGACGGGACTTCTTGTGTCACCGAATGATGAGCAGGAACTGCTACGAACTCTACAGCGACTTCTGGCTGACTCGGAGCTGCGATCGAAGTTTGGACGGAGCGCGAAACAATTCGCGGGAGCTAACTTCCATATGAGCAGTGTTTGTCGCCGTTTCGAACAACTTTACGCCAATTTGCTGAGTGAAAAGTTGTGAATGCAGTGGATCAAGAGTATGCCTTGAGAAAGTGAAAAAGCATGCAATCAGGAAACACACCCAGGAGCAAGCGACCTGTCTTTGTCCTGGGTTCGCCGCGATCGGGCACCACTCTCCTTTACCATATGCTCCTGTCGGCTGGAGGCTTTGCGGTCTATCGCACGGAGTCGAACGTTTTTAACCTTTTAGTCCCACGGTTTGGTGATCTGAGCATTCGTGAGAACCGGCAGCAGCTTATGAGAGTTTGGCTAGGGAGTAAGCTCTATGCACGATCCGGGCTTGGCTCGCACCAAATTGAAGCCAAAATCCTCCAGGAGTGTCGAAGCGGCGGCGATTTTCTTAGGATTGTGATGGAAGAAATTGCCCGGAACCAGGGCATGGAGCGATGGGCGGATTGCACTCCGGAGCATCTTTTGTACCTTGACCAGATCAAGAAAGCTTTTCCGGACGCTCTGATCATTCATATTTTGCGCGATGGACGGGATGTCGCGCTCTCGCTCGAAAAACAAGGTTGGATCCGGCCTTACCCTTGGGATATGAAAAAAAGCCTGTTGGTCGCGGGACTCTATTGGGAATGGATCGTCAACAGAGGTCGGAAGGCCGGCCGGGAATTATGTAATGACTACATGGAACTACACTTCGAGGATCTGATTTCGGAGCCGTATCCAACCCTCGCCGCACTGGGTCAGTTCATCGAACATGATTTGAACTACGATCGCATCCGAAAAGTGGGGATAGGTTCGGTCAGTGATCCCAACACTTCTTTTCAAGTTGAAGCAAATTTCAAACCAGTGGGCCGTTGGCGAACTCAGTTCCCTGCGGATCAATTGCGAGACTTTGAGGGACTCGTTGGTGGGACTATGAAAGATTTGGGCTACCTGGTCCAAACGACAGAAGGATCAGCACGCCATGCTCTCGCTTTAAAGACCATGCGATTTGGTTACCGCAGCCTTTACAGCATGAAACTTTGGCTCAAGGCGAAGACGCCGCTCGGGCGACTCTTCATGAGCGATGATTTGTCATGGCTATGACCGGACCCTTATCCACCACCATCGTCGAAATCGATCGCATACGACCTACGTGAACGTTTGATTTTTGATTGGGGAGACTCTGCGCGAAATGCCTTCATTTTCATGTTAGCTACTTTTGAGCGATTAGCGGGCCTGTTTTATGACTGGCTGAGTTGCCCGGATTCGGTTTGCAATGCGGATTTGATCTGTGCCCTTGCCGGACGACGAAAGCGAATGATCTTCGCGATGCAGTTGTTCTCACAAGGTCGCGCCCAAAGCGTCCTACTGAGCGTCGGGCCTTATGAAAGTGGCTGGGGACTCCCGAATCTGCCGTGGCCGGTTCCTTTCGATTTCCCGCCATCAGCCTTATCGTTCCGATCGCCGGAAGATCACTGGTTCGTCACTTGCGAAGCGGGCAGAAGTGCGGTGGACAAGGTCGAGATCGGGAAATTTGGCACTCTTGGCGAAATCAGGACTTTGGCTCACTGGTTGCAGTCGCGCCCGCAAATCGCGTCTCTTTTGGTGGTCAGCAGCGCGCCTCACCTCAGGCGCGTGCGAATGTGTTGCCGCGCCCTCCTTCCCCAAGACCTACAAGTCCGATTTCTAGCGGTGCCCTATGAGAATCCATTCTTGAACCGAGAGCTATGGTGGAAAAATCCACGAACTCGGGCGATAGTGATCTCCGAGTTGCCCAAACTTTTGCTCTACTCCATAATCGTGCGGAAATGGCTTCTCAGGATCGCCATTGTTCCCGCTGGAAGAAAGGCGGACAACATACAATCCTGACTGCTTTCTTGAGTTTGGCCGGGCGGCTGGTAATTTGGGAGAGTGCTCCGGATGTACTCGGGGATCGTCTTGCTACCCCATCCGGCTTCGACAGTTGTGAGCTTTCATATCTTGCGACAAGACAGAAATGCCGCCAGAGTTCGTGCGGCAGGTCACTATGCGGCGATGTAGCCCTCTGGACGCGATAAAGCAAACCAGAGGGCACCGTCAGGACCTACCGTGATTCCAACGGAGCAATATTGATGGGTGATGCATACTCCTCGATGGTGACCTCTTGCGCCAATGAGAACCGCCAGGCTCCACAGCAGCCCCCTAGCAGCAGAGCGTTTGCGCCTCGTCGCCAGGTCCTTCGACATCGGCATATGAATGCTTGCACTGAATTAGGTAGCATATTTGCTTCCTGCCACACTCGGCTTCGCCTCTAGGGGTGTGCAATTGGCGGAGGGTCTTGCTCTTCGGGGAGACAGCGTCAACACTATATCATTGTCCTGCTGTTCGACTGTTGTCGGCCTGGCAACGACGCGAAGATGGACCCAAGAGTCCCAAATCTGGACAGCGGGACACCCCAGCTGGGCTTCGTTCTACGTTCGTGGAGATCTCTGTTCGGAGCACCCGCCGTTAATCGCAGTGGGAATAACCGCTGCGAGATGGTGCAGCGCAAGACTTCAGCTTCAACGGCTTTTTCGCAGGTAGACGAACTTTAGGAAATTGTCGGTCAGAGAAAAGACGCTAGTTAATGGAAAAATGGTCACTACTCACGGAGAAGATCACGCGGCTCGCATCCATGAGCCGCGCAGAGGTAGTGGACCGGATTCGTCAGTACGTTACCGCGCGGGTGGACGTATGGCGCTACCAGCGTGGTCGTATTCTTGCTGAAGAGTTCCAGGGCAAGCTTGCGAAGCCAAATGGACATTTCTTTTTCGCCCCCGGTCAAGTGCCGGCCCTATGCGACCTCCTTCAGCAACGTTTCCCGACGGAGGTTCGGGAAATGGTTGCGCGCGCGGAGCAGATTTGCGCGCATCGTTTCGATCTGCTCGGATATCGGGACCTCGACTACGGAGCGGAAATCGATTGGCACCTGGACGCGGTCCACGGCAAGCGCGCTCCCCAAAAGCCATGGTTTAAGGTGAGATATCTCGACTTCGAAGAAATGGGCGACGCCAAGATCGCCTGGGAGCTCAACCGACATCAGCATTTGGTCATTTTGGCAAAGACATACCGTCTTACGGGCGAGAACAAATACGCACACGAGATCGTTACCCAGTGGAGGCACTGGCAGGCCGAAAATCCCTATCCAATCGGGATGAACTGGGGGAGCAGCTTGGAAGTGGCCTTCCGAACCTTATCCTGGATCTGGGTGTATTTTTTGCTGGGCGATTCTCCAGCGATGACGACCGAGGTGAAGGCCGAATGGATGCGGGCTTTGGGACTCAACGGACGACATATTGAGACTTTTCTCTCCACTTATTCCTCACCCAACACGCATCTTTTGGGTGAGGCAGTCGCGTTGTTCTTCATTGGCGTGTTGTTTCCAGGTCTTCGACACGCCCAGCGTTGGAGGCAGCGGGGATGGCACATGGTTCTGAACGCCGCCACGACTCAGGTCAGAAGGGATGGGTTCTATTTCGAGCGTTCAGTCTACTATCATGTGTATGCGCTCGACCTCTTCCTTCATGCGCGCACCCTGGCAATGGGAAATGAGATTCCGGTTCCTGCCGAATTTGATCAAACGCTTGCTAGGATGCTTGAAGCGCTATGTTTGTTGGGCAGGGCGGGAGTTCTGCCCACCGTGGGGGATGATGACGGCGGCAGGCTGTTCGATCCGCAACGCAACCACGCTGAGCATTTGATAGATCCCTTGAGTACTGGCTCGATCCTGTTCAGACGAGGAGATTTTAAGTTCCTTGCCGGTTTGCCACGAGAAGAGACGCTATGGCTTTTGGGGGAAAGGGGCCTTCGGGAGTTCGAAGAGGTGAAGAGCAGCGAACCTTCTGCGGATTCCTCGGCGATGCGCGAGAGTGGGTTCTACTTGATGGCAGATGCGGAGACTGGACAGCAGCTCACGATCGACGCCGGACGGCACGGCCCGGGGCACGGACACGCTGATGCCCTGAGCCTAACTTTGGTTCGCAACGGACACGTGTGGCTCATGGATCCCGGTACATACGGGTATGTCGGAGGAGGCGGAGAGCGCGCGCAGTATCGCGGAACGGCAGCGCACAACACGCTATGTGTGGATGAAGTCGATCAAGCAGAGAATGTGGTGCCATTCAGATGGGGAAAGCCGCCAATCGTCAAGGCTGGCCGGTGGGTCGCCGGACAACATTTCACGCTGTTCAGCGGCAGCCATGATGGCTATGCACGCTTGGCGCAGCCGGTCACACATCAGCGCTGGGTATTTCATCGAAAAGCGCAGTTTTGGCTAGTGAGAGATCGTGCCATCGGACAAGGAAGGCATCAACTTCAGGTGACTTGGCGCCTGGGTCCGACGCTTGCGCCGGTATCTACTAAGGATAACGTGTTCGCGGAAGGACAGGATGCTCTTGGTTTGCTAACGGCGGAGGGCCACGGATGGTCGCAGAGCGCGCACCGGGGCAACTGGTCCCCGGTGTACGGCCGCGCGGAGCGGGCGACTGTGCTCACGTTCGGACAAGAAACGGAACTTCCAAGTGAATTTGTCACGCTACTAGTGCCAGATGCGGGCATTCGGTCGGAAATCGGTCGACTTGAGCGAGTGCTGAGTGATACATCCGTGAGCGCCTATCGTTACATCCGAGAGGGGCGGGACCACTTATTCATTTTCTCGAATGGTGAGGGAGCCTGGAGTTTTGACAAATGGGCCAGCGACGCAGCGTTTCTATACTGTGCGTTGGAACAGGAACAGGAGCAACGCTTGCTCATCGCTTGCGGCGGTTCCTATACCGACATTGCAGGCCAACGAGTGTTCACGAGCGAGCAGTGTGTGGATTATGCTGAAGTCATGAGCTCGAGAACGAAAACCGAATTGTTCTCTTCCGATCCGGAGCGAGTTGTTTTGGTGGGTTCGTTGGACCGCGTCGATTTTGAATCAGCTGTCCCGGGGAACGAGCCCAGAGGAACAGGTGTTTAGCCATGTGCGGGATTTGCGGTATCTTCCACATCGATCAAATGCAGCACGTTGATCGTGCAACGCTGGCTGAAATGAACCAGTGCATTGCGCATCGCGGTCCGGACGATGACGGATTCTACCTGGATGGGAATGTGGGCCTCGCCATGCGACGCCTCAGCATTATCGACATCCGCACTGGACATCAGCCCATCACCAACGAAGAAGAAAACATCTGGATTGTTTATAACGGCGAGCTTTATAACCACCAGGACCTTCGCAAGGATCTGGAAGCGCGCGGGCACCGCTATCGCACAAAAAGTGACACCGAGACGATCGTTCACCTTTACGAGGAGTATGGCCGTGAGTGCGTGAAATATCTGCGGGGCATGTTCGCATTTGCGATTTGGGATCGGAAGAAGCGAAAGCTGTTTGTTGCACGGGACCGGCTCGGTATCAAACCTCTCTATTTTTGGTGCGATCATAAGACTCTCGTTTTCGGTTCCGAAATCAAGGCGATCCTCGCATGTCCGGGGGCGAAAGCCGAATTCAATATTGCAAGGCTCTCCGAGTATCTGGCCTTTGGCTACATTGCCGAAGCGGACACGATGTATGTCGGTATCCGCAAACTACTGCCTGGACATACGCTCGAAGTCGACGAGAGTGGGGAGATACAGATTTCGCGCTATTGGGACTTGAATGTCAAAGCCGACGATGTAAGCCAACCACGAGCGCATTACGTAAGACGGTATCGTGAGCTGCTGGAGTCGTGCGTTTCGAGCCACCTGATGAGCGACGTTCCCCTGGGGGTATTCTTAAGCGGCGGTCTCGACTCTAGCGCAATTGCGGCGTTGGCTACCAAGATCCGTCGGGAGCCGATCGAGACCTTCGCGGTGGGCTATGGGGAAGAATCATTCAGCGAACTGCCCTTTGCCCGCCGAGTGGCTGAGCACATCCGATCGCAACACCATGAGGTGCGTCTTAGTCGCGAGGAGTTCTTCCAGGCCCTGCCGCGTCTAATCTGGCACGAAGACGAGCCCATCGTGTGGCCCTCAAGCGTCTCGTTATATTTTGTGGCACGCCTGGCCCGGAAGCGTGTGACTGTGGTACTTACCGGCGAGGGTAGCGACGAGACCTTGGGAGGCTACACTCGTTACGCTTGGACTCTTCTCAACTCGCGCCTGGACAGCGCCTATCGCAAGGTGACCCCTGAACTCCTGCGCAACATGGTGCGGAAGGGCATCAATTTGGGGCGATTGTCTGCGGCACTCCACCGCAAAGTGGCGCATACCTTCCTCGCGCGGGACGGAGATTCGTGGCCTTCTTTCTATTTTGACAACTTTTATTCAGCTTTCTCGTCGTCCGATCAGGATGAGTTGCTCACGTCCCAAGCGAAGGAACACGCCGGGGACGCATATGCCGGATCGATGGACTATTGGAATACCTCGTCAGGCGATATGTTGCACCGTTTGCTTTACACGGACATCAAGACCTATTTGGTTGAGTTGCTCATGAAACAGGATCAAATGAGCATGGCGGCGTCGGTGGAAAGCCGAGTACCTTTTCTGGATCACGAACTGGTGGAGTTCACTGCCAGTATTCCGTCCGGGTACAACACTAAAGGGCTTGCGGGGAAGTTCGTCCTGAAGTCGGCCGTAGAGCATCTGCTTCCCCGAGAGATCATTTATCGGCAAAAGATGGGATTTCCAACTCCGTGGGCTTATTGGTTGGCAGGCTCAAAGCTCCAACACCTCGAGCGCATGCTGCTCGAGCCTCGCACCGCGGATCGCGGTCTGTTCAAGATGGATGTCGTGAAACAGTTGTTCGCCGAGCACCGCACTGGCCATCGTGATCACGGAAATCGCATTTGGCGACTGCTGAACCTGGAACTTTGGCAGCGTGTCTGTCTTGACGGCGAAGCGATCGAAGATGTCGCACAGCCTCGAGGAGCGGTTGCCGCGACATAAGTCTTGACTCACACGCGAGATTCGAATTGAAATGTAACGCAGCCTAATCCACAAATAGTTAGTCGAGAAACCGGCGGCTGTTTCAATTCCGATCCTTCGATGACGACAAGCAAGGTCTTAGCATTGCGAGCAAGGCGTCCCGCAAATGCGGACCTCCCGAAAGCAGACCGGATATCAGGGGTTGCCGGTTATTTGCGCGGAACGGAGTGTTCTCCAATGTGGTGGCGAAGCCGCCGGAACTGAGAACCAGCGCTACACCAGCCGCCACATCCCATTCGTTCTTCGGCGTCAGCGTGAAGGTCGTGTCTGCAAGGCCAGCGGAAACTAGGGCTAGTTTGTAGGCGACCGAGCCCATCGGGCGTATGTGCAGTTGACTGTTTTCAAACTGCTTCCACTCTCCACGATGAATCTCGCTCCGGCTAGCCACCACGGTCGCACCATTGAGACTGGTACGCTCGCTGGCGCGTACAGGTTTCCCGTTGTACAGCACACCTGCATCGACTGCCCCAAGGAAAACTTCCTGCGTAGCGGGATTGCAGATACCTCCCGCTACCGGACAGCCATCCTCGACGAAGCCGATCGAAACGCAGAATTCGGGAATGCCTTTTACGAACTCGCGTGTGCCGTCCAAGGGATCGACCACCCAGACCCTTCTCTGATCCAGACGAGAAAAGTCGTCCACGCTCTCCTCTGAAAGCCAGCCTTCGCCGGCACGCAGCAGGTTTTCGCGCAGTGCTGCATCGATTGCACGATCGGCTTCGGTTACTGGATCGTGTCCGACTTTGAATTCCGCCTCAATGCGGCCAGGGGTGAAGCGGCCGAAAATTTCTCGTGCCGCGGCCAGGGCAGCTTCAATACGGTTCAGAATTTCCGAGTACGCAGAATTCATTGTTCCTTATCAAAGAGTGTTGAAATCAGGCCCAGATCATCCTGGCGCCCGTAATGAGAAGAACAAAACAGAGAATCCGTCGCAGCCACAAGACCGGAACACGGGTGCTTAGGTGCGAACCTATCAGTGCTCCGGGGATAGAACCGATCAGGAGCGACGCCACCAGAGAGGGATCCACATTGCCCAACTGGAAATGTAAAAAGCCGGTCACGCCCGTCAGCAACACGGCATGGACGATGTCGGTTCCCACATTCACCTTGGGAGGATAACTGTAGAACAGCAAAAGCATCATCATGATGATGCTGCCGGAGCCCACCGACGTCATCCCTACTAGGAACCCGGAGCCTAACCCAATGATCGTCATGCCAACAAAGGATTTCAACGTGGGGGGCCGATTGACCATCCGCTCCTCGATGCGTGACTGAAACATTAAGAGCATCGGAATGCATACGAGAAGCAGACCAATGGCCAGCTTGATGAGATCATTTACTCCATTGCCGTACACGTGACGCAAATGGGTCAGGTAGGCAACCCCTGTGGCGGATCCAGGCACGCTGCCCACCGCCAGCGCCAAAACCACTTTTCGGCGGACGGTGCCCTTCTTAAGGTGCACGAGGCTGGCTGGAATCTTGGTGAAGAAGTTGAAGAGTGCGTCTGAGCCTACAGCCATGATGGCGGGCACGCGTAGGCCAAAGATCAGGATGGGCAACAGAAGAACTCCGCCTCCCAATCCGGTCAGGCCGATCAGAGTTCCCACTAGAAATCCAACCAGGATTTTGGCGGCGACTAAGGCCATGGAAAGCCCTGTTGTGCGTTCATGCGATTCGACTCAGACGCGCGTTGTTTAGCTCGCTGGTCCCACTCCAATAAAGCCTTGCTGCTCCAAGTGCAGGATGATCTCCTGCGCGGCTTCTTCGGGCGACAGCTCGGCGGTGTTGATCACAACTTCGGCTTTCGTCGGCGCTTCGTACGGGTCGGAGATTCCGGTGAATTCCTTGATGATGCCAGCACGCGCCTTCGCATAGAGGCCCTTGCGGTCACGCTGCTCGCAGGTCTCGATGGGAGTGGCAACATGGACGAGGACGAATCCTCCAAAAGGCTCGATCAATTCGCGGATCTGCTTGCGAACAGAATCGTAGGGCGCGATCGGGGCGCAGATCGCAATTCCACCGTTCTTCGTGATCTCCGATGCCACGTAACCAATGCGACGAATGTTAATGTCACGATGTTCCTTGGAGAAACCGAGTTCCGAAGAAAGATGTTTGCGTACCAGGTCGCCGTCGAGAATCGTGACCGGACGTCCGCCCATCTCGAGGAACTTGGTCAGCAGCACATTGGCGATTGTCGATTTGCCTGAACCCGACAGGCCAGTGAAAAAAATCGTCACTCCCTGGCGATGCCGCGGTGGATAGCTGCGCCGCAGTTCCTGAACAACCTCGGGATATGTGAACCATGACGGAATGTCCCGGCCACCGTTCAAACGCTCACGCAACTCGGTTCCGGAGATGTTCAGGACACGCGATCCGTTTGGGACTTCGTTGTCGGGAACGTACTTATCCTGATCTTCCAGGTACACCATCATGTTGAAGGGCACCATGGTGACGCCGATATCCGCTTCATGCTTCTTGAACAAATGTTGTGCGTCGTAGGGACCGTAGAAGGGCTTTCCATCGGTGTCGTTTCCCGGACCGGCGTGGTCTCGCCCGACGATGAAGTGTGTGCACCCGTGATTCTTGCGAATCAACCCGTGCCAGATGGCTTCCCGGGGACCGCCCATGCGCATGGCAAGGGGCAGCATCGCCAGCTTCACGGTACCGTGAGGATACTTGGAAAGCAAAAGTTCGTAGCAGCGGACGCGCGTGAAGTAGTCGACGTCCCCCGGCTTGGTCATACCCACGGAGGGATGAATGAGCAGATTCGCCTCAACCTGCCGTGCGGCTCGGAACGTGAGTTCCTGATGTGCGCGATGCATGGGATTACGAGTCTGGAACGCAACCACTCGACGCCATCCCAGGCGAGAGAACTCAGCGCGAAGCTCCGCGGGCGTAAGGCGCAGAGCACGAAAATCGTAGTGCACGGGCATCTGCAGGCCTTCCAGTGGCCCACCCACATAACACGGGTTGCCCTTGTTCTGGACATAGTCCGCGCCAGGATGAGCGTTGCTGGTGGTTCCGAACACATCTTTCGCCTCGGCAGTGCGGTCCGGTTGCCAGACATCCTCGACATTGAGAACCGCGAGCATGACGCCTTCGGGATCGCGCAAAACGACTTTACTGCTGCCGGGCTTGAGAGACTTGGCAAACTGCTCACTAACATCAAGTGTGATTGGCATTGGCCACAGACTTCCGTTGGCTAACCGCATGTTGTGACAGACGCCTTCATAATCGGCGCGATTCAAGAAGCCCCGCAGGGGAGAGAAGCCGCCGCTCAACAAGAGTTCCACATCGCACACCTGCCTCGGGCTCAGGTCCCAGGACGGCCATTCCTTAGAGTGCGCTTTGCGTTCCGCAGCCAGATTCGGTTCGACGATAAGGTTGATTAGTGTCCCGCCATGCGCCGGAATTAGGTGGCTTGTTGAAGTCAAATCTCTGAACCTCCTCGGTTCGATGGTTTTCTGCGGCGTGTGTGAGCACCGGGAGCGGAATCCAGGCAAACCACTGCACTGCATTGCAGCGAATCTGTGAGACGGGAAAGAAACAGAACACTAGGTCCTCAGCCGGAATTGACTGGCTACTGGATAGTCAACTGTGCCTCGTGTCCCTTTTCGCGTTGCCTGCTAAGCCGTTGATTACCGGTTACTTAAGTGCCTATCGATTCCCCAAGTCTTGTAGCAAGTTTAAAGTCGAAACTTTATACGCACAAGGAATTTCCATCTCTCTCGGAAATTTCCATCGACCGTATTCAACATTTGATCCTATAGCCGCTCGGCGGATTCGAAAGGTTAAGATGCTTTTTCTGGTGCCGCCGTTTGTCCAGTACCTATTTGTCGTGCGGACATTTAGACTACGATTCCCGCTCTGAAGGATTATCAACAGTTTTCGCAAAAAGGATACTGCGGGCTGCGGCGGCGGTTCGTGGCTCGTTTGCAGAGAAGTGGCACGGATATCCTCCTGTGCGATTCGATGCTGGAGGATCCGAAATGGAAAACCGGAACGCCGACCAAGGCCGTGAACGAAAGAACGACCATCCGCCATTGCTGAAATCTGTCTACAACCTGAATCCGCTTTTGCGGCCGGTTCGACGAAACTTCTGGGGTCGCAGCAAGCACGGACGCCACGAACTATCGCTCAAGCATAAGCATGGTCCCGTACTCACCGACAATTGATTTAATGGAAAATTGAAATTCGGATGCCCAGCGCTGCGCGGTTTTGAAATCTTCCAGGCGCTCACCATCATCCATAAGGATCACACAAGCGGGTCCTAGTCTGTCACCGAGAACCGGGAGTAATCCATATCGACCTCCGCGTGTAGCAGCCGGAGGACCATCGCACAACACTAAAGCTGGCGATCGCAGCGATGGCAAAATCTCGTACCATTCAAAATCACCGTAGGAGACCAAAGGCGCGTAAATAATGTCCGTACGAATACCATGGTCCTTTGCAAACTTCTGACACCCTCTGGCCCAAGCAGGGTCATGTTCCAGAGAAGTCGCCTCAATTCCCAGCGCCGCAAGAAGAATCGTACTTAGGCCACACCCGCATTCAAGAACCGGCCCTGCCACATCTTGCGCTAGACGGACTGCTTCTAGAAGGTAGTCAGCGTCGGCAGAAAAACCCATGTTTCCCCAAGCTTCACGAAACCGCAGAACCAGCTCGAGAGGCGGCGTCGTACGCGTGAAGGTGCGTAACTTACGGAGACAGTACCGCAGTCGCATCTCCCGAAGAACGCGCTTTACAGGATCTTTGATTGCGGGTGGAATGAACCTGATCATGTTGCGACGTTGCGTAATCAGTCGAAAATTCAGCTCCGACAGCAACAGCTTCCTCCTTCCCCATAGTCGAAAAACCAAAGTTATGCGCACGTCCCCTCGTATGTGTGAGAGAACTAAA
>Ga0307471_100000732_pt1 | contig 17153 bp, 13 predicted proteins | sample atmos_gasesAM3C__2_FD_204566 | JGI IMG/M metagenome (GOLD analysis project Ga0307471, IMG submission 204566) | Hardwood forest soil microbial communities from Morgan-Monroe State Forest, Indiana, United States - atmos_gasesAM3C_515 | ecosystem: Environmental > Terrestrial > Soil > Temperate...
TTTAGAGGGTCGCGTGGCACTGGTCACCGGGGGGTCCGGGCGCTTTGGCGGGCAAATCTCGCAGGCGCTGGCCGAGGCTGGCGCTACCGTGCTGATCGCATCCAGAAACATTTCGAAGTGCGAAAAAGCAGCGAACATCCTGAGGGAATCCGGCTTCATCGCTGAGCCGATGCCTCTCGATTTGAGCGTAGAAGATTCGGTCCGCAGCCTGGCGGACCGCATCCAGTCCGACTGGCGGAGGCTCGACATTCTGTTCAACAACGCGGTGACGGTTTCGACGGGGGCGGTCGAAAGGTACTCCAGCGATGAATGGGCACGCGTGATGGAGTGCAACTCGCTAGGTCTCTACCGTGCCTGCCGCACCTTCGGAGCTCTGATGGTCGAACGAAAATCCGGGAGTATTGTGAATGTTGCCTCAATCTACGGAGTCGTCAGCCCAGATTTTGATATTTATGAGAACAACGCAGAGATGATTAATCCTCCCAGCTACAGCTTCGCCAAAGGCGGCATGATCCAACTCACGCGGTACCTGGCAGTGCACTTCGCTCGCTACGGCGTTCGGGTGAACTGCTTGAGCCCCGGAGGCCACTACGTTCCGCAAATGCCCGAGGAGTTTGTAGCCAACTATTGTCGTCGTACCCCTCTCGGCCGAATGGCAGGGCCGAATGACCTCAAAGGGGCCGCCGTATTTCTAGCCTCGGAGGCGTCCGCTTATATCACGGGGCAAAATCTCTTGGTGGATGGTGGATACACTGCGCTCTGAAGGGACAATCCCGCAACTAATTATCCGGTCCGACGCAACCACGAAGATGGGCAGCGGCCATCTGATGCGGTGCCTAGCCCTTGGCCAAGCGTGGAAAGATAGGGGAGGGGAAGTCCAATTTGTCACCGCCTGTACAAACGAGGAGCTCATTCAGTGCCTCCGCGAGGAGAATTTCACTGTGCACCACCTGGACCACCCTTTTCCGGACGCGGAGGACTGGCAGTTTACCCGGGGGCTCTTGACGCAACAGCCCGGGGCATTGCTTGTCCTGGACGGCTACCATTTCACGTCGGACTATCAGAAGCAGGTGAAGGACGCGGGCTACAAGCTGATGGTTATCGACGACATGAACGACCTCCCGCATTATTACGCGGACATAGTGCTCAACCAGAACATTTACGCCAACAACTTGCGATATTCCTGCGAACCTCACACCACATTGCTCTTAGGCTCTATGTACGCCCTCTTGCGGCGAGAGTTTCTGAAGTGGCGTGGGTGGAAACGCACCGTCCCTACCGTGGCTCGCAAGGTGCTTGTCACGCTGGGAGGCGGCGATCCAGACAACGTGACCATGAAAGTGATTCAAGCCCTGGAGTTAGTACCAGTCGAAGGCCTGGAAGCAACGGTTCTGGTGGGAAGTGTCAACCCGCACTACGAAGAACTGAGATCCGCTGCTCAAGGTTCGCGTGTCCCTATCCGTCTGGAAAGACGCTTGACGAACATATCCGACATCATGTCCTGCGCTGAAGTCGTCGTTTCTGCGGGAGGAGGTACTTGTTGGGAGCTCGCTTTTATGGGATTACCTGCCGTGCTGTTGCCGTTGGCCGAGAACCAGCGGGTTATCGCTCGAGGATTGAGGCAGGCTGGTATTGCTGTAAATCTGGGCCAACCTGAGTGCGTACCCGCCGAGCTTCTAGCGAGCAGGTTGGCGGAGTTGATTGAAACACCTCACGTACGGCGGCATTTTAGCGAACGCGCGAGACTGCTGATCGACGGCTTCGGAGTCGAAAGGTTAATTTCGGCATTGAAGTTGCAACCACCACAAATCGGAGTGAGTGGCTGAGATGCGTATTCTGCTGTTGGCTAACAACTGGGTTGGGTGGCGGGTCGCCAGTTCGCTGACAGAACGCGGCGAAGAAATAGTCGGCTTGGTGACCCATCCCTACGGTAAGCGGAAGTACGGCGACGAAATAATCAACGCTGCCAAGGTAGATCCCGCTTGCATCTGGGAGGGAGACCAGCTTCGGCGACCGGAGGTAATCCAGTCGATACTACAGAAAAAATCAGATATCGGTATTTCCGTCTTGTTCGGTTACATCTTAAGGCGAGACCTTTTCAATTCGTGCCCCGCAGGCTGCATCAACATCCATCCGGCCCTGCTCCCGTACAATCGAGGCGCGTTTCCAAACGTCTGGAGTATTGTCGAAGGAACTCCGGCCGGCGTCACGATCCATTACATCGATGAGGGCGTGGACACTGGGGACATTATCAGTCAGCAAGAAGTAGAGGTTGAGCCGACCGATACCGGAGCAACTCTCTATCGGAAACTGGAAGAGACGGCCGTTGCCCTCTTTGAAAGGACTTGGCCTTTGATACGATCAGGACGGGCACCACGGATCGTGCAGCCCAAAAAGAACGGCACGTGTCATCGCGTTCGGGACGTCCAATCTATTGATGAGATCGACGTTAATCGGACTTATAAAGGCAAGGAGCTGATCGACATCATCCGCGCTCGAACATTCCCTCCTCACCCCGGCGCATACATCCGGTTGAGCGATCGCAAGGTCTACCTGCGTTTGCAACTTGAAGAGGCGACGGAACCTGCCGCAAAGTCGGCCAATGACGACCCCCTTTGCAATTAACGAGCGTTTGGTTGGGCCAGGGCTTCCCACTTACATCGTGGCGGAGCTGTCCGCCAACCACAATCACGATTTCCATCAGGCGGTCAGACTATTAGAAGCTGCCAAAGAAGCAGGCGCGGACGCGGTGAAACTTCAGACTTATACGCCGGATACCCTGACAATCCGCTCAGACCGTGAGTGGTTTCGCATTGCGGGCGGGACGCTCTGGGACGGGCGCACGCTTTATGATCTCTATGGCGAGGCTTACACTCCGTGGGAATGGCAGCCCAAACTCAAGGATATTGCCTCTGATTTGGGGATCCATTTTTTTTCGACGGCCTTCGATTCGAGCTCTGTAGATTTCCTTGAAGAGCTGGGTGTGCGCGTTCACAAGATAGCATCCTTCGAAATTGTCGACATTCCATTGATCGAAAAGATGTCTCGTACAGGAAAGCCGCTCATCATTTCCACCGGCATGGCAACACTGTCAGAGATCGCGGAGGCCGTCGAGGCTGCACGCAAAGCTGGAGCAACCCAAATCGCATTACTTAAATGCACCAGCGCTTACCCGGCACCGCCTGAGGAAATGAACTTGCGGACGATTCCGCACTTGTCTGAAACTTTCCAAGTGCCGGTGGGCCTTTCCGATCATACGCTCGGAATTGCCGCGCCCGTAGCAGCGGTGGCCCTCGGCGCTTGCATCGTGGAGAAGCATTTCACTCTCTCGCGGTCCATTCCCGGTCCGGACAGCGCATTCTCACTAGAGCCGCAGGAGTTCAGAGCGATGGCGGAAGCGATTCGAACCGCCGAGAAAGCGATCGGAAACGTTCATTATGGCAGTAGTGAGCAGGAGTCCAAGAGTCGAATCTTTCGTCGCTCCCTGTTTGTTGTCAGAGATATGAAAGCGGGGGAGACTTTTACGAAGGAAAACATTCGCTCCATTCGTCCCTCGAATGGACTCCCCCCCAAGTACTTGTATGAAGTGCTGGGCCGTCCGGCGGCACGTGACATCGCCAGCGGGACTCCTCTCGAGTGGCGGCTCCTGGCTTGAGTCTATGAGCGGCCAACCCTGGTTTCGCCGGAATAAGACTGGAACGGAAAACGAATGAATACATTTAAGTTGAAGATCGACCTTTTGCGAGGGGTGCTCATCGAAGAAAGTGGTTTCAATTTCGGGGTCCGCCAAGCAGCACCGTCGAGATTGACTGTTTGGTCGAAATTTACGAAGGGAAACTATGTTTTCTATATCGCAGGAAAATGCTACTCATTTCAGACTGAGAACCAGCTTCACCAATGGATAAGCCGATTCTCGCCGGAATCGGCTGCGGCCTGGGCCAAGGAAATAGACGGAGACATGGTGATTATTGTCGTTGAAAACGGAATGCAGAGAGCCTACCTCATAAGCGACCGGAACGGCGAATCAAGGGCCTACTATTGTTATCAAGGTGATTGCGTCTATATCTCGAACTCCCGCATCGAACTGATCAGGTTCCTAAAATCCCCGAGAATTTCGTCTTTTGCTGCCTACCAGCTGTTGACCTTGTATTATGTGGTTGATCCCCACTCTCTAATCGAACAGGCAAGTACCACGATGCCTGGTCAGATTATCCGTTTTGAGGCGAACAACACGGTGGTCTCCTCGTATTACTCACCGGTGCAGAATGACGTGGAGTACTTTGAGACCGAAGGCGAATGCGTAAGAGACCTTGACGCGGCCTTTCAACGCACAATTGAGAAGCGACTTGCCGACGCGCATACGCCTTGTGTTCTGCTCTCTGGCGGGATTGATTCTGTGATGGTGCTCAAGTATTTGATGGATGCTGCCCGAGGTCGCGTTCACACACTCACATTCACTGTCAAAGGGTTGTACCCCAATGAGCTAGAGCCAGCCAGAATCGCCGCCAAGTACTTCGGCACTACTCATCACGAACTCACCGTCGACCCTGCCGACGGCGCGAACCTCTATATCCAATCTATGATCGATGCAGACACATCTTCGAACTACTCTTCCCTTATCGGCCTGCGCACACGCGCTTACCTTGATACGCTTGACGGCAAATTTGATGTCTTCACTGGTGATGATAATCGCCTCCATACGCCCCCCTTTGACTATGCGATACAGCTCGGACTTCTTTTGAATAGTGCGGACTTCCGCTTTTCGCGGGTTGTCCGGAGCACGTGGTCAACTGTGTCAAGGCTGTCAGCATTGTGGCCCCTCGAAGGCCGCGCCAAAAACTATCTGCGTTATTGGGTAAATCATTTGAAACCCACGGCAGATCCGAAGAATTACATGCTGGAGAATCTGTTTGGATTTCACTTGCCAGACGGGAATCTCTCAGCAGCGAGTGAGCACTACGCTCATCTGCTTGCAGAGCTCCCTCAATTCGGTCGAGTCGATCAATTTCAGCAGGTTTTCAAAGAATACAGCGCCTTCAAGTACCGTACGCAATGGACTGACGACGGAAACTCCTCAGCATCCAGCATGTCGGGGTCAAAGACAGAGCTTCAACATCCTTTTTTTGATTGGGAGGTGGTTGGGGTCGCCAACAGAATCCCATACCATCTGGCTATGCGTCCAATCATTACATTCAAGTCTTGGTCACCAATCCCGCTCGTGCGAAAGCGAATTCCCCGCGTCTTGCTTCAAGGCTCGATTCCCAGCGATTTGCTCTACCGCGAGAAGGCAACTTGCCCCGCTACTCATCTGTTCTTCAATTCCCCCTTGCGACGATTCGTTGACCTGATGCTCGAAAAATGGCTTGCCGATTTACTTGAATCGGTAGATTCAGAAGTTCGAAGCATTGTCGCCACATACGTCAAATACTACTCAGCTAGAAGTATCTTCCTTAGGAATCGGGATGAGCACCTACTCTGGGCGACGTTGGCGATAAGCTACCTAGCGATCCTGAATCAGGTCTGCCGGGAACCGTCATTGCGGTTGGCCGACGAATTAGAGTTGCTTCGTAATCGCTCGTCAACCGAGAAGAGAAGCGAAAGAAAAACATCGTCTTTGGGTATGCCAGCAAGCTTGTCGAGAGCTTAGCCGACTCTCCGGGATCTAGACGGTCTCGTTTCTGGCACAAGCTTACTGACCTCACTTCCGAGATATGGTCTTGATACGAAAAGCACAGAGAGCCGTTAGTCTTTGATTCGTGCGAAAGCTTTCCTGAAAGCTCCGAAGCCCATGACAAGAACATTGGGGGAGGTCGAGTAGGTTTCTCCAGGGGCGATTATTGCGGATCTCTCCGAGAGTTAACGTCGTTTCGTTAAGGGTTTGTTTGAGGATACGATGACGCATCTTGCGAAGCTAGTGACAGCAGCATACTTGGACGTCGATCTGGCCTCCTCGACGCGCACGTGTTTGAAACATTTATGGCCCTTACTCACTCCGGGAGGCATGATTTTCTCCCAGGACGGCCATCTACCCTTTGTTCTCGACGTTTTCAAGGATGATCGATTTTGGAACAATGAACTGGGGTCCTTAAAGCCCGCTGTCCACGGCATGGGTGAGAGAAAACTGATTTGGGTGCAGAAACTCACGGCCACAAATATCTGACATCTATGGGGGCCACTGTACCCGACAACATGCCATCACAGGTCCTGTCAAGCGCCACTCCGACAGGAGTCGAAGAAGTGGCACAGCGCAGAGGGGCCACTAGAAAGTTTGTCCGAGACGTATTTTTTTCGAACCTACCAATTCCTTTCCTGAAGCTTCGCACGTACCTGTACCTGGTCGTTTTTGCTCGAGCCCTGGGACCGGCGGGCTACGGAGCCTGGTCGCTATTCATGGTGACACTGGGGATCGCAACGACACTGGGGACGATGAACTTCGGGTCTTCGATGATGCGCTTCCTCAGTGGGAATAGGACACTGAAAGAGACCAACCAAGGTTTGTCCACCGTTTTATTGTCGGTTGCAGTTTGTTCTTCGGTCATTGGAGTAATTCTCTGCACCTTCTCCGGGAATTTCGCCTCGGCGATTTTCCGACAATCCGACAAAACGTTGGTCCTGCTTGTGGCAGTCGTTCTTTCCTTCGACTGTGTCTATGAAGAGATGCGCGGTTACCTACGGGCGAGAAGGCTGAACCGCACGTGGGCATTTTTTTCGCTGTCGCGGATCGTGCCAGAGGCTCTGCTCACGGTGGCGATTGGATGGTGGCTCAGGAGCGTAACAGCCATTGTCTGGACTTATCTTATATGCGGGGTTTTGGCCGCCGCGATCGGCATGCTCTACTTGATCAACCTTCGCAATTTCCGCTTCACAAAGCCGAGCCGGCCTGTGTTGAGGCGGTACGCATGGTTTGGTCTCGCGCTGCTGCCTGGGGGCCTCGCGTATTCCTTGTCTGTAAGCGCCGATCGTTACATCGTCGGCTACTTTCTTGACCTCAAGCAGGTGGGCATCTATAGCGTATGCTTCACCATATCAGCGCTGGGTTTTTTCTTGGTGGGGCCGATCAACGATGTGCTGCTCCCGGAAATGTCCACGCTATACGACGCTGGCGATTGGGACGACTTTCATCGCAGGTTTTCTGGCATCCAAAGGTTCGTCTTCGGTTTCTCAGTTGGCGCCACGGCGCTACTGGTCGTGTTTCCCCAGCACGTATTGCGCATCCTAACAACACGGGACTTCTACTCTGGAAGTTATACTTTGGCGATCCTCGGACTCCAAGGCGTGTTTATGAGCCTTCTTATGCTTTACATCGTGATGCTACAAGTCCGGCTGCGCGTGTGGTCTACGTCGCTAATCTGGGTCGGAATAGGCGGCGTGGTGGTCTTAATTGAAATCATCCTGCTGCCCAGAATCGGGCTTCTGGGGGCGGGATTGGCCCAATTGGTCTCCTCGATCGCTGGCGCCGCCCTCGTGATCGGTCTCAACTGGCAGCTCTTCCGTCGGACTTTTCTACTTTCCTGGGTGTTCCAAACTGGCATGGCGTTCGCGGCGGTGTATGCCACAGCATTCTTCTGGCCCAGCAACTTCGCAGGGTTTTTCCCATCGGTGGCAAGACTGGCAGTCGCAACGGCAACCTTTGTTCTTGGGTTGGCAGTGACAGGGTACTTGGGCCTGAGTGACGTCAAGCTTCTGAAAGAGTCTCTGTTCTTAACAAACTGCAAGCCGGAAGCTGCAGCTAGTTACAAGGCCTTTCGGTGAGAGCTAACCGACAATTGAACCATCGAGCCAGGCCATGAAAATTCTGCTCATATGCAAAGGCGAGTACCGATATTGGTTTCCAAAAGTCGCAGCATCGCTCAAACAGGAATATAGCTGCACCGTAAGCGCCATGACGTTCTCTACGCCAACCGCAAGAATACTTGAAAGGACGCGCGAGTTTGATGATGTGCACAACTTGGCCGCTCATCTCAAGCATTGGCTCTCCGACACGCAGCAGTGTGTTCAGCGCTTACAGGAACTCGATCTGCACGGGGAGCTCGGGGGTAGCTTGAACACCATGGTGTATTCGGATCGCATCATCAGCCGATATTCCTTTGAAACAGTCAATAAGATCATTGCTGGAGTTTACAATTTCTGGGATTTCCTATTCAAGGAGGGGCATTTCGATGCGGTAGTTGGAGAAATTGCATCGGCCTCCGAGTGGATCGCTTGGGTCTTGGCGAACAAACTTGACATTCCCTACCTCGTGCCGTATCCGGCGCCCTTGACTAATCGAATCTTTTTTCTTCAGTCGCCTACAGGAGCGTGGGAGCGAGCTGAAAAGCTGTATGAACGGGCGAAAGCAATGGGCTTATCGAGGAAAGAGGCACAGTTAGCCGAGGATTTCTTGTGCGCGTTTCGGGCCAACAAACCGAAGCCGAGTCTCCACCCTTTGTCCTCGAGATCACCCCTCCACCTGGACGTGCGCCTATTAGTGCAAAGAATCGGAAGGATTCCGTTCAGAGTTCAGACCTATCTGGAAGATGGCTATTTTGAAGTGGGATCCTACGATGGCACGCCCCCCTGGGACTCGGTATGGACGGATCTTCTCAGGCTGCTTAGGCACGCCGCCAGTGAGCTGGCAATCTTTGAGACCCAGGTGAGTGAGGGCAGGAAAATCTATTTTCCCTTGCATGTTCAACCCGAATTCACAATCGACGTGCGTGCTCCGTTCTGTTCAAACCAGCTTGCTCTGATCGAGAACATCGCCAAAGGTATTCCCATGGGATACCGACTGGTAGTGAAGGAACATCCTGCGATGAGGGGTTATCGCAACCTGACTTATTATCGGGAGATTAAGAAGCTCTACAACGTTCAGCTTCTCTCACCGCTGGTCGATAGCCATAATCTCATTCGAGACTCGGACGCCATCCTCACCATCGTTGGGACGACCGCTTGGGAGGGCATCCTCTACGAAAAGCCGGTCGTGGCCTTCGGACCTTTATGCTATGGCTTTTTTGATCTCCTTTATCATTGCAAAAACATCGCTGATTTGCCCTTAACCTTGTCGGAAGCGATCCGGGCGTTTAAACCCGATCGCAATCTGCTCTTAAAATTTGTTTGGGCTATGCTGGGATCGGCACATGAAGGCCTCTGGGATTCCCCCCTGCGCTCGCCCAGCGTAACGGACGGACCCAATATCAGTAAACTTGCCAAAGCGATCATCTCCGAAATCTCGCTCGCAATGCCCGCGCAATCGGCCGGCCCTATGGCGGTGACATTGTGACCATCTTCCAAATTCACATTTTTGTGTTTCATATCTGGCACTTGAGGGTTTCTGTGCGGCCTACCTGGTCGTGGCAGCCCTTACGTGGACTATCTGGTTCGGCCCGCAAACCTCTTGTTCGACCCAGGGTGTTAGAGCAAGCAAGACATCGAGGCTATTGCAAAAATGCATCGTGAAGTGCTTTCAAACTTTGGCTATCCCAACGCTCCGTCTTTCGGATGCGGGCTTCGGCCCGGCAGTCGAGCGAGTGTATCCCTAACGACGGGAATCGTCTATCTGATGTATCACGAATTGGACCTTCCTGGCTGGCAGCCATGCAAAGCGTTCGTTCGCCACCACCGCTATACAGTCGCTCAGTCCGACTTTCGGAGACAGATTCTCGGCTTGAAGGATCGCAACTGGCGGGGCATGAGCGTGAGCGAGGCCCTTGCCGATTCAAAGCCAGCACTGCCGGGGGTGGCCATCACTCTCGATGATGGCTCCGAAACAGACCTGATAGGCGCGGCGCCGGTACTCAAAGAATCGAGTTGTAACGCCACGTTTTATGTCGTCGTGGGCTGGTTGGGAAGGCCTGGCTTTCTGTCGTCGGCTCAGGTTCGAGAGCTTGGGGACTTGGGCTTCGAGATCGGATGCCACTCCATGACCCACGCGTGTCTCAGCGAGCTCGGTCCCGCTGAGCTTCACGTGGAGATGACTGACGCGAAGGCGAAGCTGGAAGATATCCTCGGCAGACGAGTCGATCACTTCTCTGCGCCCGGTGGCTTCTGGAATCGAAGGTTGGCCCAAATGGCAATGGATGCAGGTTATCGCTCGGCTGCTACGAGTCGACCGGGGGTGAATCTGAGATCAGCAGACCCACTCAGCTTGGCCCGAGTTGTAGTGATGCGTGACACTTCCCCGCACGATTTTGAGCGCATATGCATGGGGAAGCACCTCCTCGTGCGAAAAACGCGGGAAGCAGCGTTGCGGGTTCCGAAGCGTTTACTGGGATACTCACGATACGTAAAATTCCAGTCGCTATTTTCCCTCGACGTTACGAGCGACAAGCAGTCGTGCCATTGTGGTGCCGTTGTAACCTCTGGCTCAGAACGCCAATGGACCGACCACACCAGTCAGCGTCAAAAAGCGCTGATAATAGAGTACAACGGGCGCGATGGGGGAAGTGCCTACGAAGTCATGGTGGCGGAGTCTTTGGCGGGCACTTTCCATTTGTCAAGACATGAATTGGACTTCAAAAGATGGGGCTCCCTGAAGTACGTCGCAGCGCCACTTGAGTTTGTCGGCCTGCGTCGCATTATGACGACCTGTCGCGACCATTCAGTTGCGATCAAAACATTCTCTGCCGCCTTGTTGAACCCCAGGCGACAGCCGCCAAACATTGTCATACTTCATCACGTCGGAGCCTCCCCCAATCTGCTTTATTCGGCGCTCGAAGCCTATATTCTCCACCAAATTCGGAAGGCCAACGCCGTCGTCGTGGTATCAGAATACTGGAAGCGCTATCTTTCGCAGCGAGGGTTAACAAACGTTTACACGATCCATAATGCCTTCAAAGCGCAGGAGTTCAGCCTTACGACGCAAGAAATCGACGACTTCAGGAGGCAGTATGATCTGCTTGGCAAGCCAATAATCTACGTTGGCAAATATGGTCCCGACAAGGGAGTCGAGGAGACATTTGAGGCGTTGAAAGACCTCGATGTTCATTTCGTTGCTTCTGGCAGGAGGCGCGGAGGCGGTCGAATGAAGTGCTATTTGTTGGGACGAAGGGATTATCTTCGTCTTCTTGCTGGTTCCAAGCTCGCAATCACGATGTCGCAATTCGCGGAAGGCTGGTGTCGAACCGCCCATGAGGCGATGCTTTGCGGAACACCCGTCGTGGGTTCAGGCCAGGGTGGAATGAGTGAGCTGCTCGAGTCAGGTGGGCAGATAATCTGCCGCGATTTTGCTTCGTTGAGAGGCTCGGTTGAAGCGCTGCTTGCGAACGAGGAGCGGAGAGCGGAACTGGGGCGCAAGGGCCGCGAATTTGCCCGACAGTTTACTTTCGAACGATTTCAAGCAGAGTGGATCGATTTGGTGAGTAGGGTACGTACAGCTCACTCGGAGGGGCTTCATTGCGCATAGGACACCAGGTCGCTTGAATGCCACCTGGGACAGAAAGTTCGGTGCAGAAGCTACAAGCATCGTGTAGATGATCTCATTGAGAAGCCGGACATCAACGAATTGGTGCGGACTTGTATTGTCTTCGCGATGGCGCCGCGAGCTTACGGCCGGCGACCGGATACGCGCTGCCGGTAAGAAGGTGGTGCTCGGCTGGCTGCACACAACGTACAGAACGGAAGAGGCGAAGCCGCGCGCCGATGCAGTGTGCATCGTCGACGCAGAGGGCTTGTGGCAACAGATACTCCGCGATTATCGCCGATCCGTACACCTATTCGAACCCGTGCAACTACTTACGGGTCCCGCGGGTGCATGTTGAGCTGTGCCGAACGGGGGGACTTTACTGTGTTCCCAGGAGGGCCGTTTTGAAGGTCGAACCATACACAAAAGATCTAGAAACCGCAGTGAAGGCGTTCAATAGGCGGTTGCGTGACGGGGGAGAGGGAAAAGAGGTCTTTCCTGAGACCTGGGTTCGTGATTTGCCCAAGCTACCGGACAGAGGTTTATATCAGGAATCATTTCTGGTTTTAGAGGCAGGTCAAGTCCGAGGTGGTTATCACCTAAAGCATCAGAAGTTTTTCATCCTCGGTAAGGAGGAAAAGATCGCCGGCGGTCCCCAGCATATTGTCTCCGAGGGAATAGTCAATGCGGCCCACACAATGGTTGGAGTGTTCTTGCTGAAAAATGCTCTGCAGAAGCAACCTTTGCTGTATGCCCTTGGGATGGGCGGCAAGGACGGAAGGTTACCCAGGTTGCTCAAAGCCTCGAGATGGACATTGCATCCCATCCCGTTCTATTTCAAAGTTTTGAATCCAAGTTCATTCCTGGCGAACCTGACATATCTACGCCGACACCGAGGTGTAGAATTGCTCTTTGATTTACTCCGTTACACGGGCATCGGATGGGCAGCCCTTCGAATCCTCGAATTCCGATCCGACAAAACAAACTCTGTGGTGTGCACTGAATCATTTGTGGAATTCGGGGCGTGGGCGGACAAACTCTGGGAAGCTTGTAAAGACAGCTACTCCTTTGTAGCGTTACGGGACAGCGGGACGCTGAACCTTCTCTATCCACCTTCGAACACCAAATTCCTGCGCTTGAGAATACTCCGAGATGCGAAGACGATTGGATGGGCAATTATAATGGATACTCGAATGTGTAGACACGCGCAGTTTGGTAACATGCGATTAGGTTCGATCGTTGACTGTTTGGCGTCTCCGGAACATGCCTACTGCACGATTGCTTGTGCAACCAAATTCCTCGAACGCAGGAATGTAGATCTGATCGTCAGCAATCAGGCCAGTTCTGCTTGGTGCAGCGCGCTAGGCAAGAATGGGTTTATGAGAGGGCCGAGTAACTTCCTTCTAGGTCTTTCTCCGAAGCTCGCACAACGACTTCAGCCGTTTGGCGAATTGAAGCACCACTTACACATGAATCGTGGGGATGGTGATGGCCCCATAAACCTGTAGCCGACCCTTGCCGCCGCTTCTTAAGTATCGCGATGACAGAGGGCGAACAAACCCGGCGGATGGGCACGGCACCCTGGAGCAGTCACTCCGGCGACTTGAAGCGGCCATGACGGCGGAGTCGATCAGCGAAGTCGTAGAGGAGGCAGTGGAGTGGGCTGGGATGAAGAACGTGCCGGCGTTCGCGGCTGGTCAGCGACAACGGATCCGGCTACCTGCTGCACGCCTTGGAGGACTATCTGCGGATGCTCGCAGACGAACGGAAAACTCGAACGCTTTCACGCTGAAGTCGCGGGTGACCTTGCTGATTTTACTCCAGCCCAGAGGAGCTACGGCGGGCGATCGCGGAGTACATCGGAGTTTTACAATCATCGCCGCTATCACGAGGGAGTCGGCAACATAGCGCCCGCCGATGTGTACTACGAACGGCAGGACTGGATCCTGAAACGGAGAGAAGAACAGAAACGAGTCACGCTCGAACAGCAGTTTCGGTGCAATCGCAGCCGCTCGATGACAATCACCATGGGTGATCTCAACCCCGAACCGTAGCTAAGAACTGCTCTCTCTTACTTTCATAGGTGCTGAAGACGAACACACATGGGGTTTGTCCGCTTTCCTTACTTTTGGGAGGCCTTGTAGGATTTTGGCGGCCCGACCATCCCCTTGCGGGGCAATTTAACCAAGCGTTGGCTTGGAATCTCTTCCTGGGGTTCAAAGACGTTTGAGTTGACGAAATGATCGTCGGCATCGGCATCGACAGTGGAGATTGATAAGGTTCGGCAGGTCACCAGACGGCGCCGATATTGCTCAAATTAGAGAATTCGCTTGCCCAAACTACAAAAGATTCAGTTCGTGTATCCCAAGTTCAGGCGCTTCTATCAGGTGCTAGGAGAATGGTCAACGAGGTTCGCCACCAAGGACTATGACGCTCACGCTCACAGCCGTACGCCTCCTTGTCTAGCGTTTCCCATTTTGGCGGCGATGACACCGAAAGAGATTGAGATCGCTGTATTGGATGACCGCGTTGAGAAACTGGCGATGAATCATCTAGATGCGGACCTCTACTGCCTCCATGTCAAAACAGAAATGGCTCCTCGAGCCTACGAACTGGCCGATTGGCTGCGGGCGGAGGGCAAACTAGTAGTTCTCGGTGGCCTGCACGTTACCTATCGGCCGGAAGAGGCGAAACAGCACGCGGACGTGGTGTTCATTGGAGATGCGGAGGGCATCTGGCAGCAGATGCTTGGCGACTATGAAAATGGCTCGCTCAAGCCTTTCTACCGTAGGGAACAGCCTGTGGACATGAGTGAGGTTCCTATCCCTGACCGCAGCATCTACAACCACTCCGGCAATTCCTGCCCATGTAATTACCTACAGGTCTCGCGTGGCTGTGTCCTGAATTGTGCGGGCTGTCCCATTCCTTTTGCATATGGCAAACGGATTCGCTTCCGGCCGTTGGAGCTGGTGGAAAAAGAACTGAATCATTTCCCATCGCCCACGATCTACATCACCGATGACAACTTGTTCTTTACCGGTGACTGCTATGCTTCCTACACCGATAACCTCCTTCGGCTTTTGGCACGTTTCGGCAAGCCGAGTTCCTGGGCCTCCGCCATTGGCCTGCCGCGCCGCCACGGTGAAGACTTCATGCGGCTGGCCAAGGAAGCCAAAGTCCATTCCATCTACAACGTGCTGTATGATTCACTTTCGAATCGAGCAATTGCCGGTGACCAAAGGGCGCTGGATCGCTTCCGTGAGATTTACGATCAGTACCGGGAAGCAGGAATCCAGTTCTGGATGTCAGTTTATGTAGGCACCGACGAGCATGATCACGGCATCGCCGACAAGGTCCTCTCGTTCCTGCAGAAGGTGGAGGCTCAATTAGTCGAATTCGTAGTTCCGACGCCTTTTCCGGAAACCCCTCTCTGGCACAAGGTGATCAAGGAAAGGAGGCTCTTGCACACCCACTGGGACGACTATGACGGACTGCATTCGGTCTACCGGCCGATGAACTTCACATCGGAAGAATTAGAGGAGCTCGTACGGGGACTCTGGATCGAGTTTTATTCTACCCATCCCTACATCTTTGATCGGGACGACATCAAGGTGCTCTTAAACTCCTGAATTGCGGTATGGCTCAATGACAGCGGAGGAGAGATGAGAACGATTACGAGTGATCAGAAAATCTTAGATCGGGTTCAGAGCATCATTGCCGAGGTGCTACGAATCCCGGTGGAGCAGGTCACTCCCGACTCCCTGTTAGGAGAGAATCTCGGGGCAGAGTCGCTCGACTTTGTGGACATCCAGTTTCGGCTGGAAACGGATTATGAAGTCGAATTTTACCAAGGCATTATGCTGGACAAACTAGCCGAATTATTGGCTCCCCAGAAATTGGAAGAAAACAACCTGTTGACACAATTTGGAGCAGTCGTCTTGCGACTCCGGATGCCCGAAGTCGACCCCGTACGACTGCAGGAAGGGCAGCCCGCCGCGGGGTTCGAGACCCTCTACACTCCACGGACTTGGGTTCGGGTCATTAAGGAACTCTTGAGCGCCCGGCCACAGGAATGTCCGAATTGCCAATCCGACCAGCTCAGGACCGCAAAACCGTCGGTCTTGGTCTGCCAGAAGTGCCGAACCGAGATCCGGTGCCCAACCGGAGAGGAGTGTCTAGAAGCTTGGGGAAGAGTGTTGCCGAACCTCTGCCAAGAGCCACAGAAATCAAATAGATGATTCTAGAAGGCAAAACAGCATTAGTGACCGGCGGGTCGCGCGGCATTGGTCGAGGGATAGCCCTTGGATTAGCCAGCGAGGGGGCCGATATTGCACTTACCTATTTCCGCAGTCGCCAGGGTGCCGAGGAAACAGCTGCTGCCATCCAGAATCAGGGTCGCCAGGCACTCGTCATCCGCGCCAATCTTGCCGATGCGAAAGATATTGATGAGCTATTCGAAGAAATCGGGACAGCGTGGGGCCGTCTCGATGTTTTCGTGAGCAATGCAGTTTCGGCGACCTTGCGTCCGGTGCTTGAGATGGAATCGCGCCACTGGGACCATATCCTGAGCGCGAATCTAACCGCCTTTTTTGAGTGTAGTCGTCGGTGCATACTCTTAATGAACAGCCGGCAAGGGAAGATTATCGCGATTTCCAGCCTGGGCTGTAGAGAGTGCGCACCGGGCTATGCGGCCTTAGGTGTAGCCAAAGCCGGGATCGAGGCCTTAGCGCGCTACCTAGCGGTAGAATTAGCGGACAAGAACATCAATGTCAATGTCGTCTGCCCGGGTGTCGTGGACTCCAGTGGCTTAGAGGCGTTTGCTAGCGTCGTGCCGGATGTAAAAGACTATAGGCAGCAGCTCGTGGGAAGGACACCAGCCAAACGCGCAGGAACACCCGAGGATGTGGCCCGGGTGGTGGTGTTTCTGTGCAGTCCGCAAGCTGAGTGGATCCGAGGACAGACCATTATTGCCGACGGCGGCCTATCACTTACGCAATGAGGCATTCCCTGCCTCCGGCCCAGGGTCATCCTAGAAAGCTAGGACAAGAAGCCAACAGCAGATGAACGCCACCGGGCGAATCGTGATAACCGGAATGGGAGTCGTTTCTCCCATCGGCATCGGTGTAGAGGCCTTTCACCGCGCCTTGGCGGAGGGCAAGAGTGGGATTTCCGTAATTGAGTTTCCTTGGCAGACCGGCTACAAGGTTCTACGGGCCGGGCAAGTGAAAGACTCCGACCTGCGCGTGCTTCATCCTGACACGCCGAAGATGGGCCGTGCCTCCGAACTCGCCGTTGCGGCGTCAAAGCTTGCATTAGAAGAAGCCGGCCTAGACTTTCCGCCAGCGCAGGCAAACCGCGTGGGCTTGGTGGTGGGCACAGCGATGGGGGATGCCACCGAGTTCGAGGAAGACTGGCAGCGATTCCATCAGAATCGCGACTCCGGTCCGGATGGTGACTTCCCGGAGTGGATGCGTCTGGGAAATCTGAGTGACCGCGTGGCGGCGATCCTCGGCCTAGAGGGTCCAAGTCACCTTGTGACGACCACTTGCACGGCGGGCAATCACGCTATCGCATGGAGTACCGGGCTGCTCAAGAGCGGTGCGGCTGACGCGATGCTGGCTGTCGGTTCCGACACGATCGGTTTTGTTGACATGCTAGGTTTTACCCGGCTGTTGTTACAGGCACCGGAGCGCTGCCAGCCGTTCGACCTCCACCGCAAGGGCACCATCCTCTCTGAGGGCGGCGCCGCTGTTGTTCTCGAAGCCTTGGGATCGGC
>Ga0307471_100000733_pt1 | contig 17133 bp, 14 predicted proteins | sample atmos_gasesAM3C__2_FD_204566 | JGI IMG/M metagenome (GOLD analysis project Ga0307471, IMG submission 204566) | Hardwood forest soil microbial communities from Morgan-Monroe State Forest, Indiana, United States - atmos_gasesAM3C_515 | ecosystem: Environmental > Terrestrial > Soil > Temperate...
CCCATCATTTCAATCACTTCCGCCGTCGGACCGATGAAGGTGATCTCCGAGGCCTCGCAGACCTTCGCGAAATTGGCGTTCTCGGAAAGGAATCCGTAGCCGGGATGAATCGCATCGACGTTCGTGATTTCTGCGGCGCTGATCACTTGTGGAATGTTCAGGTAGCTTTCGGCGCTGCGCGGCGGGCCGATACACACTGCTTCGTCCGCAAAGCGCACATGCAGCGAATTCCGGTCAGCTTCGGAGTAGACCGCAACCGTGGAAATTCCCAGTTCCTTGCACGCGCAAATGACTCGCAGGGCGATTTCCCCGCGATTGGCGACTAGAATTTTCTGGAACATATCGAAGGGTGCGGGCTATTTCTTCCGGCTGGGCCGGATGCCGAACAGCGGCTGCCCGTATTCGACAGGCTGTCCGTTTTCCACGAAGATGCGCAGGACTTCACCGCTCATGTCGGACTCGATCTCGTTCATCAGCTTCATGGCCTCGACGATGCACAGCGTCTGGCCGGTCTCGATGTAGCCGCCGACTTTGACAAAAGGCTCCGCGCCCGGACTCGGCGACTCGTAATACGTGCCGACGATGGGCGATTTGACCAGGTGAAGGTCCTCTGCGGGTCGCCCTTCGTGACCATGCGCTACAGGCGGTGCCGCCGGAGGCGGTCCTGCTGGCGGAGGCGCGGCAGGCTGCGCGAGATGCCCGCCGGTGACAATGATCTCCGGAGCCGGCACCGCCCTTGTCGCCATCACCGGCGCAGTCGACGGCTTCTTCAGCCGGATCCGCAGATCTCCTTGCGAGTATTCGAATTCTTCCAGGTTGTGCTCGCTCATGAACTTCAGCAACTGCTCGATATGCTGGAGTTCCGAGTCTGCGAACATCGTGTTGGCAGCGGGCTTCGAGGGCTCTTTGCGTTTCATGCCTGTCTTATATCTCAATAAGATCCCGCGGAACGCGGGTGAGCACTTCGGTTCTATCTTCGTGCACCGCCACGTCGTCTTCGATCCGGATTCCCCCGACTCCTGGCACGTAAACACCGGGCTCGATCGTTACCACATTGCCCGGCTCCAAAATCCATTTCTGCCCTTTCGCCACCCGGGGATCTTCGTGAACTTCCAGCCCCAGCCCATGCCCGGTGCTGTGTACGAAATAGCGGTCCAGATTTTGCCCCGCAAGAACTCCCCGGGCAGCGGCGTCTACTTCCCCGCAGGTGGCTCCGGCCTTTACCGCCGAAATCGCGGCCGCTTGAGCAGCCTGCACCGCTTTATGCCACTTGCGAATTTTCTGAGACGCGCGCCCCACTACCACCGTGCGCGTAATGTCGCTGCAATAGTGCGCGAGTATAGCACCCAGGTCCAGCACGACCAATTCATTTTTCCTCAAGCGCTTGGCGGTCGCTCGCGCGTGCGGATAAGCCGAACGCTCCCCGGATGCCACGATCGTCTCAAAGGCCGGACCTGACGCACCCAATTGCCGCATCTGGTATTCGATCTCCGCGGCGACCTCCAATTCGCGCACACCGGGCTTGAGCACCTTCAGGGCCTGCTCCATAACGCGATCCGCCAGGGCCGCCGCTTTGCGCATCTGTGCCAGTTCTGCCGCGTCCTTGCGGCCTCGTAGGCTCTCGACCGCACCGGCCGCGGGAATCCAGCGCGCACGGCGCCCGGAAGCCTTCCGCAGGGCGCCCAGCTGGCTCACGGTGACTTCCGAGGCGTCAAAGCCCACCTTCGCTGTGCCTGCGCGCCGAACGAATTCCCCTACCGACGCCGCTAGCGCCCTCTGCTGCTGCACGATCTGCACACCGGAGGTCTCCTGCCGCGCTTGGGCCGTGAACCGTCCATCGGTAATGATCGTGGCTCCGTGGCGCGAGACCACCAGCATCCCGGCTTCGCCGCTGAATCCGGTCAGGTAGTACCAACTCGCCGGCTTCGTTACCAGCAACGCGCCTAGGCGAGCCTTGGTCAACTGCGATTGCAGCGCGCGTCTCCGCTGCGCGAAAGGTGTCTTCATAAACGAATCGAGGAGACCGCAGTCTCCTCGAATTGGCCCCAGTTGGAAGTCCGTTTCTTGCCGCTGACCTCTTCCGCACAACGCGGAAGACCCGCACTACGCCGAGGGAATAATCCGCGGCGTCAGGAAGAACAGCAGTTCGGAAGTGTTGACGCTGGTGGTGTTGCGCCGGAACAAGCGGCCGATGATCGGCAAGCTGCCGACGATCGGCACCTCGTTGATGTTGATCTGCGTGTTCGTAATGATCACGCCGCCCACAACCACGGTCGATCCGTCGGCCACGGTAACGCGGCTCTCCGCCGCCTGCGTGTCCAATGCCGGCACGCCCTGAATGCGGGGAATACCGGGATCGATCTGGGTGTTTTCCACCAACACGTCCATGAAGACGGTGCCATCCGCGGTGATCTGCGGGGTCACTTCCAGCTTCAGCACCGCGTCGATGAACTGCACGGAAATCGTGTTGTTGATGGTCGTCTGAATCGGAATTTTCACGCCCTGCTTGACCGTCGCCTTTTCGTTGTTCTGCGTCACGACGCGCGGCTTCGAGAGCAGTTTGCCGACGCCCTTGGATTCCGCCGCGGTGATGAAGAAATCCACCGCGAAGTTCGGGGACCGGTGTGAGAAGCCGATGCCGCTGGTCGGCGCGCCTGCGCCCAAGTTGACGTTCAGCGGAAGACCCGAAGTAACGTTATTTCCCGTCGTGGCGCCGTTCGGAACAGAAATCGGGTTGGGCGGAATTCCCGCGCCCGGGACGATGCCGCTGCCGCCGACTTGCGAGGCGCCGTCAAAGATCGAACGGCCGCTCGTGGTCGTGCCGGCGAAACCCAATATTGTGCCGATGTCCTGCGCGAAGGCGCGGGTTGCCGCCACGATGCGCGCTTCGATTTCCACTTGCTGTGACTTGCGGTCGAGCTGGTGGAGCAAATTGTCGATCGTCGGAATTACCGACGGAATATCGCGAATGATCAGCTGGTTCGAACGGGGATCGGCAAGAATGTCGCCGCGCGAGGTCAGGAATTTCTTGAAAGTGTCTTTCAGCGTGTCCGCTTTCGCATAGCTGAGCACCCGCGTCACGGTGACCATTTCCTGCGCGTCGTTCTCCGCCTTGCGCACGTCCCGCGCGGTGTCGGCTTCCCTCTTGATCGTTTCCAGCGTGGCGATGCGCAGCACGTTGCCATGCAGCTGCTTATCCAGGCCGTTGTTCTGCAGCACGATGTCCAGCGCCTGATCCCAAGGCACTTCATCGAGAACGATCGTGAGCGTGCCCTTGACGTTCGGGTCGAGCACTACGTTCAGGCCGCTGATTTCGTGAATCAGGCGGAAGAAATCGCGCAGATCCACATCCTTGAGGTTGACCGAAATCGGCTCGCCGGTGTACTTGCTTGGCGCCTGGGCTCCGGCCGCAGCGGCGGCATTCCCCGCCTGCTGCTGCGCGGCTTCCTGCGCCGGGCTGAGCGGTTTCACGGGCGCGTCTTTCCCGCTGAACGATGCCAGAGCGACTGAGGGCTGGGTCAGTTCGCGTGGCAAAGCGAAACGAGGAGAAGACACGGAAAGATGTCTCGAGGAAGCGCGAGCGGCAACAACCTGCCGCGGCGCATTCATGTTGTAGGAAGCCGGCCGCGCGTTCACAACTTCGTGGGACGCAACCGTCGTGGCGGTCACCGAGGAATCCACTGGCGACTCCGGCTGAACGCCGAAAGCAACAACCACTGCGGTACCTTCCCGCAGGATCTCATAGGGTGCTGCCGCCGTCAGATCCACGACGATCCGCACCACATCGGGACGGAACTGTCCGAGGCGCACGCCTCGCACCGGGGCCGCTACGCCGGGGATCACGGTCTTCTGAACCGCCAGGCGCGTGCTGCCAAAGTCGAGCACCAGCCGCTCGGGGTTCTGCATGCGGGACGCGCGAACTTCCAGACGGCCCTGGCCTTCCACGCGGACGCTCGCCCGTTGCGAAAGCTGGCTCACCGCGACGTTGGAGATCACCGAAGCGGTCGCCGTTGCTCCGGCGGGCTCCTGTGTCTGGGCGATCGACGGAACTGCGTTCAACGCCGCCGCCGCGAGTATCAGGCAGCCAATCGTAAAGGCCGGCCGGTTCGTCTTCATTGCTGTTCTCCTGCACTGGCGTAAATTCGTTTATTTACCTGACGTTCCACAGGCTTGCCGAAAGCGTCCTTGCCGACTTCGTGGAATGAAACGCCGTCCATGGCGATCTTTTCCACGCGACCGTCGTACAACTGATCACCTTCTCGCAAAAAGTACGTGCGCGCCTGCGGATTGGAGACCACCGCGATCATTCCGTTCGACGACCGCACGATGCCATCCAGGCGCAATGTGCTGACCTGCAACCCGGCCTTGCCCGGCGGAAGGTTCTTGCCCGACCCGGCATCTTTCTGCCGTGCCACCAACGACTCGAAAGGATCGCGCCGCGCGTATTTCACTTCGGCTCCAGCCGCGTTTTCGCCGCCTTCGGGGGAGGCGCCGGCACCCGCTTCACCGGCAGGTTTGGCTGCGGGTTTCGCGGCCGCGGGCTTGGCCTTGGACTTTGCGCCACCCTTGGCGGAATGCGTGGCAGCCTTCGCCGCTGGCTGCGCCGTGTTGGCGCCGCCGGCCGCGGGGGCTTGCGCAAGCACGCAGGGAGCGCTTGTCGCCAGCAAGATCCCAACTACGAGAGTGTTCACTGAACGCATAGTTCGCTCATCCCGTTCACGGTCTCGGCGCGGTTGACTGCGGTCTCGCCGCCGCAGGTGCTGCTGCGGGTGCGGAAATGTTCGAGACAGCGTCAGCCGGCTTGGTAAAGAAAGTCGTGGCCGTAAATATGCCGGACACCGTGGTGCCCGGGCGCAACGGATACTTGCCGCCCTTGGTCGCGGCGGGATCCTCAAAGTCCAAATCGCCGACGTTGATGATTCTCGACAACCGGCTCAGGCGGCCGAAGAAATCCAAGACGTTGAAGTACGGGCCGTCGGCCTGGATCTCGAACGGCATGTCGTAGTGGTATTCCTTGGCCACAATCGGCTGCGCCGTCAGACGTCGCACCTGCACGTTTGAAGCGGAAGCCGCACCTTGCACCAGGCGAATGAATTCGTCGACTTCCTTTTCTTCCGGGACGATGGTCTTCAGCGTTTCCAGCTGCTTGGACAACGCATCCATCTGTGACTTCAATTCGCCGTAACGCTGGCGATAAACCTGGAGCTGCGTTACTTCCTGGTTCAACTGCGCTCTTTGGCGCACGGCTTTGTCAAACTCGTCGCGTTCCTGCGCCACCGGAGACACGGGCACGTACACGCCCGCAAGAACCAGAACGACGGCAATGGCCAGTGCCAGCAAGCCTTGCATGATCACCGACATGTTTTGAAACGGATTGGCCATCGCTCTGCCCTACCCTTTCTTCGCCGGTGCCGGCGCGCTAGGCGCGGGCTGCGCTGGAGCATTGGCAGGTTTCGCCGCGGGTCGCGCCGCGGGCGCAGGTGCCTGCGTCGGAGGTGCGATTTCCGCCGTCATCTGGAACGTGTAGGTTTGTACATCCTTGCTCTTTTCGTCTTGCTTGGATTCCCGGATCTCCACCTTCTGGAAATAGCCGGAACGCTTCAGAGCGGTCACGAAATTTGCCACGCCGTTGATCGAGGAAGCCGCCCCTTCGATCGCCAGGTTGTTGCCCTTCTTTACCATCGAAGTCAGCCACAGGTTCTCCGTGCGGGCCACGGTGTTGGCGATCTGGTCCAGCAATTCCTGGCCGCCGGTGCGATCACGCTGCAACTGCTCGATCGTTGAAACGCGCTGCTGCAGAACCTGCTTTTGCTTTTCGAACGACTCGACCTGCACCTTGATCTGTTCCAAATCCGTCTTCTGCGCTTGCAGTTGCTTGATCCGCGCATTCTCGTCGTTAAGCTGCCGCTGCCACGAGTAGTAGAGATAGCCAAGGATCAGGCACCCGAACACCAGGCCCGCTCCGATAAACAGCACGGGAAGCGCCGCGCCCGTGTCCACCTGGCGCCGCGACGTCTTCGGTTTGGCTTGCCCGAGAAGATTTATACGGATCATGGCTAGTCGAAGCTCCTCAGTGCCAGTCCCACGGCGATTGCGAGCCGTGGAGCCATCTCGCGGATCGTGTCATCGCTGTGTTTGCCGGGATTGACGAGTACTTTGCGGAACGGGTTGAGTTCTTCCACCGGCATCGCGAATTCTTCCCGCAGCAAATCCACCAGCCCGGGAACCCGCGCGGTACCACCTGCCACCACAATCCGTTGAATGTTTTCGCCGCTCGCGGTTGCGCGGAAGAAGTCGAACGTCTTCTGGATTTCCAGCGTCAGAATGTCGGAAACGCTGCGCAGAATCTGCTGCTTCTGCTCGTCGGTGACGCTGGGCAGCGTCTCGCCCTTTTTCAGGCGCTCCGCGTCTTCAAAGCTCAGATCCAGTTCCTTCTGCAACGCGTCGGTGAACTGGTTGCCGCCCACGCTGACGTCGCGCGTGAACAGCGGAATGCCGCCGCGCACGATGTTGATATTCATCACGCTGGCGCCGATGTTGAGCAGCGCCACCGTCTGTCCCGCATCCGGCTCGTAATTCACTTCGAAGCAGTTCTGCAAGCCGAACGCGTCGATGTCCACGACTACCGGCGTCTTGCCGGCTTGCGCCAGCACGTTCGTGTGGTTCAGAATCTTGTCTTTCTTCACCGCCACCAGTAGGACATCCATCTGCGAGTCCATCGACTCAAGCAGCTGATAGCTTAAATTCACGTCCGCGATGTCAAACGGGATGTGTTGGCTGGCCTCGGCCGGAATCCGGTCGTACAGCTCTTCTTCGGTCATCAGCGGCAGCGGAACCCGCTTCACGATCACCGAATGGCCCGACACCGAAGTCGCCACGTTCTTGGTCTTGATCTTTTCGGCGTCAAAAATCTTGCTGATGGCGTTGGCCACTTGCGGCGCGTCCATGATCGCGCCGTCGACAACCGTATCCTGGGCCAGCATCTCCATGCCGTAGCTCACCAATTCATAGCCAGCCTTGGTGTTCCTCAACTCCACGGCCTTGATCGAACTGGAACCGATATCCAGCCCCACCAACTGCTTGCTCTTTCGTCCGCCCAGTAACCACATATCGCGGCCTCTTTCCCTATTGCCTCGCCAGACTACCGGCGCCTTGCGTGCGCCTGGCTCATCTTGCGTTCCATCCAGCGGTCCAGGATGGTCTTTCGTAGTTTCCAACGGTTACCCAGCTTGAATGCGGGAATCTCGCCTTCCGTGATGTAACGGTACAGCGTATCCGGGGAGATCCCCAGATACTGGGAAGCCTGCCGCACGTTCATCACTTCACGAGACTCATTCACGAGGAACGCTACCCCGGCGCTTGGAGTTGGACACACGCCCGAATTCCCGACCACTTGGTGCACCCCACTGCGAATTCCCGGAGGTGCGCCCCGTGTAAAAGTTATGGCATCCGCCCACTCAGGTGGTCAAAGGGATTCTCTGGCGTTGTTGCCGTAAGAATACGGGTCTCGCCGTGTTTCTTTGGGTATTTATGGTATGGCCCACTACAAATCGAGTAGCACTGCTATCAGTACCACAAGGTATTGCGTTCTTTGACGTCCGCGGACCTGTTCGCGAGGACGGTAATCCTTTGTAGTCAGACCGTCGGCCGCTGCGCATGATTTCAACGGAGAACCACAGCGTTTCACACGCTCGTGGCTTTGCGCCGGGCGCGCAAATTTCTGGCAAGTCTCCACGATTCGCGCGGTTTGTTCGTTCGACAAGTTTACGAATTCGAACCCGTACAGCCGCCGGACCTTGTGCCGGACCGGGGTGGGACGCCGTGCCTCCCGCCACCTACTCGAGGTGCACCGTGTCTGCCTCGGTCAATACCCCGCTCACCATCGCCGATGGTCCGCTCGCGCTCGATCGCGCCGACCAGTATGGCCGTGCCCCTGGCGAGATTTCGTTGGTCGCAGATCGCCGCCTCCGTATACAACCCGCTATCGGCCAATCGCAACTCTTCTTTGGGTTCTTCAGGCGAAAACTCGCCCACTCGTATAGCGGGATAACGACCATCCTAGGAGGACCAGGCCGCGAACGTTGGGCCGATCACAGGACTGGTAGTAAGATGCGACGAAATATCGCCTCAACATCGGATCCCGGATCCTCCCGACGAAGGACAAACTCCCGGCTCGCCGGGTAGTTGCCCAATGAAAGCCGCCGTCTACACCAAAACGAAGACCGGTAAAATCCTCGAAATCATCGACGTTGACACTCCGATTCCGAAAGACAACGAAGTCCTCCTTAAAATTCGCGCAGCTTCTGTCAATCCGCTTGACTGGCGCCTCAAAGCTCGCCGTCCCGGTGTCGATCTCGCCGGCGAGGTCGTCGCGGTAGGCAATCGCGCCACCCAATGCAAGCTAGGCGACGCCGTCTTTGGCACCGGGAAAGGTGCTTTCGCCGAGTACGCCTGCGCCCCCGAGTCCGCCCTAGCGCCAAAGCCCCCTACCCTGACCTTCGAACAAGCCGCCTGCCTACCGATCGCCGGGCTGACCGCCTTGCAAGGCCTTCGCGATACCGGGAAACTTCTGCCGGGCCAAAAAGTCCTGATCAATGGAGCCTCGGGCGGCATCGGAACTTTCGCCGTTCAAATTGCGAAGTCGCTAGGCGCGGAGGTAACCGGGGTTTGCAGTACGAGAAATGTCGAGATGGTGCGATCGCTCGGCGCAGATCACATCATTGACTACACTCAGCAAGACTTTAGCCTGAGCGGATCCAAATACCACCTCGTCCTCGATAACGTCGGCAACCGCACGCTCTTAGACTTCCGGACCGTCATGATTCCCGGCGGCCGGTGCGCCATGGCCGGCGCTCCCAAAGAACTACTCGCAGTCCTGACGCGTCTGCTCGAAGCCCTGGCCCGGCGACTCTTCCTCCGCCAAAAATTCATCTTCTTTCTTGCAAAAATAAGAAAACACGACCTCGCAAAACTCTCCGAGCTCATGACAACCGGAAAGCGCACGCCGGTGATCGACAAGTCCTATCCACTGAACGGCGCGGCCGCCGCCATTGCCTACGTCGAAACAGGCCATGCCCGCGCAAAAGTTTTGATCGTCCCATCGAGGATTGGCGATCAGGAGTGAGCCAACTCGTATCCCATAACTCCCGGTGATCAACCTCTGGTCTGCGTCTCTGTTCGTTACGCTTTACTTCAGTTCCAGGCTTCCCCAGAGCCCTGCCACCTTCTTCTTCGTCGCCTCATCCATCAAAATCTCATCCGGCCACGGTCGGGTGAACCCCTCTGCCGGCCACTTCCGCGTTGCGTCCACGCCCATCTTCGACCCGTAGTCCTGCATCCGCTGCGCGTGATCGAGGGTGTCCACCGGCCCGAGCGAAAACTGCACGTCGCGCTCCGGGTCCAGCGCGCACAATGCCTTCCACACCACTTCGCGATAGTCGTGCACGTTCACATCGTGATCCACCACAACGATCACCTTCGTGAACATCGCCTGCCCCAGCGACCAAATCGCATTCATGATTTTGCGCGCGTGTCCCGGATATGATTTTCGGATCGCCACAATCATCAGATTGTGAAAAATCCCTTCCGCCGGCATGGCCACGTCCAGGATTTCGGGGTACTGCATCTTCATCACCGGCAGAAACACCCGTTCCACCGCGTAGCCCATGAAATAATCCTCTTGTGGCGGGGGTCCGACGACAGTCGTCAGATAAATCGGATCTTTCTTGTGCGTCACGCACTCAATGTGAAACACCGGATACTCTCCCTCGAGTGAATAAAATCCGGTGTGATCTCCGAACGGTCCTTCCATCCTCATCTCGTTCAACGACACATACCCTTCCAGCACGATCTCCGCGTTCGCGGGCACTTCGAGATCGTTTGTTTCGCACGTCACCATTTCCACCGGCTCGCGCCGCAAAAATCCCGCGAACATCATCTCGTCGAGATCGGGCGGAATCGGCAGCATCCCTGCGAGCGCCGTCGCCGGATCCGCTCCGATCGCCACCGCTACCGGGATGCGTCCCTCCGGATTCACTGCCCGCGCCCGCCGGAAATGTTCCGCACCGTGTTTTTGCGTCTGCCAGTGCATCCCCGTCGTGCGTTGGTCGTATACCTGCATTCGGTACATGCCCACGTTGCGTTTGCCCGTCTCCGGATTCCGCGTGAATACCAACGGAAACGTGATGAATCGGCCGCCGTCCTGCGGCCAGCACTTCAAGATCGGAAAGTCGAACAGGTTGACGTCCCCGCCCTTGCGAACGATCTCCTTACAGTCGCCGCCCTTCACGCTCTTCGGGAAAAACGACCCGAGCTCCGCCAGCTTCGGAAGCATCTTCAGCTTGTCGAAAAGCCCGGCGGGCGATTCCATTGCCAGAAATCCGCGGATCCGGTCCGCGACATCCTCCAGCTTCTCCACCTCAAATGCCAATTCCATCCGCTTCACGCTGCCAAACGTGTTCACCAGTAGCGGCACACGCGAACCCTTCGGCCTTTCGAACAGCAACGCCGGGCCAACACTGTTCGGCTCGCGCTTGGCGTCCCGCGCCAGGCGTTGCGTCACCTCGGTAATCTCCAGCACAGGATCGACTTCCGCCCGTATGCGCTTCAGCTCCCCTTCCTTCTCTAGCTTGCGCACAAACTCCCGCAAATCCCGATACGCCACTCCGTCCTCCTGCACGTCCAACGGCGAACCCAAAACTCTAGCACGAACCGTCAGCGCCGCCCGCTCGGTGGCCTCTGCGCTCCGGCCTCTGTGAATTCTGTGTTACGTCCTTACCCCCTAACCTGAGGACAAGACGCTGCATCGAAGCGCCGAGGAGCCATCCGCATGCCGAAAATGAAAGTTGCTATCGTCCCCAAGCCGCACGGCGATTTCGAACTCATCGAACGCGATATTCCCTCTCCTGGCCCTGGCCAGGTCCGTGTCAAGGTCACCGCCTGCGGTGTCTGCTATAGCGATCACATCACGAAGGACGGTCTCATGCCCTGGATCACCTACCCGCGGTCGCCAGGCCACGAGATCGCTGGCGTCATCGATGAAGTCGGCCCGAACGTCACCGTGTGGAAAAAGGGTCAGAAGGTCGGGGTGGGCTGGCACGGCGGACACGACTTCACCTGCCTGCAATGCCGTCGCGGTGATTTCATCAACTGCGCCAACGAGAAGTGGACTGGCGTTCACTACGACGGCGGCTATGCCGAATATATGATCGCGCCTTGGGAAGCAGTGGCGGCAATACCGGATGGCCTTGATCCCATCGAAGCCGCGCCCCTACTTTGCGCGGGCATCACCACCTTCAACGCGCTCCGGCACGCCGGAGGACTTCCCGGCGATCTCGTCGCCGTTCTCGGCGTTGGTGGACTCGGTCATCTGGGCGTGCAATTCGCGAACAAGTTCGGGTATCAGGTGGCCGCCATTAGTCGCGGCAAGGACAGCGAGGCGCTGGCGAAGAAACTCGGCGCCCACATTTACATCGACAGCTCTACGGTCGACGCGGCCGCCGAGTTGAAGAAACTGGGTGGCGCGCGTGTGATTTTGTCCACTGCTCCGAGCGGCAAAGCGATGGCGTCGCTCATCGACGGTCTCGGCGCGAATGGCAGGATGCTGGTCATCGGAGCCGGCCCCGATCCCATCGAAGTGCAAACCGGTCAAGTGATCTTCGGCAACAAAGAACTGAAGGGCTGGGCCTCCGGCACGGCTCCTGACTCCGAAGACACGCTCCGCTTCGCCGCGTACACCGGCGTGCGGCCGATGGTCGAGAAATTCCCGCTGGAAAAGGTCAACGAAGCCTACAATCGCATGACCAGCGGTAAAGCCCAATTCCGCGTGGTGCTGACGATGTAGTCCCACCCCCTCATCTTGGCTGTGCCATCAGGAAAGCGCCATCCCGCGCCCCCCTAGTTCGCTTCTCCATGCAACGTCGTTCTGCAGGTGTTGTTCCACACGCTGCCACACCGAACCAACCCTTAGTACTCCCTACAGGAAATACCCGAGTACTGTTCACAGGATTTCCGGAGATTTTTTACAACAACCCTTCTTCCTCTTTACATCGCGAGCGGCTATCCTTCGCGGCATCTACGTCACACGTCCCCGCGCGGAGATCGCTAATGCCGCAACCAGGGATGCAGCGGGAACATCCTGAGCCCGCAAACCCTGCCGCACGGGCCGGAGATGAACTCGTCTCCCCTGATGCGGTAATGAATGCTTTCGCGCAAGCCTGTCTGGCGATACCCGCCATCGGGGCTGTGATTGGAGTGCGTGATCTTCAGGGAATCCGCTGCGTAATCAGCTTTGGCAAAGCCCCGCCCGTTGGTTCTCGGATTGGATCCGAACCCGAATTCTCAAAGCGTTGCATCGAAAATGGCGAAGTCGTTTTGTGCGACGACCTTGCCGCAGATCCATGCCCGCCCGGAATCGCCGGAGATGCACTCCCTGGCGCGGCCGTTGCGATTCCCATCTTTGTCCATTCCGAAGTCGCCGGCGTCATCGAGCTGTGGTCCTTCGAGCCCTTTTCGATTCACCCCGGCGTGATTGGCGAACTCAAACAGGTCGCGGATTCCTTCGCCGCCAACATGATTTTCGAGTCCGTGCACGGTGACCAGCCCATAGTCGGAGGCCCGCTGGACTCTCCCGTGGTCCTCACGCCTCCCGTTGCGCAGCAGGAAATCGAGCCTGCGGCGGCAGTCGAAGCGGGTGAAGTTGCGACGAAGGCGCCGCTGTCCCACGCGACCTCTGATCTCCCGACTTCCTCGCCCAAGCAAAAATCATCGCGAAAGATGATCTTCGCGATTGCCGCGTCGCTCTTCGCTGCGCTGCTGCTCATCTTGCTTTTCGCGGCAAAGGACAAACGCCTCGCGGCGCGACCAAGTTTGGAAAATAACGCCGCCACCGGCACGGTAATCGCAGGCGAGGTGAACCACGCGGGCGTCGCAAGCAATGCGGGCCCGAACGGCAACTCCAAAGCGATTGTTCCGGCCCCCCGTTCGCTGCCATTGGATCGCAACGTCGTTTCTGGCAGCGCAGCCAGCACGACCGATTCGGCACCCAGGCCCGCCAAGTCGAAACCTGGCTCTGCTCGGGCAGTCACCTCGCTTACTGGTCCCAAAAATCTGGCTCGTCCCAACTTGGCCAAGCGCAGACTCGGCGCCGCGGCCGCCGCGGCTGCTCTGACCGGCGACAATCCCGACTTGGGACAACCGGAATTTTCCGCGACCAGCTCTGTTCCCGCTCCAGGTGAATCATCCGCATTGGCCGGGCCCATCCAGCCCGCGAAAGTCTCGCCGCCGGATTTTGTTCTCGATCATTCAATCAAAGGCCACTCCGACTGGGTCACCTCGGTTGCATTCGCCTCGGACGGAAATCTCACCACCGGCAGCTGGGATAAGACGGTGAAATCTTGGGATGTGAAAACGGGTCAGCGCCTGCAAGACCTGCCCGGAAAAGCCAGCCAGGTCCAGTCCATCGCCTACAGCCGGGATGGCCGCTGGTTCGCCGAAGAAAATTCCGACAATTCCGTCAGCCTCTGGAACACGCGAACCCACAGCATCGTTTACACCCTGAACAGTGACAAATCTCACGCACCGCCGATCGGCAACTGGGTCTACTCGATTGCGTTCAGTCCCGATGGCCGCTGGCTCGCTTCGGGTCTCGACGACAAGACGGTCAGAATCTGGGATACCAGCACCGGGAAAAAAGTCCGCGACCTAGTGGGCACGAAGCGCTCCGTAATTTACATCGCGTTCAGTCCCGACGGACGACACCTTGCTTCTGGCAGTGGTGAAAAAGACGTCGAAATCTGGGACGTTACTACTGGCAAATCGGAACGCACGCTCGTCGGTCACACCAAACGCGTTTTTGCCGCCGCTTTCAGTCCCGACGGCCGCTGGCTCGCTACGGCCAGCGGAGACAAAACGGTAAAACTCTGGGATGTCGCCACCGGCCGCGTCGGGCGCTCCTTCGCCGGACATCAAAACGCCGTAACCAGTCTCGCTTTCAGTCCCGATGGTCGCTGGCTCGCCAGCGGCAGCTGGGACAAAACAGTTCGTATCTGGGATGTTGCCACCGGTTCCCAGGTCCAAGCTCTCCCGCCCCAAGCCCATGCCGTGTACAGCGTGGCGTTTGATCATCACGGACGTTGGCTGGCCTCAGGCAGCGAAGACGGCACAGTCAAAATCTGGAAATGGAACGACGCGCCGAATCGTGCAGTGCGGCCGAGCCCCTGAGGGAGGTCCCCAGCCCGATCAGGTGCTCCAGGTCCGTAGAAAACGTCGCCAGGTCCGAGAATTCCTCGGAGCTGTAAGGAGCATTTGTATGAACGATCGCGCCGAGCGGTTGCGAGCCTTTCGCCTTCTTGTCCTCTGCTTGTTTCTCTTCGTTGCTGCTTCACTTGCCGGCGTCAGCGCTGGCAGCGCCTCCGCCCAAAGTTTGAACTGGGAAGGTCAGGACGGAATTTTCGTCACGCCGCTGGCGTACACCGTGCCGGGAAAAACCAACGGCTTCGGATGGCCCGCCGTTGCGTATCACTATGTCGGCGGCGGTGACGTGCTCGGCGGATTCCATCAGGTTTCCATCACCGAAGGAATTTTCGATCGCCTGGAATTCGGCTACACGAGAAATTTCCACCAGGACGGAACCACCGCCGGACTAAGTCCGCTCTGGGGCGATGGCTTCAACATCTTCCACGCGAAGGTCAACGCGTTGAAGGAGAGGCGCGGATTCGTTCCTGCACTGTCGGTCGGTTTCGTCGCGCGTTCGCAGGTCCACAATGTCGGCGGCTTCATCACCAATAAGGACACCAACAATCAGGACTTCTACGCCGTCCTGACCAAGACCGCGATGGGCATCCGTCACCTTCCGCTGGTCTTCAACCTCGGATTCAAGCTCACGAATGCTTCGCTGCTGGGGATCGCTGGAAACGCGCCGGGCTACCAAGGGCGTCTGTTCGGAGCGTTCGCGTTTGCTCTGCGCGGGCCGGGAAGAAGCACGATCCTGGTGGGCTCGGAGGTGTTGCAGCAGCCGCGGCGCATTCAGGATTTGCCGGGAGCTGTGATTCCCACAACGATTACGTACGCTGTGCGCATCGTGCCCGGCGGTGCGCTTCCCATTCACGGGTGGAGCACGGAGTCCCCAAAGCTGACCATCGATCTTGGCCTGCTGCAAGCGGCTGGAAATATCGCGCCGGGAGTAAATCTTCAAGCGCGGCACCAATTCGCGCTTGGCGTCACCTACGGCTTCTGAGATCTCAGAGGTCACGAAACCCACCGAGACAGGGTGAACGCTCGATGCAATGGTCACAGCCGCGACGCTAGCGTCGCACGCTGCCGAAGACTTGTTTGAGGAGAGCCGTCGTGCGCGCGGCGGGATTCTTGCGGATCTGTTTTTCCTGTTCCGCCAGTTCGTAAAACAATCCATCGAGCGCTTTGGTTACCACATAGTGGTCGATGTCCAGGTTCTGACTCTTGGCAAATGGAATGGATTTGTACTGTTCGGCAAGCGCGTTGTATTGCCGCGCTGTGCCGTTTTGCTCCATCACCTTTTTGACGACAGGTTCAAACGCTTCGGTTAGTTGACCAGTGGTTTTTTCCTTGAAGTAGTCCGTAGCCGCGGTGTCGTTGCCGGAAAGAATGTCCCTGGCGTCGTCAAAACTTATCGCCAGGATCGCATCGACGAAAATCTTTTTGGCAGCAGGCGCCGCCGCCTCCGCCGATCGGTTCATGCTGAGAATGAATTCATCGATCTTGGGCCCGAATCCGACGGCGCGAAGCCCGCGTTCGAGCGGCCTCAGGTCATTCGGCATCAGAATCTTGATCGCTTCGTTGCCGAAGTAGCCGTTGGGCTGACCGGTGATTTTGACGGCCTTGGTCGCGCCAACCTGTAACGCCTGCTTGAGTCCAGAAGCCACCTTCGACTCGCTCAGCCCGCTGTTGCTTCCCAAGCCCGCGCGCTTCGCGAGCTCTTCGAGTTGCGCAGGTGTGGAGACCACAAATGAAACAAACCCCAGAAGCAGAACCAGCGTTCGAGTCATCTGGCTTCCTCGGTCATCGGGCAAATCATGATTTGTTCGGCCACCATCTCCTACTTCCGATCGAGCCGAAACATCGCAGCCTGGAAATCGCCGCGCAGATCGAGTTGAATGCCGTGATCGATCCACCAGGCTCCTGAGGCTTTCTCGGGCGTGCCGGGCTGGGCTTGGCCTTCGATCATTTCGAGTTTGTATTCGGCACTTGGATCGAGGCCGCGAAGCTGAAGCAGCGGAAAGCCGCGGCCTTGCGTCGTGGCGTTTGCGAAGACGAACGCGACCGCTTGCCCTTTGTCGCTCGACACTGTTTCGGTCGCCGAAAAATTGCTCCCCTCGCGCGGGCTGATCAGTCGATACAAATCGCCGCGCACGATCGTTCGCTGCACCGAGTGATACGCAGCGATCAGCCGCTTTGCGGTTGCGAAATCTTCCGCGGTCCACTTGTTGAGATTGGCTCCGATCCCCAGCGCTCCCTGCATCGAGCTCAGCATGCGATACGCCAGTGAAGTCGACCGATTGGCTTGCCAGTGTGGCGAGTCGGTGACCCACGCCATCATGATTTGCGGCGTGTACGCGTAGGTGAATCCATCCTGCATCGCCAGGCGGTCATACGGATCGGTGTTGTCGGAAGGCCAGACTTCGTCGGTGTAGTGCAAAATGCCGAGGTCGATTCGCCCACCGCCGCCCGAGCAGGATTCGATTTCCACCTTCGGATGCTTTTTCCGCAGATCGGCGAGAATCCAATACAGATTCCGCGTGTACTCTGCGTATAACCGCTTCTGTTCATCGGCGGGCACCTGATCCCATCCCGGCTCGGACCAATTGCGGTTGTAATCCCACTTCAGAAACGCGATGTCGTTCTCCGTCAGGATCTTGTCGAGAAATGCCGCGATGTACTCCCGCACGTCGGGCCTCGCCAGGTTCAGCACCATCTGGTTGCGCGATTCCGACCGTGGACGGCCCGGAAAGTTGAGAACCCACTCTGGATGCTTGCGGTACAGATCCGAATCCGGATTCACCATCTCCGGCTCCACCCACAGGCCGAAGTCCATCCCCAGCGCATGCACCCTGTCGATCAGCGGCTTCAGTCCACTGGGAAACTTCTGCTGGTTTACAT